>Ga0207780_1000208_pt1 | contig 16329 bp, 15 predicted proteins | sample LuqExpMetageno45_FD_187803 | JGI IMG/M metagenome (GOLD analysis project Ga0207780, IMG submission 187803) | Tropical forest soil microbial communities from Luquillo Experimental Forest, Puerto Rico - Sample 45 (SPAdes) | ecosystem: Environmental > Terrestrial > Soil > Tropical forest ...
TGCTACTGGATCTTCACGTTCGCACTCGTAATTATTCCGCGCCAGAGTGAGATCTCGCGCTCAAGATCGCGCGTCATCTCTTCCGGTGTCGAGGGAATGGCGACGGCAGCTTGCTGCAGGAAAGCTTCCTGCAGCTTGGGCTGAGCGCAGGCGCGCACGACTTCACGATTGAGCCGCTCGACGAGCGGCCGCGGCGTACCGGCGGGCGCTGCGAGTCCCCACCAGTAAGTCATGTCATAACGCGGCACGCCTGCCTCGATGAAAGTCGGTACTTGCGGCAGGAGGGGGCTGCGCTGTTCGCCGGAAACTGCGAGACCGAGCAACGTTCCGCCCTTCACGTGCCCCAAGCCCGCAGCAAGACTAGCAATCGTCATATCGATATGGCCGGCCACCGTCTCTGTGATTGAGGCAGCGACTCCGCGGAACGGGACGTGCAGCGCCTTAATCCCGGCCACGTTGAGGAACAGTTCCATGGCAAGGTGTGCTGATGATCCAGGGCCGCCGGAGCCAAAAGTCAGCTTGCCGGGATTCTGTTTGCCGAACTCAACCAGCTCGGAGAGGGTCTTTGGTCCAAGACTGGGTCGCACCAAAAGAATGGACGGGGACACCGCAATGCGGCTGATTTGCGCTAAGTCGCGGACCGGATCGTAACCGAGGTTGGGATAAAGACCCGGAGAAATAGCAAGCGAGGTGTCGGTCAGCAGCAGCGTGTAACCATCCGGTGCCGAACGAACTACTTCCAAAGCTCCGATAGTTCCGCCGGCGCCACCTTTATTTTCGACAATTACGGGTTGGCCGATCTTTTCCGAGAGCTCATGCGCTATCAGGCGCGCAGATGTGTCGGTAAAGGCGCCGGGCACGAACGGCACCACGATGCGCACCGTACGGTTTGGCCAATCGGACTGACCAAAGGCGGAGGCGACAACGGCAAAGGGTGCAAAAGCGGCAGTACGAAGCAGGCACCGGCGATTCATGATCTTGTTCCTCGGGTACTGACGGCGGGGCCACCGACGACTGCACGCCAGCGCGCCAAAGGGCTGGCCCGCAACGTCGTGTCGATGAAATGGGTGAAGTTTTCATCCAGTGGAATCGAGGCAACCGTGTGCACTTGTGAAGTGTTGAGAGCTATCAAGCCACCCTCTACCATGCTGGCTTGGCCCTGCGGCGAGAGTACATAGCAAAGAAAGGCCCTCGCCGCCTCAGGGTTCGGCGCGTGGCGCGGAATAAAAGCTACGCGGCTCACGGCTAAAGCGGGCTGAGAGTTGCGGTCGGCGCGCCGGAACGAAGGAAGCCCGCCGAGCTGAAATTAAGCGGATGTGGAATCGGTTGCATTCAGCGTCCAGCGACCGCACTGGTAAGCGGGCTTAGTTTCTTACGACCGTCTTTAACGAAGATCCTGTTGCAGCTCGGTAAGTCCCGCGCCGAAGGCAAAGTGTCGATCGATTGCAGAGTCTCGAAAAGCCGTTTTGCGTCTTTCTCCGCATGCGTGCGCGCGGTGCAGCTTCTGAACTTCTCCCAAAGCTCGTCACGGTTAAGCGGGTCGTAAGCATGGCCCCGAATTCTCGCAATTGTACCACTGTCGAGCATTTCACCGCTGTTGAGACGGATCACCACTCGCTCGGTCGGCGAGTGAGCCGGATCCCGGGGGTCGTATTCGTCTACCGGATTGAGCTTAACCTTCGGGAAGAAGGACTGGATGTCGGGCCGTTGCACCACGGCGTCAGTAAGATCGGCTACATCCATGTGTCCTAAAATAGCGGCGGCGGCCATCGCAAACTGCTCGCTGAACTTGGCTTCAAGACCCGTCTGCGGTCGCTCGTTGACCAACACGCTGGTCTGCCCCTTGCCCATGGTCACTTCAATTTCAGCGATGTCGTGTGGCTTCACCTTGCGGGCGGTCAGCATTTTCACTGCGGCATCGAAAGATCGATGCATGAAGTAGCAGGTCGGATATTTCTTGATGCACAAGCGCTGCCTCACCAGGTACCATTCTGTGCCGACGCGTGTCGGTGAATCCCGATCCGGCGTCATGTCCGGTGAAAACGCAGTAAGGAAGCCTTGCGGATTTTCTAGCGCGTCGGCCCCTGCGGTCATTCCAGCCACCGCCAAGCGCGTCGCCACTAAGCCGTCACGGGCTGCGCGTCCTGCATGATATGGCTTCGTCATCGTTCCGAAATTTGCGCCAAGACCGCCGGCATGACTCGCTGCGATTGCCAGCGCGGTTGCGGCACGGTCCGCTGGCGGGCGATGCAGCACTGCGGTCGCGGCGGCGGCGCCTACCACGCCGAAGACCGAAGTCGGATGCCATCCTTTACGGTGATAATTCGAGCTACGCCGGAGCAGCTCGGCCCAAACTTCATACCCCGCAACATAGGCAGTCACTAGATCGCGGCCGCTTGAGCCGAGCATTTCGCCTTCCGCCAGCAGCGCCGGAACCATAACTGCACTCGGATGACCGGAGAGTGACTGATCGTCGTAATCGAGCGCGTGCGCAGCGACGCCGCCAATTAGCGCCGCGTTCGGCGCGCTGGCATAAACGGACGACAAACAGGTGCGCGCCTCGCGTCCGGTGTCTTGCTCGATGAACGTGCGGCGCGCGATTTCAACCACCGGCTCCTCGATGCCGACCATAATCACACCAATCGTATCGGTAAATGCGTCGCGCACGAGCGCCAATGAGTCGGTCGGCAAGTCATCAAATTGAATCTTTGCGAGGAATTTTCCCAAGTCAGCGGTCAGGTTGCTCATCTTTTCAGTCCACTATCTGGTGTGTTGAACTTCTATCGTTTGATGGCCTTGAAGCGGCGGACCTGTTCGGTGATTGCCCTTTCGACCGGAAGCCGTTCGATGCTGCTCGCACCATAGAAACCGTGACAATCGGGACATTTGCGTAAGATGTAGGAGACGTCGTCTGGCGCCGCGATTGGTCCGCCGTGGCAGAGGACGATGACATCGGTGCGAACCACCTTTGCAGCCGCAGTCCAGTCGCCGATTTGAGCCGCACATTCGTCAAGGCTCATCGTGGTTTGCGCGCCGGTATGACCGCCGGCAGTAAGTCCGAGATGGCATACCAAAATATCGGCGCCTACCGCCGCCATCGCCTGCGCGTCGGCTGAACTGAAAACATATGGTGTGGTTAGCAGATCCGCCTTGTGCGCCAATGAAATGATTTCGACTTCACGTCTGTAAGAGAGGCCAGTTTGCTCCATCGTGGCGCGCAGATCGCCGTCGATGCGGCCGATGGTCGGATAATTCTGTACACCGGCAAAGCCCATTCGCTTCAGATCGTCGAGAAACGGCTCCCAGACTACGAAGGGATCGGTCGCGTTGATGCCGGCGATGACCGGGGTCTCCCGGACGACCGGAAGGATCTCGTTCGCCATATCGAGAAGGATCCGATTGGCATTACCATAGGCTAGCAATCCCGCGTTGGACGGGCGCCCCGCCATGCGGAAACGACCGGAGCTATAGATGATAATGAGATCGGCTCCCGCCAATTCCTCGCACTTGGCCGAAAGCCCGATTCCGGCACCCGTGCCGATAACAGGTTCACCGGCGGCAATCGTACGCCGCAAGCGATCGAGGATTTTTGTGCGCGAAGGACGTGTCATTTCACCACACCGTCATGGCTAGAGACCAAGATACGCGCGGCGAACGAACGGATCGCCGCGCAAGGTTGCGCTCGGCCCTTGTGTCACGATCGTGCCCATCTGCAGAACATAGGCACGGTCGGCGATCTCCAGAGCGAGACGTGCGTTCTGCTCGACCAGCAGCACGCTGACGCCGAGACCGCGGATCCTCTTGATGATTTCGGCAAGCTGCGCGACCAACTTTGGCGCCAGCCCCATCGACGGTTCATCCAGCATCAGAAGCTGCGGCTTTGCCATCAGCCCGCGACCGATGGCGACCATCTGCTGCTCGCCGCCGCTGAGCGAACCTGCATGTTGACGGGAACGTTCGCGCACGCGGGGAAACAGATCGTAGACTTGCTCGAGGCGTTCCGCTAGCTCGCCCGGTGCGCAGGTATAGGCTCCGAGCAATAGATTTTCGTGCACGGTCATGTCGGAGAAAAGGCGACGTCCCTCGGGCACCTGCGAAATACCGGATTGCACGACCTCAGCAGGACGATTGCGCAGCGCGGCCCCCTTGAAACGGATCTCACCGTCGCGCAAAGCCACCAGCCCGGAAATCGTGCGCAGCGTCGTGCTTTTTCCCGCGCCGTTGCTGCCAATCAAACTGACGATCTCGCCGGCGTTGACGGTTAGCGAGATTCCGTGCAGTACGGCCATTCGTCCGTATCCGGCATGCAGCTCAATGACCTCAAGCATCGGCCGTCTCCGTACCGAGATAAGCCTCAATGACATCCGGGTGCGCCGCGGCCGCCGTCGGCGTGCCGTCGAAAATAATGCGACCAAGGCTGAGTACGACAATGCGGTCACAAAGACCCATCACCATACGCATGTCATGCTCGATCACGATGATCGTAAAGCCTGCAGCTCGCAGCCGGCGTATCAAGTCGCACAATTCATCCGTTTCTTCGGCGTTGAGGCCGGCCGCCGGTTCGTCAAGCAAAATCAGTCCAGCTCCGGTCGCCAGCGCGAGGCCAATCTCAAGGCGACGTTGGTCGCCATACGAGAGTGCCGAGGCGGGAAGGTCGCAGCGGCTCTGCAGCCGTACAAGTTGCAGGATCCGATCAACCGTTTGATCGATAGCCGCCTCAGAATCACGGAATCGCTTGTTGCGCAACAAAGCCGCGAGCACGCTGCGGCACGAGCGCAGATGAGTCGCGACGCGGATATTGTCTTGTGTCGAAAGCTCGGGGAACAAGCTGGTGATTTGATAGGTGCGTGTCACCCCGAGCGCCGCGATCGAATAAGGCCGCAGGCCACCGATCTCGCGATTGCAATAGAAGACATCGCCGCCCGTCGGCGCCAACATTCCCGTAATAATATTGAACAGTGTCGTCTTGCCGGCACCGTTGGGCCCAATCAAGCCGACCACCTCTCCGGGCTGTACGTTAAGCGTAACGTCGCTGAGCGCGGTCAACCCTTCGAAGCGTTTGAATACGCCACCGAGCTTGAGTTCGCCAGTTTGCGTGGCCGGAGAAACAATTTCAGCCGCTACGTCCGGTACAGTTGCTACCGACGGCCTGTCGCTCGCCGCCTTCCGCTCTGGTCGCAGGCGGTTCCAGATTCCTGTCAGCCCCTCGGGCACCACCGCGATACAAAAAAGTAGAATGAGTCCGAGCAGCAGATTGCGCGCTGTTTCGGCGACGCGCAGAAGTTCTGGAAGAACGCCGAAGACGACTGAGCCAATGATCGGACCGGGCAACGTGCCGGCGCCGCCGGCGATCAGCATGATGAAGACAACGCCGATATAATGGAAGCCAAGCTCGGTTGGGCTGATGAAGCCGACATAGTGCGCGTAAAAACCGCCTCCCAGCCCAGAGATGACAGCACCTAATACGAAGGCCGCCATCTGATAATGCAGCGGTGAAATTCCCAAGCTGGACGCAAGGCTTTCATTCTCGCGCACGGCGTGCCAGGCACGCCCGATCGGCGAATGCAGTAAGCGATCGAGTCCGAAGATGATAATGGCGATGGTGCTGACGACGGCAATCCGGGTCTGCACATCGCGGCCGACCACGCCGACGCTCTCAGGCAACAACCTCAGCGGCGGCACCAGGGGAATTCCCATCGGCCCGTGCGTTAGCTCGACCCAATTCTGCGCAATGATGTAGATGACATAGGCGAACGCAATGGTGCCGACACCAAAATAGATGCCGCGCAAGCGAAAAGAAAAAAAGCCGATCACCGCTGAGACGGCGCCGGTGATGACGCTGCCGAATGGAATAGCCAGGCCGACGGGGAAAATTGCCTGCGTCGCGAGCAGCGCCGAAGCGTACGCACCCACGCCGAAGAAGACAGGAAAGCCAAAAGCGTGCTGCCCGGCATAACCGAAAATGACGTTGAGCCCGATCGTGGCGAAGGCCAGAATTAGTGATGAATTGATGACATATTGCACGTAAGCGTTCGGCATCAGCGAGGGCAACAGCGCCAGAGCAAGCAGCGACAGCAGCCAAATGCCAGCCCTAGACACGGGATTTACCCCACTGGGATAGGCCCTCAGGATGAACCATCAAAACTGCGAGCATGGTGACGAAGGCGACAAGATCGACGTAGCCTGTTGAGAGGAAGCCCGCCGTCAGGCCTTCCGCCACCCCGAGGATCAGGCCGGAAACAAAGACACCAACAACACTGCCCATCCCGCCCATGACGACGAGAGCGAAGCCTTTCAGCAACGGCAGTTGCCCCATCGTCGGGTAGACATTGAACATCGCGCCAAGTAGCGCACCGGCGGCAGCCGCCAAGGCCGAGCCAAGGCCGAAGGTGAAGGATTGCATCCGATCCGCATCAATGCCCATCAACAGCGCTGCATCGCGATCACGCGCCAGCGCGCGTATAGCCATGCCGCTGCGCGTCCAGCGCAGGAAAGCCGCAAAGGCAGCGATCATTACCAGGGCGACAGCGAAGATGAACAGTTTCTGGCTCGTCAGAAATATTGGGCCGATGACAATGGGCATCGGCGAAAACGGCGATGGGATCGATTGCGGATCCGGTCCCCAAACCAGCTCAGCGCCGTTCTCGAGCATCATCGACACGGCGAAAGTCGACAGAAAGACCATGTAGAACGGCCGCCGCAGCAGCGGACGTACGGCCAAGCGGTCTATGATCACGCCGACGCCGGCGGTCGCGATCATCGCGAGGATGACGGCGGGGAAATAGCCGACGCCGAGCGTCACCACCGCGACATAACAGAAGTAGCCGCCGAGCATGTAGAGCTCACCCTGGGCCATGTTGATGATCCGCAGAATGCCAAGGATCACCATCAGGCCCATCGCCATCAGAGCGTAGATGGCGCCTACCAAGAGACCGTTGACCACCTGCTGAAGAGCGAGCTCAAACATGCCGAGCCAGCGGCTTAGCGCACGAGGTGGTAGCGTCCATCCTTGAATCGCAAGACGTGCGCAGCAACGTTGGCCTCACCGTTGCTGTCGAACTTCACCACGCCCTGCGGACCGATATAATTAATATTCAACAGCGCCTTGCGGATGGATTCGCTGTCGGTGCCGCCGGCCGACTTGAGTGCGTGCGCCGCGACCATTACAACGGTCCAGCCAAGCGAAGCGGAATCGTCAGGCGTTTGCTTGAACATAGCCTCGTACGCGTTCTTGAATTCAACTGAAGCGGCATCGTCGAATACCGGAGCCCAGGCGACGGAAAGCTGCGCGCCTTCCATCATCGGGCCTGCTTGTTCGGCGAGCTTGGCATTGTAGAAATTGACGCTGCTAAACAGCGGTTTCTTCAGTCCGACTTCGACCATCTGCTTGAGTACAGTGATACTGGCCGGATAGCGGACGTCGATGAACAGGCTGTCAGGGTTAAGCGATTTCATCTTCAGCAGGATCGCGCTGAAATCGCTTTGCGTGCGCTCGTAATAGTCAGCATAGAGTACTTTGGGACCGTTGAGCCGTTCGAGCGCGGCGGTAAGTGCCTGGATAGCGCTGCGACCGTAATCGTCATTAGGTGCCAGCATGGCGATCGTTTTATTGTTTGGCTCATCGATGATTGAGCGCGCCAGCGCGTCCGCAATTAAGTCGGCATTAGTGCAGGCGCGGAAGAAATATGGATTGCCCTGCTTGACCGCCGCGGGCGCAAAGGTGAAGCCAGCGATCTGCGGTACTTTTGATTCCTTGGTTACCGCCTCCGCGGCAATTGCCACCGTGCTCGGCAGGTCGATGTCCACGATGGCGACCTTGTCTTCCTCGATCAGCCGCTTGGTCACCGCCACGGCCTCGGACGGCACACCCTTGTGATCGCGCACGACTAGATCGATTATGCGACCGCCGCCTACGCCACCCGATTTGTTGACGTTATCGACCGCCGCCTTCATCCCTTGCAGCATCTGTTGGCTAAGAAAGGCGAGCGGACCGGTCATGCTCAGTCCCACACCGAGCTTAACCGCCTCCGCCGAGTGCGCGGGCATCGCAGTTAGTACCAGTGCAGAAATTCCGCAGACCAACGTCATTCGACGTAAAAGAGAGTTTCTCATTGCGATTCTCCTCCGTGTGTTTCCTTTCCCTGTTGCATGCCTTTTCCGATACTTTGTGCGTTAAGCATGCGACATGGCTGCTCGTGGTGACCATGCCTGATAGAAGTCTGTGGGATAGGGATACCAAACGGATCGATAGCCCTTGACTTCGAGCGACACGTCAACGTCGATGACAGTCGGAGCGCGTTTATCGAGCGCCTGCCGGAGCGCTGGCGCGTAGTCGGCAGCGCGCCCGACATGTAACGTATGAGCACCCATGGCCTCGGCCCACTTGCCGATGTCCGGGTTCCACAAATCCTTGCTCGAATTCTTGCGGTAATCGCAGAAGGTTTCGCGACCGTAGAGACGGAACATCAATTCACGCTCGATTTGCAGCGAACGGTTGTTGAGCACGACCCAGGTAAGCGGCAAGTTCTGCTCGACGGCAGTAGCCACCGCCGTACCACCCATGATGAAGGAACCGTCGCCGATCAGCGCCAATGCCGGGCGATTGCCCAGCGCAATGCTTGCCCCGATGATCCCCGAGGCGCTCCAGCCCATGCGGTGAAAAAAGCCGTCATGCGCGATGTAGCGCGAGGAAGCCTTGAGGAAAGGCGGGGCAAAGCTCAGCAGATGTCCCGTGTCAAAGAAAATGGGCATTTGCGGATCCTTCGCGGCGACGACCTCCGCGGTGTCGTGACAAATGCGCGCATAGTGCAGCGGGGTGAGGTCGGATGTACATTGATCAGCCACCGATCCTTCCCAATTCTTGCGCTCGGCAGCGATTTCGGCGAGCCATTCGCTGTGCTCTTTCAATCCTGTGGTCTGGGCCGCGCCACTCAGCGCGGCGAGCCCGAGCCGCGCGTCGCAGGTCAGTGCAACGGTGGCGGGATAGGCGCGGCTAAGCTCGCTGCAATCAATGTCGAGATGCACGAGCTTCGTTTTGTTTGGAATGTCGAATAGCGTCCAACCACCCGTGTCGATATCGGTGAAATGCGTTCCGATGCCGATGACAACGTCGCAGCGTTTGGCCGCGTTGTTGGCATGGCCCGTTCCCGCCCGACCAATGCAGCCGAGCGATAGTCGGTGTGTTTCCGGGAAGCTCGCTTTCCCCGTCGGAGTGGTTGCAACGGGTATGCCGCCGAGTTCTGAAAATTTTAGCAGCTCGTCATAAGCGCGCGCATTATGGATGCCGCTGCCCACCACGATCATGGGCCGTTTGGCGGTGGATATGAGTTTCATGGCCTCTGCCACACCTTGCGGATCAGGCGCCGGAGGACGCGTGTTCAGGTAAGGCGCCGGATCAGGCAGGTCGTCCGAGATATTTGTGTGCTGAATATCGAAAGGAATCTGGATGACGACGGGGCCTGGCCGCCCTGAGATCGCGGCTTGATAAGCGCGTAGTATCATATCGATGGCGTTGTCTGGCCGGGTGATCAGGAAGGCTTTTTTGGTGATCGGTTTGAGCACCGCGACCCAGTCTTCCGGTCCATTGCGGTACGACTCCTCCATCCCTCCGCGATCGAACCAATGCGTCGCGCCGGCGCCCGCGATGACCAGCATCGCAATGGATTCATAGAACGCGGTCGCCACAGCCGGCACAATGTTCATATTGCCAGGACCAACACTGGTCGTGACTACGGGTAGCGGTGCGGAGCGGCGCATGCGCCAATACCCATCAGCCATTTGCACGGCCTGATCTTCGACGCGAGCTGGAACCCCCCGGATCTTCGTGTCATTGACCACCGCGTCGAGCAGCGCCCAATTTCCGTGGCCGTTCACGCCGAAAACGACTTCCGTGCCCATTCTTTCCAGTACGCGTGCGATCGCCTTCGCAAGGGTAATCTGCCCCATGTCATCCTCCTGATGTCTTTGGTTTCTGATAATCCCAGCGCCAGCGGCCTTCAGTGAACAAAGGAGACATCCTGCGGCTGCAGCATGTCCAAAAGACGTACAGCAGCTATTTCAGCACAGACCGCATCGTTGATATTGGCATCAATCCGAATAATTTCGCCACGATCGCCGAGGGATCGCGCAGCCTCTTCCATGAATGCCTGATCAGATTCCGGCGCATAGAATATTTCACCGGCGCAGTCGTAGATGGAGAATCCGCCAAGCGGCAGAATTAACACCGCCCGACGTTTCGCACGTGCAAGCTTCCCGCCTACCCAGCGTCCAAGAACAGCGTTTTCCTCGGCTGTGGTCCGCATCAGCGTTGTGTTTGGGCTGTGCGCGTGCAACAGCCGATTTTGGTACCTGCTCGGAACCGTATCTGGCGTTGTGAAGTTGACCATGTCGAGCGCTCCCGGCAGTACAACCTGCGGGATCCCCCGTATTCCTGCCGCTTGCAGACGCAGTGGACCGGCGCTTAAGAAACCCCCGCAAAGCTCATCAGCCAGTTCTGTCGTTGTGAGATCAAGCACCGCATCGATCGCACCCTGCTCGACCAACTCCTCCATAGCGCGGCCGCCGGTGCCGTTGGCGTGGAAGATCAGCGTTTCGCAACCAGCCTTCGTTAGCAATTCATGGCAACGCATCGCCGCCGGAGTTGTTGCGCCAAAAGCGGTGATGGCCACAGTCGGACGCTGAGGACCGTTCCTTACGCTCTCGATCCTCCAGCCCACCTCGACCATGCCGCAAATAGCTGCCGCACCATTCGCCATCACGCTACGCAAAATCGGGTTCATCCCGATGATGTCGGTGATCGTGTTGACCATGACGACGTCGCGAGTGCCAACATAGCTCGCCGCTTTCCCGGTAGAGGCCATGGTCGAAATCATCACTTTGGGAAATCCAACCGGCAGCGCGCGCATAGCCGCGCTCGCTACGGCTGTTCCCGAACCACCGCCGAGGCCGATGATGCCATCGAGCAAACCGTCGCGCTGCAGCCTCGTAACCGTCGCCACGGCGCCTGCTGCCATGACCTTAAGCGCGGCTCCTCGATCCTTTGCAGCTGCCAGCGCGTCGAGATCCGCGCCTGCCGCACCGGCAATCTCGCGGCGCGTGATCGTCGCAGCAAAGCCTGGCTCACCGAGCACGCCGATATCGATCAGCATGGCTGCATGCCCACGGCCTTCGATGATCCTCGCGACGAAAGCACCATGCTCGCTCTTGGTGTCGAGCGTGCATAGCACTGCAATTTGTTTTTGCTTTATCATCGACGCGGCTGATGCCCCGGCTAGGGCTGCGTGTACATCGTCTTGACCGTCGTATAGAACTCGACCGCAAGCATTACGGTGCTCTCGTTCCAAAACCGTCATCCTGGGTTAGCACAGCCGTATTCTCTGCTTGTGAGTTGATCCAAATCAATCTTGATCAATAATGCGATCCTCAAAGTGCCGGCCCGAGAGTGGTTCGCAATTTAGTCGTCCAGGCGACTGTCCGGGCTAGCGGCAACGCCGCCTAGGTGCAAAGCCTGCTAGTTGCATTGCGCAGAACCGCCTTTCCAAGTTAAGGAAATATAATGAGCGACAGCACCTATGATCCCGATGCAGGACTCGCACCGGCATTCACGGCGCCACCGAACGCGTGCGACGCGCATTTCCATGTGTTCGGCCCGCCCGGCAAATACGCTTACGGCACCGACATTCGCTACAAGCCGCCGCACGAACCACTCGAAGCTTATCTGAAACTGGCGCGCCGGATCGGTTTCGCGCGCTACGTGTTCGTACAGCCGAGCGCCTACGGCTTCAACAATGACTGCATGCTCGATGCCATGCGCGAGCTCGACCCGGCGGTACGCCGTGGCATTATTGATCTCGACGAAACCAAGACCGACGACAAGGAATTGGCTGATCTTGATGCACTGGGCGTGCGTGGCATTCGTGTGAACGTCTCGCCGGTGCGCAAGCCAGAGGCCGGCTTGGCCGAATCGATGAAGCCGCGCATCGCGCGGCTTGCCAAACTTTGCAAGGAGATCGGCTGGCATCTCGATTTCCTCACGCCCGGCTGGCTAGTGACCGAACTGATGCCGGTGCTGCGAGAGTTGCCGCTGGAATTTTCCGTTGCGCATATGGGCCTGTTTCCCGCCAAGGACGGACCAGGGCAGCCAGGCTTCCAGGAATTCCTGAAGCTTGTCGGCGACGGCTCAAAGCGGTGCTGGGTTAAGCTCACCGGCATCTATCGTTTTTCGACTGCGCTGGGCTTCACCGACGTGAAGCCGTTCACGGAGGCGTTGATCGAGACCGCGCCTGATCAATTGATCTGGGGAAGTGACTTTCCGCACCTGTCGTTTCACGACAAGGTTGGCTCCATCCAGCTTTACAATATGTTGCGCGAATGGGCGCCCGACCCAGCGATGCGGAAGCGCATTCTCACCGACAATCCGGCGCGTTTGTTCGGATTCAAGTAGTTACAGCGTCTTTGCGCAGCCGTTTTGTCGCGGTTTGCGTCGTGTCATTGTGCTCTACGCGGTCGTCCGCAGATCATACGCCGAGCGGCAAGCGCGCGGCATTCCATGCCGTGGCGCTGATCGACGACCACGCCGGACGATCAAATTCGCGTTTGAGATCGCTGAGGATCGAATAAGTAGGGAGCTGCGAGCAGCCAATGAATAGCGCGTCGCAATCCGGCCCCATGGTTGCACGTGCGAGATTGCGCACCTCTTCAGCGGTTATGCGCCCAAGGAAGGCGACGTCGGGTGCACGAAAGGTCTCTAACCGGATGACTTCGACACCGCCATGCACAAGAAATGCCGTCAATTGTTCGTTCACGACATCATTATATGGCGTCACGACGGCAACCCGGCGTGCCTTGTCATGTTGCAGGGCGCTCACCATTGCGCGTGCCGTTGTGACTATCGGTAGTCCGGTTGCATCCGACAGCATCATTGAAAGAGCCGCGTCGCCGGATGGACCCAAGATAAAGCCGGCAGCCGTACAGCCGTAGGCGATCAGATCAAATTGGCCTTTTCCAAAATGTTGGCGGGCTAGAGAAATCGCGTTGTCACGATAAGCCGGTATGGTCTCCTGGGTCAGTAAGCCCGGACCTCGCGGGATCTTTACGGTCGTAACCGTCGAACCAGCTGGTAACCAGGCCAACAATTCGCGTTCCATCGTTGTGTTATTACTCGGCACCATCAGCCCGATACGGAGCGGAGCAAAGCGTAAGCTATCTGTCATTGTCGTGATCGCCGTAATCCTGCTGATCAGCCTATGTGCGCAGCTTCCAAGACCGACCGAATAATCGCAGCAGGTGTTATACAACGCTGCAATTCACCTACCCGAAAAAGTCTCGCGTGCTTTTGCTCACGGGCACTACGATTCTTACTGTGGTAAGCAAGATCTTGACCCTGTTTGAACTATAATCTCACAATCGGCCAAACAATAACAGTAGAGCGTTTGTACGTAGGATAAAGGCCGATGCCTTTTTCAAGAACGCGCCGTCGGTTTCTGATGGGCGCAGTCACAGCTCCGCTTCTCGTTCGTTCCACTTGGGCGCAGACCTTTCCGAGCCGGCCCATTCGTATCATTATTGGGTTTCCGCCGGGCGGCGGCATTGACATTCTAGCGCGTCTCATTGCGCCGAAGATGAGTGAGCGGCTCGGCCAGCCCGTCATCGTAGATAACCGTCCGGGCGCCAACGGACAAATTGCGACTCAAGCCGTTGCTCAAGCAGAACCCGACGGCCACGCGATATTGTTCGGAACTACAGGTAACCTAGCCATCAACCAGGTGTTATACGCGAACCGCCCTGTAGCGGACATTGAGCGCAACTTCACACCAGTCTCGGAAGTTGCCTCGTTGAGCTTTGTCCTGGTTGTCGGTCCCACGATGCCGGCAAAATCATTCAAGGAATTGATCGAGATCGCGAGGGCACGCCCAGGTCAGGTGCTTTTCGGATCAAGCGGTATTGGGGGGCTGCCACATCTCTGCGGAGAACTATTGAACCTCCAGGCCTCTATCCGCACCGTGCATGTACCATACCGCGGCAGCGCGCCGGCATTCACTGATTTGATCAGTGGCCAAGTTCACTATGTCTTTGATGCCCTTGCGATTGCTCAGCCTCATATTGCATCTGGGGCAATCCGTCCGCTGGCGGTCACGGGACCGCAGAAGGTCGAGGCGCTCCCCAATGTGCCATTGGCAAAGGAAACGCTACCGGATTTCGAAGTTGTGAACTGGTACGGCATGGTCGTGCGCAGAGGTACGCCGGTCGATGTCATCAGTCGTCTGCACCAAGAAGTGACGTTTGCATTGCATGAACCCGGCGTGATCCAACGTTGCGCAGCTTTAGGACTCGATCTCCTTGGTACTACTCCAGAGCAGTTTGGCGCGTTCCAGCACGCAGAGATTTTGAAATGGGGGGCGGTGATTAAAACTGCCAAAATTCAAGTCGAATGATTTTGCACGTGACATGACTGAGGTCATTCGGTGAAAATTCTACATGAACAAACACAAACATCTTGATGCTTTCAACATTGGCGACGCGATTGACAAGTAGGTGGTTTTCCCGATGACCTTCGACGGCTCGCATCCGTCTGAGGCTTCGGTCGGGCTCCCAAGCGCATCAAGATCGGCGACACTTACCAATTCGCGGACGCGGGCAACATGATCGGCACAGTGACCTCGGCTGCCCTGAATGAGGTCCAGAAGAAGGTGCATTTCACTTCACTCGGCGAAATTGCCGTAGCCGGCCAATTTCAACAGCGTCCAATTCCTCGTGGTGGCCTGATGTTCAAGGCGAACTGGTTCGAGGCCACTGTGACGGAGGTGCCGGCAAATTGTCGCTATGTCAGACACTGGGACTTGGCTGCCTTGAAGCCGCGCACAGGCAGTTCTTATGGGCAGGCCTGGAATGCTGGCGTGAAGCTCGGGCGTGCGCCAAATGGCGTCTATTACATTGTCAATGTGGACCGGCTGCAGGGAGACGGCGATGCTGTGCGCCGCAGGATCAAGCTGATCGCCGGCCACAGCCGAACGTCATCATCTCACTGCCACAGGATCCCGGGCAGGCTGGTTTGGTGCAGAAACAGGACCTGATGCACATGCTCGACGGCTACGCCGTGCGCGCCCAGAGGGAAACGGGTGATAAAATCACGCGCGCCGAGCCGTTGGCTGCGCAGGCTGGCGCCGGGAATCTGAAGATCGTGAAGACTGGAGACCCAGCACGCGACAGCTGGATCGAGGCATTTCTGGCTGAGATCCTCGCCTTTCCGCGTTCGCAGGTCAAAGATCAGGTCGATGCGCTGAGTGCGGCTTACGTCACGCTCAATCGTTGCGCGTCCCAGGAAGCTCAGTGGAGAGGCAGTCCGGATCTTGATGTCGCGCGTGACTCCGACTACGGCAGTGCGTCGTACAATGACCCATTAGAGAGCGGCCACCCAGACCGCAGCAACCCTGATCGGCTGCGCTACGGCAGTCCTAATAATTATTTGGACGGCATTCGCATGGGCAATCCCGATCATTACGATGAGTCGCCCAGATACAACGACGATGATTCTGACGCACTTTGGTGAGTTTCAAACTGGACCAACGGGGGTAGCAGGCCAGTTGACGCGAGGTGTTGGCTGATCACTTGGTATCGATGCGTTAGCGTTCTGCGGAAAAATTAACTGCGCTCTCGCTCCTTGTCGGAGTAGAAGTCTGAACTTGATTGTTTTTCAAGTTAATTAATAAAACCAAGAAGTTAGTCAGGTACATGGCTCGTAACGCTAGAGCTTGCTAGCCGTTAAACGCGTTGAAAGCGGCCAAGATCAGACATTCGCAGCGATGCCTACATGTGCTGGGCCCACAAAAAGATTGTTTTCGAGCGTGGCGGAGTAATTCAAATTGATTGTTTTTCAAAATCATAATCGCAGCAGTCTCGCGGCGCTTCGCGATGACCGCAGAATGCAACAGCACCGAACCAGGTCTGGCCCCGACAACGAATATATGAGACCGATCTTGATAGCGTATCTGGCGCGCTCAATCCGTAGTTCGCCCGACTCCGAGTATGTCTGTCTGAGCGAGGCCGCCCTACAACGCGGGACCACTAATGCCAAAACTTGTTTTGCGTTTGGTGAACGATAACACGGGGGCCACCTCCATCGAATACGCCCTGATCGCGGGTTTCCTTTCCATCCTTATTATCGCAGGCGTCAGCAGCATCGGCACCACTGTACAAGGCACGTTCAATACTGTAGCTAATGCGCTCCGGTAGTTGGGCTGTCTAGAGAGGATGAACTTTTCTCATTTGTATTGCGTGTTGGTCGCTATGCCTATTTTGATGATGGCATGACCCGCGCCGAACTGCTGCGCT
>Ga0207780_1000213_pt1 | contig 16133 bp, 12 predicted proteins | sample LuqExpMetageno45_FD_187803 | JGI IMG/M metagenome (GOLD analysis project Ga0207780, IMG submission 187803) | Tropical forest soil microbial communities from Luquillo Experimental Forest, Puerto Rico - Sample 45 (SPAdes) | ecosystem: Environmental > Terrestrial > Soil > Tropical forest ...
GGCGCCGCTCGTCGGTCTGCGCATTGGCATCGCGCAAGGCATGCCACTGGAGAATTTGGACGAGACGGTGGCCAAACGTTTTCCCAACGCCATCGACCGGCTAGAACGGGCCGGCGCGCGGCTCTCCAACGAAAAGCTGCCGCTGCTTAACGGCATGGCGCAGGTCAACAGCCGCGGCGGCGTGCAGCCGACGGAAGCCTTCACCGTGCATCGCGACCGGCTCAACCGGCGCGGCGACGCGCTTGATCAAAACGTCCGCACGCGGCTGGAACGGGCGCGCTGCATTGCGGCCGCCGACTATATCGAAATGGTGAACGAGCGTGCGGCGCTGATTCGCGCCATGGACGTGCGGCTTGCCGACATCGACGTCCTAGCGATGCCGACCACGCCGATCGTGCCGCCGACCATCGATGAAATGGCGGCGCCGGACATGTTTGCACGCAAGAACGCGATGCTGCTGCGCAACACCTCGATCGCCAATTTCTTTGATCTCTGTGCCATCTCGCTGCCGTTGCCGCGCGACGACGGCTTGCCGGTCGGATTAATGCTCATTATGCGCAATGGGTGCGACCACCGATTGTTCCGCATCGCGGCGGCAATCGAGCGATTGTTCGGGGCCTAGAACCCCCCTGAGCGCTGGCATCGCTGGCCGGTTCGGGCGCCGCGCTGCAGGTCGACGATCGCATGCGGCAGGCCTATCTCGGCCTCTGATTCGTCATTGCGATGCCGGCCGAAGGCTGAAACCCGGAATCCAGATGCACGCATCGTGCTTGTGTCTGCATTCCGGCTCTTGCTGCTGACGCGGTTCGGACTTGAACGACGAAACATTAAGAGGGATTATTTCAGCAGCGGTCCGATCGTCACGGTGAGCTTACCGACGCCCTCGACCTCGCATTCGATCTTGTCGCCTGCAACGGTGGCAGCGACGCCCGACGGCGTACCGGTCATGATGATGTCGCCGGCCTCGAGCGCGACCATTTCCGAGAGTTTGGAGATCGTCTCCGGCACATTCCAGATCATCTGGTTGAGATCGCCATTCTGGCGGATTTGGCCGTTACATTTGAGCGTGATGCGTCCCTTGATTGGATGGCCGATCTCGCTCGCGGGCCGAAGCGCGCCACATGGCGCCGAATGATCGAAGGCCTTGCCAATTTCCCACGGCCGCTTCACGTCGCGGGAGGCGATCTGTAAATCACGACGGGTGAGATCGATGCCGACGCCGTAGCCGTAGATGCAGTCATTGGCTTTGGCGACCGGTATGTTGCGGCCGCCACTCTTGAGCGCGACCACTAGCTCGACCTCGTGGTGCATGTCCTTGGTGAGCGATGGATAAGGCACGGTGCCACCGTCCGGCACGATCGCATCGGCAGGCTTGGCGAAGAAGAACGGCGGCGCGCGCTCGTCCTGGCCCATCTCGCGGATGTGCTCGATGTAATTGCGGCCGACGCACCAGATGCGGCGCACGGGGAATTTCTTGGTGGTGCCGGCGACGGCGATGCTTGCCTGCGGGGCCGGCGGAATGACGTAGTCGTTGGACATGACGAAACGGCCGTTGGAATGCGTCAGTTTGCGGGAAACGCCCGGTTACGCGACGTTGCGGCCGGGCCGTGGACGGCAGTCGGTTATCAGGTGGCGGGCGCCGCTACAAGCCCCGCTGGCAGTTTACGACGATGCAGACACCGCGAGGGCCGAGTGCTCCTCCTGTTCGCTAAGTTGGAGCCGGTAGAACGCGGCGTAACGGCCGTTCTTGCGTAGTAAATCGTCGTGCCGACCCGATTCGGTGACTTGGCCGTTTTCCACCACATAGATGCAGTCGGCATGTGATACCGTGTGCAGGCGATGCGCGATCGCCAGCGTGGTGCGGCCCTGGCAGAGGTGCTCCATGGCCTCGCGCACCTGCAGTTCGGACTCCGCATCGAGTGCGGCGGTGGCCTCGTCGAGTAGGATGATCGGCACGTTCTTGATCAGCGCGCGCGCGATTGCCACTCGCTGGCGCTGCCCGCCGGAAAGCTGCAGCCCGTGTTCGCCCACCGGCGTGTCGTAGCCGCGGGGGAATGCCGTGATGAAGTCGTGAGCATAGCCGGCCTTGGCGGCGGTTATGATCTCGTCTTCACTGGCGTCCGGTTTGCCGAAGGCGATGTTCTCGCGGATCGTGCCACGGAACAGGAAGGTGTCCTGGCCCACATAGGCGACGTGCTGGCGCAGCGAACAACGCGACACTGTGGTGATGTCCTGGCGATCGATGGCGATGCGGCCACGATCGGCCTCGTAGAAGCGCAGGATGAGGTTAAATACGGTCGACTTACCGCCGCCGGACGGTCCGACCAGCGCGGTCAACTTGCCGGGTTCTGCGACTAGCGACATGCCAGACAGAACCGCCTGGTCGCTGCGATATCGGAAATGCACGTCGTCGAATTCGAGCCGCGGCGTCTCGATGCGCAATGGTGGTTTGGCGAGATCGGACGGTTCGCTCGGTGGACTATCGATCACGTCGAATAGGATGCGCACGCCGACCAGCCCACTGTTAAGCTCGATGTTGAGGCGGGCGAGGCGCTTGGCCGGCTCATAGGCCAGCAGGAAGGCAGTGATGAAGGAGAAGAACTGTCCCGGCGTCGCGCCGGTCTCGATCACGCGGTAGCCGGTATACGTGATGGCGATAGCGAGCGCGCAGCCTCCAAGCGTCTCCATCAGCGGACTAGAGCGGTTGGACACCCGCGCCATCTTGTTGGCCTCGTGCTCGACCGCCGCTACGTTGCGGTCGAAACGCTCCCGCATGATGTCTTCGAGCGTGAACGCCTTGACGATGCGGATGCCTTGCAGCGTCTCCTGCAGCGTCTCCAAGATGCGGGTGCCGCCGTGGAACTGGTTGCGCCCAATGGTGTGGACGCGGCGGATCAGCTTGCGCAGCACCAGAAAGGCCGGCGGCGCCACCACGAAGCTGAAGAGCGACATCAGCGGGTCCTTAGCCACCATCACGCCGATGAGCCCGATCAGCGTCAGCAGGTCGCGGCCAACCGAGGTGATCAGCAGGTTGATAACCTGCGTGCAAGCGGCGGCGCCGGTCGAAAGCCGCGCGATAAACTCGGTCGAATGCCGCTCGGAGAAGAAGTCGAGACCTTCGTTGAGCAGCTTGGAAAATACGGCGCGCTGATTATCGGCAACGATGCGGTTGCCGACCTGCGACAGCATGACGCTATGGCCGTAGGTGGCGAGACCTTTGACCGTGAACAGCGCGACGGTGATGCCGCCGAGGATGAAGATGTTGGTTAGGTTGCGACTGACATAGCCCTCGTTGATGACGTCGCCGATCAGATAGGCGCTGAACGCCGTGCAGCCGGCCGCCAGCGCCATCAGCGTGAACGCGAACAGATATTTGCGCCAATGCTGCAGGCCCTGCTCGGTCAGTAGCCGCCGGATTAGGGCGAAGGGCCGGAAACGCTTGTCGGGCGATGACAAAGTTGGGTCGTTCATTCGCCTGCTATGAATACAGCGCACGGCGGCGCGGGCAGGTGTTCCCTGCCTGCTGGCAACGGTTTTTTCAAGCTAAAATCCGATTAATTGGAGAACTGGGCGCGTTTTGCCCGATTAGGCAGCGACGCGCTTGCCCGGCAGCCGTCTTTCCCAGGCCAGTGCATGGGCGACGATAGTGTCGAGATCCTGGAACTGCGGACGCCAGTCGAGCGTGGCGCGGATACGATCGACATTGGCAACCAGCGCGGGCGGATCGCCTGCGCGTCGCTCGGCAATCTCGATCTGGAAATCGTGGCCGCTCACGCGCCGCACAGCTTCGATCACCTCCAGCACCGACGAGCCTCGACCGTAGCCGCAGTTGAAAGTCGTACTCTCGCCGCCGCGGCGCAGATATGCGAGAGCGGCGGAATGCGCACGCGCAAGATCGCTGACATGTATGTAGTCGCGGATGCAGGTGCCGTCAGGTGTCGGATAGTTAGTGCCGAACACGCTAAGCTTCGCTCGCTTGCCGAGTGCGGCTTCGCAAGCAACCTTTATCAGATGGGTGGCGACCGGCGACGATTGCCCGGTGCGCAGCTTCGGATCGGCGCCGGCGACGTTGAAATAGCGTAGCACCACGAAGCGCAGGCCATGCGCTTTGCCGGTGTCGTGCAACATAATCTCCGACATAAGCTTTGAGGTACCGTACGGGGAGATCGGCGCGGTAACGGCGTTCTCGCGCGCCGGCATCGTGTCGGCGTTGCCGCAGACCGCGGCGGTGGAGGAGAAGATGAGTTGTTTGACACCCGCCTCAACCGCCGCGTCGATCAGGTTGCAGGTGTTCATAGTGTTGTTGCGGTAATAGCCGATCGGATCGGCGACCGATTCCGGCACAACAATGGAAGCGGCAAAATGGATGATGGTGGTAATGCCGTGCTTGACGAGGGCCTTGGCCACTAGAGGGCGGTCGCCAGTGCTGCCGGCGATGAAGGGCACTGCGCTCGGCACCAGGAAGCGGAAACCTGTCGACAGGTTGTCGAGCACGACCACCTGCTCGCCGACGTCGACCAACTCATGCACCATGTTGCTGCCAATATAGCCGGCCCCGCCGGTGACCAGGATCGTCATGACCGCGTCCTCGAATAGGGTGCCAGGCTTTCTAGTGGGCGACCCTGTGTTAACTCGTTAGGGATCCCGCCGATGGTCAATGGTTATGGCGGTCGACCTTAATGATTGGTTATAGGTGGTACCGACGCAGCCGCCGTGATTCCCCAACAAGCCCGCTATGACAGAGATTCTCTTCATCAAGACCTCCTCGCTCGGCGATGTGATCCATCACATGCCGGCCCTGACCGAGGCGCGGCAGCGCCGGCCGGAGGCACGGTTCACCTGGCTGGTGGAGGAGGCCTTCGCGCCGTTGGTGCTGCTGCATCCGGCCGTCGGCGAGGTTATCCCGGTGGCTTGGCGGCGTTGGCGCAAATCACTGATGTGGCCGGTCACGCTAGGCGAGATCGCCGCCAGCCTTCGTAGTATCCGCGCGCAGCGTTACGATGAGATCGTCGATAGCCAGGGTCTGTTGCGCTCGGCGCTGATCGCACGCATCGCGCATGGCCGGCGTCACGGCTATGACCGCCACAGCATCCGCGAGCCGCTGGCGTCGCCATTTTATGACATACACCATAGTGTGAGCCGCGCGCTGCATGCGGTGGAGCGCAACCGCATCATCACCGGCCTGGCGCTTGGCTATACGCCGCAAGGCGCGCCCGATTTTGGGCTCGACCGGGCGCGGCTCGCGGGCGGTGGCGTACGCTACGCCGTGCTGCTGCACGCCACCGCGCGCACCAGCAAGGAGTGGCCGCAAGAAAATTGGATAGCGCTCGGCCGGGCGCTCGGCGGTTACGATGTCGAACTGGTGCTACCTTGGGGCACGGCGGCCGAGTGCGCGCGGGCCAAGGCGATCGTGGCGGCGCTGCCACGCGCGCGGGTGCCCGATCTGGCGCCGCTCGATGCTGTCGCCCGCCTGATCGCCGGTGCGCAATTCGTGGTCGGCGTCGATACTGGGCTGTTGCACCTCGCTGCCGCATTCGGCGTGCCGCTGGTAGCGATTTTCGTCGGCAGCAAGCCCGGCCTCACCGGCCCAGTGGGCAAGGGACCACTCGCGGTGCTGGGTGGGGACAGTGCAGTTCCCTCGGTCGAGGCCGTCATCGCCGCCGTGGCAGGCATTGCGAGTTGAAATTTGGCACTCCAAACGCAACGACTGAGCCGGCGGAACGATTACGGTTAACCAACTATAAACTTCACGAACATTACCATCCTACCATAGATCGCGGATTAGGCGACGTCGTCCGATCGGTTGCATTGCAAATCGGTTTTACGGCCTACATCGTCATGGGATTTGTGATGCTCAATTTCAGACTTCCGCCCGCCGTGTTGCGAATGAACATCCGTGTTGGCACCAAGCTCGCCATTACGGTTGGGATCGGCATCGTTCTGGTGGGCATCATGATCGTCAATCAGCAGTTCAGCAATGCCTCGGTGACGGAACAGGCCGAGCTCGAACGCGCCGAGCAGGTCGTCACTGCGGACATTCTGCGTGCTGGCGTCGCCTTGCAGCGCATGCAAACCGGCACCCGCGAAATCCGTCTAGCTATTTCAGAGCGCGAAGCCGACGAAGCGCTTGCCAACTTGCGCTCAAGCATGAGCAATGCCGTTAGCCTCCTGCAGGCGGCGATACGGATCTGCACCGATGCGGAAAACCGCGAGCGGTTCGAGAAGCTGGACACGCTGGCCAAGGCCTATTCGGACAGTGCCGGCGAAATCGTGACGCTGAAAAAGAGTTACAGCGAGATCACCAGGCCGCTGGAAAAGGTGACCAGGATTGGCGCGAAGATCGATGCACTTATCGAGAAGGCGACATCTGTGGCTACCACGTTGGCTTCGCGGCGCATGGTGACTGTCGCTGCGCAGATGTCGGAAGCCGCCAAGATCAATATGGGGTTCGGATTTTTCGTTGTCGTGATCTTGATGGGCGCGGCAGTGTTCGGCGTGCTGTCGATAGGCCGCCCGATTCGAGAGATCGCCGACGTCCTGCTGCAATTGGCAAATGGCAAGCGTGAATTCGCGATTCCCTATACCAAGCGCGGCGACGAAGTTGGCGATGCCGCGCGCGCGGCGAGCACGTTTCGCGACAATCTGGTGCGGCTGGAAAAGTTCGAGGCCGAGCAGAAAGAGACCGCCGAGCGCGTGATGGCGGAGCGCAAGGCGATGGTGCGCGACCTCGCGGACATGTTCGAAAACGCGATCGGCAACATCGTCGGGGCGGTGTCCTCTGCCGCGAACGAGATGGAATCGACCGCCGGCGTGCTGGCCAAGAACGCGGAGGCGACGCGCCAACTCTCTGGTGACGTCGCGGTCGCCTCCACGCAGGCATCCACAAACGCGCAGTCGGCCGCGTTTGCGACTGGCGAGGTCGGCGCCTCCATCGAGGAGATCGGCCGGCAGGTCCAGCAGTCGACCGCGATAGCCGCCGAGGCGGTGAAACAAGCGGAAAAGACCGACGCTCAGATCACTGAGCTGTCCAACTCAGCAAGCCGCATCGGCGAAGTCGTCACGCTGATCACCACCATCGCCGGGCAGACCAATCTACTCGCGCTCAACGCTACGATCGAGGCAGCGCGCGCCGGCGAGGCAGGGCGCGGCTTCGCGGTGGTCGCCAGCGAGGTGAAGACGCTGGCCACGCAGACCGCCAACGCAACCGAAGCGATCAAGACGCAAATCGACGAGATGCAGGCTGCAACAAGGGAGTCGGTTGCCGCGATCAAGGACATCAGCAACACGATCGGCCGCATCTCCGAGATCGCCGGGCTGATCGCCGCGGCAGTCAATGAACAGGGCAAGGCGACGCAGGAGATCGCGCATAATGTCGCACAGGCCGCGCGCGGCGCCGTGCAGGTGGCTACCAATATCGCTGAAGTCAACCAGGGCGCTGGCGAGACCGGCGCGGCCTCAGCCAAGGTCCTGCAAGCGGCGAAATTCCTCTCGGGCGAGAGCCGCAAGCTCGAGCAAGAGGTCGAGAACTTCCTCAACACCGTGCGTGCCGCCTGATATCGCGCGCTTAGGACGAAAACGGCAAGTCCAAATTCGATGCCCGCCGATTATGCGGCTGGCCTTGTCGCCCGCATGTCAGCTCTGCGGATGACCGCATGGTGGATTAGCGTCATTTTCTTTAATCGAAGACCGACGCCGTGACGCTTTGACAATTGAGGATGACGATGAAGATCGCTAGAATTGTTTTGTTGTGCACCTTTTCGATGCTGCTGTCGGCAGCCGGCGCCTTGGCCCAGACGCCAGCCTATCCAACCAAAATGGTTAAGATCATCGTGCCGTTCACGGCCGGCAGTAATACCGACATCATGGCGCGCGTTCTGTCAGACAAACTTGGTGCGCTCTGGAAGCAGACGGTGATCGTCGAGAACCGGCCTGGCATTACTGGAACGATCGGTGCGGCCAATAGTCCCACCGACGGCTACACGCTGATGGTGACTTCCAACGGCCACACGATCCTGAGCTATCTAAACAAGGACCTTAGCATCGACCCGATCAAGTCATTCGCGGGTATTGCCGAGATCGCTTCGATTCCCCTGGTGCTCGTCGTGGCACCGGAATTGAAGGCCACGAACCTGAAGGAATTCATCGCGCTCGCCAAGGAGAAACCGGGTACGCTGAACTTCGCGTCGGCCGGTCTGGCCAGCTCGAACTACATCGCAGGTGAACTACTCAAACAGACCGCAGCTATCGATATTGTGCACATCCCTTACCGCGGAACGCCGGAGCAGCTGACTAGTCTCATGCGTGGCGACTCGCAACTGAGCATGGCGTTTATTGGCACCGCACAGAGCTTCATCCAGTCGGGCAAGCTGCGCGCGCTGGCGATCGCCGCGCCGCAACGTAGTCCTGCGCTGCCGGATGTGCCGACCTTCGCCGAATCCGGCCTGCCACAGTACCAGTATGACTCCTGGTTCGGCATCATGGCTCCGGCGAAGACGCCGGCGCCGATCCTCAAGAAGCTCAGGGACGACATCGCAGCGATTCTCAAGGATCCGGACGTGCAAGCGCGCTGGCAAACCTTAGGCGCCGTTACCGTCGACACCAGCCCGGAAAAGTTCGATGCGATCATCCGCTCAGACGCCGAGCGCTATGGCAAGCTACTGAAGGCAGCGGGGGTAGCGGCGAACTAGCCTAACGATTGTAATGCTGTAGCGCTGGTACATGCGACTACGCTGCGCCGGCGCGCAACAGGTCGTGCACGTGGATAATGCCGACCGGCTTGCCAGCCTCGACCGCGAATAGCGCGGTCACTTTCATGGCGTTGAGCAGATCGAGCGTCTCGCTGATCAGTTGATCGGGCCGCACGGTCTTCGGCTTGCGCGTCATCACATCGTCGACGCGGGCGTCAAGCAGGTCGTTGCGCATGTGGCGGCGCAGATCACCATCGGTGATGATGCCAACCAGGAGCCCGGCTTTGTCGGTAATGCCGACACAGCCGAAGCCTTTGGCAGACATTTCGAGGATGGCGTCCGACATGCGTGTGCCAATTAGCGCCAGCGGCACCGCGTCGCCAGAATGCATGAAATCGCGCACCATTTTAAGCAATGCGCCGAGCTTTCCGCCGGGATGCAGCAGGCCGAAATCGAGTGCGGTGAAGCCATGGCTTTCCAGGAGTGCGATGGCCAGCGCGTCGCCGAGCGCAAGCTGTATCAGCGCCGATGTGGTCGGCGCCAGATTATGCGGGCAGGCCTCGCGCGCCTGTGGCAGCGCCAGCACCACGTCGGCGGCTTTGGCGAGCGTTGAGTCAGCGTTCGCAGTCATTGCGATTAGGCCAATGTTGTGGCGGCGCGAATAATCGGTCAGATTCTTTAGCTCGGCGGTCTCGCCCGACCAGGACAGCGCCAGGATCACGTCGTTGTTAGTGATCATGCCGAGATCACCGTGGCTGGCTTCGGCCGGATGTACAAACAGCGCGGGCGTACCGGTGGAGGCAAAGGTCGAGGCGATCTTGTGTCCGACATGGCCCGACTTGCCCATGCCAGTGACGATCACGCGGCCTTGCGCCGTGCGGATCAGATCGATCGCGGCGGCGAAAGTAGCGCCGAGGCCATCTCGTAATGCGGCAGCGAGCGCGTCGATGCCGCTGCCTTCAGCATCGAGCGTGCGCAGAGCGGACTCGATCGCGGCCTGCGAACGCTGGCTTGTTAAACTGGCTGGCTTGAGCTTCGGCATCCCCGTTGGCCGCGAGTCCTAAAACGTCTGTGTCGCCTTGATAGCACGGAATGAGCCTCGCGTCAGGATTGGGCCGCCTCAAACGTTAACGCACCGATGCCGGCTATTTAATGAATTTTGACTTGGCCAACACATCGTGGACGCTCGCTAGTGCGGTTGCGACCGCGACATCGGCAGTACAGCGATGCGCCACCGCGTCGTTGCCTTCCGCAAAGGCGCGCTGGCGCGCCAGTTCGTCACCGGGCGGTTCCAGTATCGCGGCAATCGGATTGAGCGGCTTCCAGTGCCTGGGGCTGGTTGGCCCGAAGATTGCGACCGTCGGCGTGCCGATAGCGGCTGAGACATGCATGAGGCCAGAGTCGTTGGTGACCGCGACGTCGGCGGCGGCGAGTGCCAGAATGGCATTGCGCAGATCGTTACTGGTGAGATCGCGGACGAGCCCGCCTTCGGCCCGCACGATTTCGGCAGCAAGCGGTGTTTCGTTTGGTCCGCCCAGCACCCAGACCGAGGCGCCAATCTTAACGAGGGCCTGCGCCAATTGGCCAAAGTGGCCGACTGGCCAGGCTTTACCGGCGCCGACCGCGCCCGGCGACAGGGTGACGATCGGTCTAGGCTCACTAGCGAGCCCGCGTTGCTCGCGCCAGCGCGCGATCTCCTCCATTGGCACACTCAACTCAGGCAAAGGCCATTCGGCCGGCAAGGTGGCGCCCTTGGGCAAGGCCAAAGTGCCCATCTGATCGATCATGCGCGGCAGTGTGCTCTCCCCGAGGCGCATGTCGTTGATGAGGCCGAAGCGGAGTTCGCCGGCGAAGCCGGTGCGCACGGGGATGCCGGCGAGCCACGGCGCTAACGCCGCCTTCCACTTGCGAGACATCACCAGCGCCTGTCCATAATGGCCGTCGCGCAGCTTGGCCACGAGCGCGCGCTGCTGGGTGATCCCGATGCGCCGACGCGGTAAGTCTTGCACTATCGCCCGCCGGATGCCCGGCAAATAGTCGGCGAGCGGGGCGCACAGCGTGCTCGATACGATGTCGACCGGCCGGTCGGGCGTCTCGGCCTTGAGCAACTTCACTACGGAATGGCAGCGGACAAAATCCCCAATCCACACATAGGGGACTATCAGGACTGGCTGCGCGGGGGCTGCTGAAGATGGGTGCATTCTTTGGGGCCGCCGCGCGGCATCCGTTCCGGCCTTGTGAGGACAGCGGTTACCCCGCGGTGGCGGTAACTGTCCAGCCGCAAATTTTACCGATTCCCGAGCCAGCTGCATGGGATTACGGCCTAATATTTGCGCCGGCCCGCGGACTGGGGCAAATGATGGCTCTAATCGGGGGTTGAGGAAGACCACTTATGTTTTTGGTCACCGGCGGAGCGGGCTTCATCGGATCGAACGTGGTCGCGAGCCTAAACGAGGCCGGCCACAGCGATGTCGTGGTCAACGACGTACTGGGCTCCGACGAAGGCAAATGGCGCAATTTGTCCAAGCGCCAGGTGGCCGACCTTGTGCCGCCGGCCGAGCTCATGGACTGGCTGCACGGTCGCAAGCTCGACGCCGTCATCCACATGGGAGCCATATCCGACACCACTGCCACCGACGGCGACCTAGTAATGGAAAACAATTTCCGGCTGTCGCTGCGGCTGCTTGACTGGTGCACGGTCACCCGTACGCCGTTTATCTACGCCTCGTCGGCGGCGACCTATGGCGACGGCAGCCAGGGCTTCGTCGACGACTGGTCGCTCGAGGCTTTGCGCAAGCTGCATCCGATGAACCTTTACGGCTGGAGCAAGCATCTGTTCGACCTGGCGCTGATCGACCGTTTCGTCAAAAAAGAAAATCTGCCGCCGCGCTGGGTTGGCCTGAAGTTCTTCAACGTCTACGGGCCGAACGAATATCACAAGGGCAATATGGCGAGCGTGCTCGCCAAAGTGTTCGACGGCGCCAAGGCCGGTAAGCCGGTGCGGTTGTTCAAGTCGCATCGCGCAGGTATCTCCGACGGAGACCAGCGCCGCGACTTCATATACATCGACGACGCCGTTGCGGTGCTGCGTTGGCTTTTGGATACCTCTTCGGCCAACGGCATCTTCAATGTCGGCACCGGCAAAGCGGAAAGCTTCCGCGACATGATTGGCGTAATGTTCAAGGCGCTCGGCCGGCCCGCCAATGTCGAATATATCGAGATGCCGGACGCAATCCGCGGCCAATATCAGTATTTCACCCAGAGCAGTGTCGAGAACTTACGGCGCGCGGGTTATAACGCGGGCTTCACGCCGCTGGAAACCGCCGTCGGGCAGTATGTCTCCGGCTATCTTGATCGCGCCGATCGGTATCGCTAGTCCTATGTTTAATTTCGAAAAGCATCTTACCGCACTCGCCGAGCAGACCGTACTCTGCATTGGCGATTTGATGTTGGACGAATTCGTCTACGGCGAGGTCTCGCGTATCTCTCCGGAGGCGCCGGCGCCGGTGATCGCGGTCAAGCGCCGCGAGGTGATGATAGGCGGCGCCGGCAATGTCGCACGGAACCTGGTGTCGCTCGGCACCCGCTGCATCTATGTCGGCGTCGTTGGCGATGACGAGGCCGGCACTGCGCTGACAAAGGCACTCGGCACCCATCCGCTGATTGAATTCCACCTGGTGATTGATACGGCGCGGCATACCACGCGCAAGGTCCGCTATGTCTCCGAGCATTATTCGACGCATCTATTGCGCGCTGACTGGGAAGTGGTCTTGCCCGTTGATAGCCGCACCGAAGATGCGCTGATCGGCCATGTAGTCAAGGCGCTGCCACGGGTGGGCGCGGTGGTGCTGTCAGACTACGCCAAGGGCGCGCTGACTCCGCGCGTGATCCGTGCGGTGATCGACGCCGCAAACCAGGCCGGCAAGCCGGTGGTGGTCGATCCGAAAGGCCGCGACTACAGCATCTATTGCGGCGCCACGCTGATCACGCCGAACCGACAGGAACTCGCCGATGTGACCCGCAGCGCGGCGCGCAGCGACGACGAGATCGTGATCGCCGCGAATGCGCTGCGCGGCGCGGTGAAGGCGCAAGCCGTGCTAGTCACTCGCAGCGAGGCTGGCATGACGTTGGTCACCGAGGGCGTGCCAATCCACGTGCCGGCCTATCCGGTGCGCGTGCGCGATGTGTCCGGCGCTGGCGATACGGTGGTGGCAATTGTGGCGGCGATGCTGGCTATGGACGCGAATTTCGAAGCGGCGATGCGCGCCGCCAATGCCGGCGCCGCTGTAGTGGTGGGCAAGCGCGGCACCGCCACGCTGTCGGTCGCTGAGCTGCGCGCGCGTATTCTGCCGGCGGCGACGCTCGCGCCGGAAGCGAAGATCGTGTTCGACTGGGTGCTGCTTGACGAGCATCTCGCCGAATGGCGGCGTGCAGGTTTGCGCGTCGGCTTCACCAACGGCTGTTTCGATCTGCTGCATCCCGGCCATGTCAAACTGCTTGCGGGCGCCCGCGCGGCCTGCGACCGGCTGGTGGTGGGACTGAACGGCGACGCTTCGGTCACCCGGCTGAAAGGGCCCGGCCGCCCGGTGCAGCCGGTGCAGGCACGGGCCGAGGTGCTGGCCGCGCTGGAGGCGGTTGATCTCGTGGTAGTGTTCGACGAGGACACGCCCGAACAGTTGATCGCGCGCGTGAAGCCGACCGTGCTGGTCAAGGGCGGCGACTACACGCGCGAGCAGGTAGTCGGCCGCGAGATCGTCGAAGCGCTGGGCGGCGAGGTTGTGCTAATCGATTTGGTACCTGGCCATTCGACTAGCTTGATGGTCGAGCGCTCACGCAACGGGCGTTAAGCGTTGGGCTTCCGCCGGATCGGTTTGCTCGATGGTGGCTGCCAGCGCTGCGTCTCTTCGTAGCGTTTGGCGTAGCGGTAGAATGTGCCCTCGAAATTGCCGAACGCGATGATGAAGCCGGCCCAGCCGTCTCGGAAGCCAAGCTTGAAAATATAGTGCTTGAGGAACGACCACAGGCCATGGCCGAGCGCGCTCGCCATCGAGACGCGCTTGCCGACCAGTTTCGGCACGCCGAGCGAGGAATAGCGATTCATCTTTTTGATAACTTCTTCGAGATTGCCGAACGGGAACTGCCAGATCGCGTTGTGCAGCGTTCCGAGCGGCTTGCCGCTCAGGTTCTCATAGCCCTCGTGCACCGGCTCGAGTGTGTAACGCATGCTGCCTTTGCGGAAGAGTTGCGGCTGGCGGAAGTTTGGATACCAGCCGGAGCCCTGGATCCAACGGCCCATCATGTAGCTACGGCGCGGCACGCGGTAGACATCGTGCGGCGGAGAGCCGGAAATCAGGCCGAGGATCTCGTCGCGCGCCGCTTCGGTACAGCGCTCATCGGAATCCAAGCTGAAGATCCAGTCATATTGGCAGGCTGCGACGGCGTGATTACGCAAATCGCCGAAGCCATTGAACGCCACATTGACCACACGGGCGCCAAGTGCGCGGGCGATCTCAGGCGTTCGGTCGGTGCTGAACGAATCGACTACGACGACCTCGTCTGCCCACAGCACGCTGGACACGGCGGCTTCGATCTTTTCGGCCTCGTTGTAACTGAGGATATAAGCTGAAATCTTCGACATGGTCAGCGGGTTTCAGGTTGGGCGTGAGTGTGCGCCCAAGTTAACATCGCAAGGCGTAGCGACCCTAGAGGTTTGTCGGCGTCGACGACTTCGGCTAAAGCCTACATTCCGCCAATACAAAGTGCCGTGCTTAAGAGGGCGCCAGTGGCCGAGCTGATTTCCGTCATCGTTACGACCTATAACCGCGCCGATGCGCTTGAGGCGGTGCTACGCTCGCTTGCGCGTCAAACCGATCGGGATTTCGAGGTAGTGGTGGCCGACGATGGATCGACCCCCGCAACCGGCGACTTGCTCAAGAGCTGGCAGTCGAAGCTCGACCGCCGAATCGAACATATCTGGCACGACGACCACGGCTTTCGTGCCGCCGAAATACGTAACCGCGCGATTCTGGCTGCGCGCGGCGCCTACCACATTTTCCTTGACGGCGACTGCATCGTGCGCCCGGACTTCGTGGCAGTCCATCGGCGGCTGGCGGAGCCGGGTTGGTTCGTCACCGGCAACCGCATCCTGTTGTCACGCGCGCTGACCGAAAAAGTGCTGCGCGAGAAACTGTCGCCGGACGGCTGGAGCATCATGAGCTGGATCGCCAAGCGGCTACGGGGCGGCGTCAACCGGCTGTCGGCGCTTCTCCATCTGCCGCTCGGGCCGCTGCGCCGGCTGCGCCAACGCTCTTGGCAGGGCGCGCGTTCGTGCAACCTGGCGATCTGGCGATCCGATCTCGAGCGGATCGACGGTTTCGACGCAGACTACAGCGGCTGGGGCAAGGAGGACTCCGACATCATCGTGCGTCTGCTGCGTGCCGGCGTACGCCGCAAGGACGGTACGTTTGCCACGGGGGTAATTCATCTCTGGCACGCTGACTTCGATCGTTCATCGTTGCCTGAGAATGAACGCAAGCTTGCCCATGTCGTGGAAAGCGATCGCGTGCGAGCGCAAACCGGCCTGTCGGCGCTGACGTCGGTCGGCGGGACGAAGGCTGCGGGTTGAGCCATGGTGGACGCCACTCCGTATATCGATCGAGCGCGCTTGGCCCGTTTCTCAGAGGTTCTAGCAGTTGCGGTGGCGGTGTCGCTGCCATGGTCGACTTCGGCCACTAGCATTTTAATCGTCGCCTGGCTGTTCGCTTTGATTCCAACGCTCAGTTGGACTGATCTTCGCCGCGAGTTAACGACGGCGGCGGGCGGATTGCCGGTGTTGCTGGTGGTATTCGGCCTCGTCGGAATGTTATGGGCCGATGTCACGCTGTTCGAGCGCTGGCAGGGATTTGGGTCTTTCCTCAAGCTGCTGGTCATCCCGCTGCTGTTCACACAGTTCCGGCGCTCGGACGGGGGCGCTCGGGTTTTTGCAGGCTATCTCTGGTCATGCATCGTGTTGCTGGTAGCATCGACCATCGTGCTGGCGGTCCCGCAACTCGCAGCTTCCCTGATGCATTACGACTATGTGCTGGCAAAGAACGCCGCGACGCAGAGCGGTGAGTTCACGACCTGCATCTTTGGCCTGCTATTCCTCGGCATTCGCGCCTTCGAACGACGGCAATGGTTGCTTGTACTCGGCATGCTTGCGGTGGTGCTCGGCATGCTGGCCAATATGGTATTCGTGGCCACGGGCCGTACCGCGCTGATCGTCATTTTGGTGCTGCTTGCAGTATTCGCGGCGAGGCAGCTTCGCGCGCGGGGCATTGTGATCTTGTTCGCCGTGACTATCGCAATCGGTATCGTCGCCTGGTTGTCGTCAGGGTATCTGAGGGACCGAACACTCGATGTGTACAGGGAAATACAAAGATCTCAGACGACCGCGTCATCGTCGGG
>Ga0207780_1000214_pt1 | contig 16119 bp, 23 predicted proteins | sample LuqExpMetageno45_FD_187803 | JGI IMG/M metagenome (GOLD analysis project Ga0207780, IMG submission 187803) | Tropical forest soil microbial communities from Luquillo Experimental Forest, Puerto Rico - Sample 45 (SPAdes) | ecosystem: Environmental > Terrestrial > Soil > Tropical forest ...
TAGGAAGATTTCTTGACCCTGTCGAGACCGGCCATACGAACTAAGTGCTTCTAACAAAACCTTCATTTTCCGTAGCAAGCCATGAGCGGTCGGTACATCCCTTCGACTGCGGTGGTGAGCCATGGCGGCTGAATTCTTGCCTAACAATCTGTGGGAAGTGCGCCCGCGGGGCCCGGGAGATCGTTCCAGCAGCATTTTTGCCTTAGGCGGCCTGCACGTTAACCCGAGCCTAGAGGCAACAGCCATCGCGAGGGCTGCCGTCTACTTCAAGGTGCGCTTCATACCTGGGCGCCACGATGAACGAGAAGCGCCGTTCGAGCGATGTATCGCGCTAGTCTGGGCCTACCGCGAGCAATAGCCGCCTGCGCAGCTTCCCGAGCTGGCACAGATTCCCTGCCGGAAAACCACGAGGCGACCCGGTCCGTTCCCTCCAGGCAATTTCCTGCAGCCAGCGAATCTTCTCTCGTGATAGCTACGTCCGGTGACCTGACCGATGTTTTGTACCAAGTGGAATGTTAGTGTAACGCCTCGTTGGATACTTGTCCGTAGTCGTAGTCGGGGGTGTGGGGATGTGGGAAACGCGTAGCGTTTTCCACATCCCCATGCCCCTGTTGCTTGGCCAAGATTGCCACCGGCGCCGGTGGCCTGTAGCCCAGCGACGAGTGCGGCCGTTGCGTGTTGTAGTGGACCCTCCATTGCTCAATCACCACCTGGGCCTCCTTCAGCGAGTAGAAGATTTCTCCGTTCAGGCATTCATCCCGTAGCTTGCCGTTGAAGCTCTCGCAGTACCCGTTCTCCCAGGGACTCCCGGGTTCGATGTACAAAGTCTTCGCTCCCACCCCGGCTAACCACTGCCGCAGTTGCTTGGCTACAAACTCCGGGCCGTTGTCGGAACGGATGTGCTCCGGGATACCGTTCAGCAGCATCACATCCGCCAGGGTCTCGATCAGATCGTAACTGTTCAGGCGCCGCGCTACCCGGATCGCCAGACACTTCCGGCTGTACTCGTCGATCAGCGTCAGCATTCGCAGGGTTCGTCCATCGTGCGTGCAGGCGCTGACGAAGTCGTAACTCCAGACGTGGTTCTCCCGCTCCGGCCGCAGCCGCACACAGGAGCCGTCGTTCAACCACAAGCGTCCCCGCGGTCGCTGTTTCTGCGGCACTCGCAGACCCTCCCGCCTCCAGATCCGCTGCACCCGGTCCTTGCCCACACTCCAGCCCGCCTTGCCCAACTCCACGGTGATCCGTCGATACCCGTAGCGTCCGTATTGGCTGGCCAACTGCAGGATGGCCCGGGTGAGGCCATCCTCGTCGTGGTTCTGTGTCGGGATATAACGCTGCGTCCCTCTCCACTGCCCCAACAGCCGGCAAGCATGCCGCTCGGAAAACCCATACTGCTGATGAGCATGCTCGACCGCGCAACGTCGCCGTTCAGGGCTTAGAAGTTTCCCGAGGCCACGTCCTTCAAGACTTGTTTCTCCAGCGACAACTCGGTCACCAGTCTCCGCAGACGCGAGTTCTCCTTCTCCAACTCCTTCAGCCGTCGCGCCTGTTCCAGCTTCAGCCCGCCATACTCCTTGCGCCAGCGGTAGTAGCTCTGTTCTTTGATGCCGGCTTCCCGGCAGGCCTGTGGGGTGAGTTTTCCGTTGGCGATTGCCACTTCGATCTGTCGCAGAAGGGCGACGATCTGCTCTGGGCTGTGCTTCTTCCTAGCCATCTTCCAGCTCCTCTCGTACCAGATCTTCTCTCATTACACCTGGTACAAAATTCGCAGGTCACGTCAGTTGCATCGGGCGTGGATGCCAAACTGGCAGCCAAGGAAGCGTACGTCCTGATTTATCAGACGGTCATCATCCAGGCGACGACCCTGGCCTACGTCGATACTTTTTTGGTTCTGGCGATGATCGCGGCAATCATGTTTGTGCTTTCGTTCGCATTGAGGAGAGAATGATCCCGGCGGACGCCGGATGGTGATGGAGTAGCAGCGTTATGCGCGAGCTGGAAGCCGGCGGACGCCGCGTGGACTCCGGAAGCAATAAGGCAGCTTCAGAGAGAACTATCCATGGTCCGAGTGATTGCTATCGAACGCGAATACGGGAGCGGTGGCGCCGAAATCGCCAAGAGGATCGCCAATCGTCTGGGCTGGAAGCTGTGGGACCAGCTGCTGACGAACGAGATCGCCCGACTGATGGAGTGCGAGTGCCGGGTAGTGGAAGAGCACGAAGAGAAAAGGGATCCGTTGTACCATCGGCTCCTCATGGCTTTCATGCGTGGTAGCTATGAGGGGAGCTTGAACGCGCCCCGGTTGAAAATGGCGGATACCGATTGCATTAGGGAGGTCGCCGAGCGCGTAGTGAAACGCGCTGCCGAAGGCGGTAAGTGCGTCATTGTCGGGCGCGGCTGCGCCTACTATCTGCAAAATCGTCGCGACACCTTTCATCTATTTGTTTATGCTCCATTTGATGAGAAGGTTCGGCGGCTGCAGGCCCGCGGGAAGAGCAAGAGTGAAGCTGTCCAGCTTGCTGAAACGGTGGACCGCGACCGAGCGGCCTTCATTAAGCAATATTTCGGCGTCGAATGGCCGGATCGGCATTGCTTCGACCTCATGATTAACTCCACGATGGGTGAGGAAACGGCGGCGGAGACGACACTCAACAGCATCACTCTGTTTGAGAAGCAAACGACGGGATCCAAATCTTCGGATGAGTGACGTGTCATGATCCGCAGCCGCAGCTTTTTGGTCAGGGCCTCGTCACTGTGGCCCCCTCACATGTCGTCGCCCCAAAGGGGCCTTGATCATGGGATCGTCGGCCTCAATGCCCGAAGGCAGAGCCTACCCGGTTTCGTACGAGCGCCGGACGAAAAACGAGTGTGTTGCTCGCACTGTGCAGACGCGCAACATGGATGGGGCAAAGTCTCTAGCGCTTCGCGGCCACCTAAGGAGTTTTCTATGAAAGGCTTTCTCAAGCTCGTAACCGCTGTGTTGCTGTTCTCCACCACGCTAGTCCTCGCCAACACGACCCACGCCACTGCTACGATCGCCTCACGAGTCTCTGAAGTTGAGGGCCGGTCACGGCCGGGCGCTGATTCTGCTGCAAGGCTGTGCGCAGACCTGGTTGATGTGGAAGCCAATCATCCCATTCTGGCCGAGCGCTTTGCCGTGATCGCACCAGACCTACCCGGAATTGGAGACTCGGGCATTCCCGCCGACGGTCTGACATGAAGAGTGCCGCCACCCCCATTCGTGATCTCGCTAAGTCGCTGGGCGTGCAGAAAGCCGAGGTCGTGGGACACAACGATCACATTTGGATTTAATTGCATGCGTAGATGCGTGGGTGGTGGCTGCCTTCGGGGCGTGATTCCGTTCGCAGTGGGATTCGGGTTCTTCCTGGATTCAGTCTTTGGGAAGGCGGGATCTGCGGGAGTCGTGAGTGCAGGAGAAAAGGTTCAGTGCGAAGCCGGAGGCGCCGCATGCGGGTAGAGCGGGCCTGCGGCCGGGTCGTGATGCAAAACGGTCTGTGCCACACGGGAGATCAAGCCTCACTCCACTTTTGGCTGCCCGTTGAAGCGGAGATGTCATATGCTGGGGACGTTGTAAACGGCCTCCCAACCATTCGCGCCGGGGAGGAAAACATCCATAAGGACGAGTTTCGTCACTTCCGCCGGGAACTGCGCGGCGTAGGCGTAGGCGACCATGAGGCCGATGTTAATGTTGCTCGAAATCAGATTGGCACGAATATGCGATGGCGATATCAAGCTAACGCCTAAGCGAGAAAGCGAGTTTAGCTAACCGGCACGCAAGCAGGACATGTGACGAACCGGTCGTGAGGCGCCCGAAGCGGGAGAAGAAGGAGTATCAGCAAATGGCGGAGCAACAGAGGAAAGAATCCGACGCGAAAGAGCTGAAGCAGGACTCTCTCGTCGAAAAATCGGTTCCTAATCCCACCCAAGTTCCGAACGTGAGAGTGCTCCGTGGATTTTTGGGGCAAGCCTCCCGGCTCGGGTATTGGCGGCTCTATCTCACACCCCAACTGAATGAGTACGTTGAGCTATCGGAAAATGACATCGTTAACATCCAACCAGTCGGCGGCGAGAAGTCGGCCTTTGGTGGCACCGTGCTGTCGGTGAAACAGGATGCCAAACTGCGGTGGACACGAGCCGAGTCTCGGCAGTCGCAAGCGGAGTTCGTGCGCTGTGATATCGCGACCGTCTTCTTGCATCAAGCAGGGACTCAGGGACCGCCCGGTGGGAGAGCGTTGGCACTTGGTGAATGGTCCTGGTGCTGGGGTTGCTGGCCCACATCAGACCCCTCGTGGTTAACCGGGACCTCCGAGTGGTGGTGGTGCGCTTCATGGTGGTTTCCGTGTTGGTGGACATGGATTCCGCGCCAGTATCGATAGACGTGCGAGAACTGATTCTGCGAATGAGTGCGGCCAACTCACGCTGGTGTGTACCGCAGATTCACGGAGAACTGGGCAAGCTCGGCGTCAAAGTCGCTGAGGCAACGGTCGCCAAGTACATGGTGCAGCACCGGTACCCGCCTTCACAGACTTGGCGTACCGTCTTGACAAACCACGTCAAGGATCTTGCCTCCGCCGGCAAGGGTCCCAGCCGTGGACACACACAGACACGTGACCCCCATCACTGCACCCAAACCGGTGTGGGTGGATACTAGCATCGAGCGAGCAGCGAGAAGATACTGTCCCGCCTGAGCACCGCTGCAGCGAAAAGACACTGCCGTGTTGAGCCGCGAGTGTCCGTGGCCCCAATTCCATCTGAATTAGTTTCTCAAAGGGAGATGTTATGGTGCTCCCCGCATCCATTCGCGCGCCCATCAGGAACGACATTTGCGGAATGGAAGCGCAACCGCTCGCTCCTGCTCGAGCCATAGGAGCAAGCGTTCCTGGAAAGCTAGCCGTTGCGACAGCCTGGTCCGCGATCGTGGCTGAGGGCGCATCACCCTCGATTAAGGGAGGCATTTATGGCTGATCTATACACCTGCAGCTGCGGCAACCAAACCTGGGAGATCTTCGACACAGGCGTGCGTTGTACGGCGTGCAAAACCGAGTTCGCCGTCCAGCACACGCCAGTGGGGGAATTCAACCACGCCGTCACGGAGGAATTGGAGGAAGCACTGGAAGAGTGACCCCCGGCGGCTTTGCCGAGATGTGCATGATGTTTCACAGCAACCCGAGGCAGAAGCGGAACCCGGTTTCCGGTGCCTGGGGGCAACATCGAAGCTGGAGGACCGGGTGCGACGTCTGGCAAAATTCGCGCCGAGACTTGCGCCTCCTGCTTCGGAAGGAGGTTTGTGATGCCGACAGTAACTGCTCCAACCCGCATCATAATGCAAAACATTCTGTTCGCAACTGACTTCTCGCCATCGGCGCAAGCAGCGCTGTCTCATGCCCTGGATCTGGCCCGCCGTTACGGTGCCGCGCTGTACACCGTCAACGTTGTGCCGCACATGCCGTTTGTCGAGGCAGCGCAGCCGGATCCGGAGCAAATCAAGCTGTTAGCTGAGCGACACATGGCTGCCTTGATGGGCTCCGAGTCGTTGAAGGACGTGGAGCACAAAGAACTGATCGAGCAAGGCGAAGTTCCGGAAGCACTCTCGAAACTGGTCCGGAAACATGGCATTGACCTTATCGTGATCGGCACCGGCGGCCGGAAGGGACTGGGAAAGCTGCTGCTAGGTTCGGTAGCAGAGGAGGTCTTTCGCAATGCCGAGTGCCCAGTGCTCACCATGGGACCACACGCGACGCGGTGGAAGATCGATGGCAACCTACTGCACATTCTGTTTGCCACCGACTTTGGGTCAGAGTCAGTGCACGGGCTGCCCTACGCCATATCGTTGGCGGAGGAGAATCGGGCCCGTCTGACCCTCCTGCACGTGGCGCCGGAACCTGGTGTAGCACTGCCGGAACCAGAACCCGGAGCCATGCCGGTGATGGACCCGAGCGAGGTCGTCGCTTCCACGGAGAAGCAACTCCGCGCTCTGATTCCCGAAGGAACTCAGCTTTGGCATGAGCCGGAATACATCGTCCAGTTTGGCCGCGCGGCGGAGACGATTGTGAGAATTGCCGCACAGACGGCAGACATGATCGTGCTCGGCGCGAAACGGCCGGCGGCTTTGACGAAACACCTGGGTGAGGGCGTGGCCTACACGGTCGCCTGCGAAGCGGCCTGCCCGGTGCTTTCGGTTGGCGCCCGGTACCACGTCTAACGAACACGATCGGGCTCCATACGAGGACATCCGAAAAGGCGTGACACCGCGCGGTGACCAAGTCATGCTTTCGGGTGTCCTCCTTTTTCCCGCTTTCTCTGCTGTGCGTCCGGCGCCATCGCAATAGCGGTGAATGCTGCACCTGTGCTCCTGTCTAGACGTGTAATAATCCAAGCTGGCCTTGGGCATTTCGTTCCGTCGATTTGTGGCTCTCGGCAAGACTAAAATGCAACAGAAGGAGCGCACCTGGGCAAGTCTTCACGGCTGCCCCAAAAGAGCTTGCTTGCGCGCATCTGCAGCCCGGCTTCGCGAGAGGAGTTTCGATGAGTTACGACAACATTTGCTTTGAGACAGAACCACAACTAGCAGTGGTCACACTCAATCGGCCCAATCGCCGCAATGCTTTGTCGCTGGAGCTCATGCTCGAATTGCTGGATTGTCTGGAGCGCATCAGATTGGACAGCGAACTCCGGGCCGTCATTCTGGCCGCTGCGGGAAAGACCTTCTGTTCCGGCCATGATCTGAGTGCGATGGTGGGGAAGGACATCAATGAGTATCGGCGAACGTTCGAAGTTTGCTGCGATCTGATGACAAAGATTCAATCCATCCCGCAAGTTGTCATTGCAGAAGTGCAAGGGGTGGCCACGGCGGCCGGATGCCAGTTGGTAGCAACGTGCGACCTGGCGATTGCCGGCGAAGAAGCATCGTTTGCCACGCCCGGCGTGCGGATCGGCTTGTTCTGCACTACGCCCATGGTTGCCCTGAGCCGGGCGATCGGCCGCAAGCGCGCGCTAGAGATGCTCCTGACAGGCGACATGGTTCCGGCTGCCACCGCAGCCGAATGGGGACTGGTGAACAAGGTTGTGCCGGCAGCCCGGTTGCGCGAGGAAACGCGCACTCTGGCCCTGCGTCTCGCTCAAGCCAGCCCGGTCACGCTGGCGATCGGCAAGCAGGCATTTTTCACGCAGATCGATCTGGACCAGTCCAAGGCGTACGCTTACGCCAAAGAAATCATGACTATGAACTCTCTGGCGGCGGATGCGCAGGAAGGCATCTCCGCTTTCCTGGAGAAACGGCCGGCATGCTGGGTGGGCAAATAGTCCGCTCTCGCAGGCGCGCCGGGTAGCGACACCGGAAGGTGAACCCATGCGGTCCAGATTGTGGTTGATCGGCGCTGCGCTTGTCGTGGTGGTGGCGCTCATCGGGCTTTGGAAATCAGCCCATAAGAGTCGCGGCGAGGTGCGCGTTGCCTACTTGCAGATCATCCCCAGCTTGCCAGTGTTCGTAGCGCAGGAACAGCATTTGTTCGACAAAGAAGGTCTGCAAGTGAAGACCATCGCGCTGGGCAGCAGCAACGATCTGGTGAACGCCATGCTCGCCGGCCAGGCTGACATTCTGCCGGCCGTGTCGCTGGTACCCATCATTCATCTGGAAATTCAGAGCCCCGGACGGGTGCGCATCTTCTCCCACAGCCGCATGAACGATTCCAACGCGCTGGACAAGATCATTGTCCGGGACTCTTCTCCACTGCATAGCATTGCGGATTTGCGGGGGAAGAAAATTGGGGTCTTCCCCGGCACCGCACCCAGTCGCATGCTGGCCCAGTTCTTCCGGAAGCACGGAGTGGACCCGGCTACGGTGGGGATGGTGCAATTGCCTCCCCAGGCCCAGATCTCCAGCCTGGATTCCGGCGCGGTGGATGCGCTTTTCTCGTATGAGCCGGTAACCACCACCGCCCTGGTGCACGGGGGCCATCGGCAGCTTTTCGGATCGGTGTATGCCGACCTGCTGAACCCCTGCCCCATAGGCGCCTCCGTGATTTCACGGGAGTTCGAGCGCAACCACCCTGAGCTGGCGACGCCCGCCGTGAGCGCCTTGCAACAGGGAGTGGACTTTATGGCTGCGCACCCGGCAGAGTCCCGGGTGCTGCTCTCCAAGTACATCAAGCTGTCCCCCGAAATCGCTGCCCAGGTGAAGGTTGCCGACGTCACTCTCTCCAACCAGGTGGACGTCGCCAACCTCCAGCAGTTCATTGATCTGCTCTATCAAAGCGGCGAGATCCCGGAACGCATCGATGCGCACCGGCTAGTGGACCCGACCCGATGAACACTCCGGCTGGTTCCACGGCTACCGCACTGCAGCTTGAGAACGTTGATTTTTCCTACGCCGTGCGCTCCGACGGCGCCAACAGCCAGCTCTACGAAGGGTTTTCGTTGCGCATCGAGCACGGCTCCATCGTGACGATCATGGGCGCCAGCGGCTCCGGCAAGAGTACGCTGGGCCGCATCATGGCCGGCATCCTCACCCCGCAAAAGGGTACCGTTCGGCGGTCATCCGACTTCACCCAGCCGTCGCACCTGGTGTACGCGGACCAGCATCCGATGAACGATGTCTTCCCCTGGCAGACCGTGTTGGAGAACGTGCGCTACCCACTGGAAAAGCTGAATTGGGAGAGTTCGCAGCGCCGTGAACGCATCTGCTACCTGATGACTCTGTTCCGCCTTGGCGCTCTGGCCAATGCGTATCCCGCACAGCTTTCCGGCGGCGAGTTGCAGCGTCTGGCGCTCTCCCGCTGCCTCTCTTGGAAGCCCAAACTGGTAATTCTCGACGAACCCTTCTCGGCACTCGACGGCAAGATGAAGGCCGAGATCACATCCGCCTTGCACGAACTTGCGCTGAATGACCGCATGACTCTGGTACTGATCACGCACAACGTCGCTGACGCGCTGGCGTTGGGCATGCGGTGCGTCGTCATCGCCAGGCGGCCGGTGCGCGTTATCTCCGATCTCGAGTTCCAAACGGGGTTTCCGCGCGACGACAGTTCACCAGATTACCATGCCATGCATCAGGCGTTGATCGACGGTATCCGCGATGGATTGGTGTAAACGAAACTCGCGCGCCTTGCTGTTTTTGGCGGGCTTGCTGGCAGTGTGGGCGGCGGTCACGGCCTTGCGCCTGATTGATCCCATCGTGCTGCCCTCGCCCTGGAGCGTGGCACGGGCTGCGCCGGGGATGCTGCGCGAAAGGCTGCTGGCGGACATTGGCCTGACGCTGGGCCGGGTGCTGGCGGCGTTGGCCGTTGCTTGTGTGATCGGCATTCCAGCGGGGCTGTTTCTCGGTTATCGCAAGCGGACCTACGAAGTGCTTGAGGGGCCGCTGCACGCGCTGCGCTCCATTCCCGCTTCTGCGCTTTTTCCGCTATTCCTGATCGTAGCTGGAGTGGGCGAGACTTCGATCGTGGCCCTGGCAGCCTATCCCAGCCTGCTGGTGATCCTGGTGAATACGGTCTCGGGCGCGGCCCTGGCCAACAAGCGCCGCCTCTATCAGGCCGGTTTGCTAAACCTGACAACTATGCAGATGGTTTCAGACGTGCTTTTCTATGAGGCCCTGCCCAATATTTTCGATGGCATCCGGACGGCGGTTTCGTACTCGCTGGTACTCGTGGTCGCCGTGGAGATGTTCATCGGACTGGGTGAGCGCGGCTTGGGACGCGGCATTTACCTCTACCAGTCCACCTACCGGATTCCGGAAACTTACGGAGCCATCATCATTGCCGGCATGAGCGGGATCCTTCTGAACTGGGCCGTGACGAAAGCGCAAGAGCACATGCTTCGCTGGGTGCCTAACGTGCACGAAGAAGAGTGAACTAGGGTCTGTTGACACTAATTCGTGATTCTGTTCGGAGCAACACCCTGTTTACACGCCTCCCGTGGGGTGTGGAGCGATCTCCACGCTCGACGTAATCTGGAACGCAGGGCTGAGCGAGCGGTACACGGGACAGCTCTGGGCGTAAACCCCATGGACGCGTTCCACGGTGTCTCGCACGGCGTCGGGCTCTTCGGCGCGCAAAGTGTGCGTCACATGCATGCGCTTGATGACGAGCACTCCTTTGTCGTCCTCCACTTCACCCCGAACTTCGCAACTGAGGCGGCCTTCCTTGGCGTTGATTTTGCGCGCATCCAGCGCGCCGGCAAAGGTGCCCAGCATTCAGCCCCCAAGTGCCGCGACGACATAATCGATGGTCGCTGCGTGCGGCTCGGGCAAGCGAGTCTCGTCGATGCCGTAATGCTTCGCAATCCCGCCATGAACGCTGAACATCACGGGCTGTGACTCGCCCGGCAGGTAGGCCCTACGCAGCGGCCCCTTGATGCGTTCGATGCGCACGTTGGACGTGTATGCTACTGCAGCCATGTAAACCTCCTATGTGCTTAACAAATGATAACCGCGAACGGAACGCTGTAGAACCGATACTAGCCACGGCAATCAGTTTTAGCTCGGGAACCGATCTAGTGCCCGCTGTAGTAGGCACAGTCGGAGTCCTCGCCTTCCCATTCCGCGATGTCAGCTCGCGTCTCGCTGAGCAATCGGAATTGTGCGTCGAACTCACAGGCGACTACACGTTGGTCCTGCCCGTCGAGATAGCGAAGCACGTAAAGTCCTTCTGCCAGCGCTAGTGCGTCAATCGGCTTGTTATCATCAAACTCCGCGCCGATTTGTGACAGCAATTGGGAGAGCGAATAGGCCACTCCCCGGATTGCAAGGCTCTGGGCGCCGCTCCCCAGTGGTCCAAAGCGGCCCTCGATTACATCCCGGTCTCGCATCCTGTTCATAGGCGGACCATACTGGGCCAAGCAGGGAGAGGGCCGTTCAGACCTCCCAGCTCTCCCGCGCGGAGCAAAAGAGTCTTCCCCGCGTCAGAATTCAGAAGTCATCGCCGGGCACCAGCGGGCAACGGAACGGCGCGCTGCGGAACGACTGGTAATACGCGTCGTCGCCGATCCATTCCGCAATATGGGCCCGTGTTTCGGCAATGAAAACGAAGCCGGCATCGAATTCGTGCGCCACGATTCGTTGGTCCTGCCCGTCGTAGTAGCGGACGCAGAAGTGCCCTTCTGAGATCATTTGAATGTCGATCGGCCAGCTATCCTCAAACGCCAGATCCAGACGCGTGAGCAGGGTCGGGAGGTCGTATTCGGCGTCCCCGATGACAACGGAGTCCTGGCCGCTGCCCAGCTTTCCGAAGCGGTTCTCGATCAGAGGCCGTCCTCGCAAGTCAGACATAACCAACTCACACTGCTGTGGATGATTCGTGTGGCCGCTTGAACACCATGTGGATGCCGATGGTACCGTAGGCGACACCATCCTTGTTGGGTGCAATCAATGGAACCGAGCTTACCAGCTCCCATCCGTCCGCGCCGGCACCGTTGATCCACGAATCCAGCCCACTGACCATCCCTTCGTCGCTCTCGCTGAATACCACCATGCGATCAAAATATTCCCATTGCATTGTCTCACTCCTTCTCAGCCACGCTGTCCTGCGCCAAAGGGATGCGCTCCTTATACAGTTTCGGCCTTGCCGCAGCGTTCTGCCAGCCAACCTGCGGTGACGGCCAGTACCTCATAGTTGAACTTAAGTTCGCCGTGGTTAAACCATCGCGGCAAATAACGGATCAGGCCATTCTCATGCTTGATGTCCGGACGCAAATCGGACGTGACATACCGCAACTCGGATTTCGGCAGCGCCGCGTTGAGTCCGGCTGCACCCTCGAGAATGGCCGGGATGTCACGCTCGGCGTAGAGCAGTAGACAGGGACGATCATGAGACGGGACGGGACCGAGGAGGTCGAGCAATTCAATCACATACCCCGAATATGGCTCGCGCACGGCGGGACTGGGAAAATTCTCGAACATCCACTTGCCTTGTGGTGAGATTTCCGCAACCACGGAAGGCGATATGGCCACCATACAATCGGCCGAAGACATCAGCGCCAGTCGGCCGCCCAAGCTGACACCTACAGCCGCAGCAAGTCCGAAGCGTCGCGCATATCTAACTGCGGACTCAACTTCGTCGCGCATCACCGGACCGATGACGGTGCGATTCTCACCGTAACCACAGAGGTCAACAGAAAGTGCGGCAATACCGACCTCTCCGAGTGCGGCACCGATACCCAGCATCTGCTCCTTTGTGCTGCCGTAGGGTGGAATTAGCACTGCACCGCCGCGCGCAAGGTCCGGCGTAAGAAGATATGCGGGGATGTTATGGCCGTCTGTGGCACACAATGTCGTGATGCGCTCAAGGTTCATCTAATGTCTCCCACGCTGCTCTACCACGCCTGAACCCCAGATACCCAACGCGTCGCAGAATCCAGCATTGTACGGACTACAGCAACATCAAGATCAGAAATCAGGTTTTAACGGGCGGCAGCGTTCAACCAGCCTAACACCTTGTCGGTCAACACCGGCTCGTAATTCTCAAAACCGTGGCCCGCACCCTCAATGCTCACGAACACGGCGGCGGAACCGGCGGGCACCGCCATCTGCAACCGCTTGCCGACGTCCTTTTCGATGAGTTTGTCCGCCGTGCCTTGAACGATGAGAATTGGATTCTTGACCTTTGCGAGGTTTTGGTAGGGATTGGACAGCCGATCAGGACCGCGTAAGCTGAGAAGATAACGGGCGGTGTAGAGCGTCTTCCCCATGGGGCCAAGGTCAACGAGCATCAGCTCCTGTTCGCGCCCAGCTCGCTGCAGCGTCACTGCTTCGTCCACGGTGGCCTGGGCTTTCTTTCTGCCAAATTGCCAGACATTCCACTCAAAGAGATCTCCCGGACCACTCACCAGCACCGTAGCTGCAATGTCCGGGTCGCCGCTGGCGGCCTGGTAGTAAAGGACGCGGTTTGTGCCCATGCTTTGTCCGAGCAAAGCTATGCGCTTGTGGCCGTGCTCACGCAGGTAGGCAGTGCCGGCCGCAATATCGGCCTGATTATCAGTAAAGGAAGACTTTTTGGGGCCGGCATCGTGGTCGCGCATGTTCAGTGCGAGTGTGTCGTAGCCCGCGTGGGCCGCAGCAGCGGCCAGTTCGGGGAAGTAGGCTTCATAGAAGTTACCAGCGTAGCCATGCACCAACAACAGGGCGCTCGCACGTGGCTTCGAAGCATGGAAAACAATGCCCTGCAAGCGCACGCCAGCAGCGGTGCTCAAGGTTACCAGTTCGGAGGAGCAGAATCCGCCCGTCGAGATGCGCGAAGGCGGCACCTGCGTCAGCGCCCAAGCGGCCCACAACAGAAGCGTGGAATGCAGCAGGAATCCGCGCAATGCCGTCATCGGTAAGCCCCCGGTCTAGGTCTCGTCCTCCGCCGGGACACTGGCGGGCTTCAGCTTGGCTTCAAGTTCAGCCAAGCGCGCGTGGAGAGACTTGTCCCGCTCCCAGCGCGCGGTCACATCCTGAATGCTAGCGGCCGCGCCCAGGATTTGTCCGTCGGCAGCCTTGAGCAATCCGATGTTGAACTCGACAGAGATCCGCCGGCCGTCCTTGGTGAGCGCGGGAACGGCAAGCGCGCTTTGGCCGTACTTGGTGAGACCTGTTTCCATGACATGGAAGTAGCCCTCCCAGTGACGCGCTCTGTGCTTTTCGGGGATGATCATATCCATGGACTTGCCGAGCGCCTCGCCAGCACTCCAACCAAACATGGTTTCCGCGCCAGCATTCCACAGCCGCACGATGCCCTTGCGATCGGCAAAAATGATAGCGAGTGGGACCTGTTCCACAATGCTTTCGCAAAGCGATTGGTGAGTAGAAACGTCGTCCATCAGCGACTCCATAAACACCCAAGAATACAGATTTATAGCCGTTGCCAGGCGGTAAAGTAAAGAAACTCGCGAAAAACGCGGATGTGGCAGGAAATGCCACTAGAGTCGACGACCGACACACGTTTATATCAGCAGCCGGGCTGATACCCCACAAAAATGCTAGCGGGGCACGCCTGCGCAGGAAGCGAGAGGCGGGCCTTCAGAGCCCTTCCAAGAATCTTAGCCTGTTGCAGTCCTTACTGTCAGCTACTGAGTTACGGGTTCTTTTTGCCTCAACACCCGGCGGAGCAGCTTTCCTGTCGGCGTACGTGGGAGTTCGTTCACGATGACGACCTCGCGGGGCAGCTTGTAGGTCGCAACCTTGCCCTTGCAAAAGGCGATCATCTCTTCGGAGCCGACGGATTGGCCAGGCTTCAGCACAACGAATGCTTTGGCAATTTGGCCCCGCACCTCGTCGGGAACTCCGATGACAGCAACATCGGCAACGGCAGGGTGTGTGGCTAGGGTGACCTCAATCTCCTCCGGTCCGATCCGGTAACCCGAACTCTTGATAATATCGTCTTGCCGCGACACAAACCAGAAGTAGCCATCTTCATCGGCATGCACGAAGTCACCGGCTCGGTTCCAGCCATCGGCGGTAATAGCATGGCGCTGTTTGTCTGGATCGCGCCAGTAGATCGTGCCAGTTGGTCCACACGCTACAAACTGCCCGATCGTACCGGCTTTGGCGTCCTTATCTTCCTCGTCGATAACCTTCAGCTCGTAGCCGGGTACAGCTTGCCCAAACGAGCCAGGCTTGGCCTTGCGGCTGACCACGTTAGAGGCGAAAACATACATCATCTCAGTCGTGCCCAACCCCTCGAAGATCTCCAGGCCGAATGTCTCCTTCCATGCATGATACGTCGGGGCGGTCAGGCTCTCGCCGCCGCCGGTGCAGACGCGCAGGCTGCTGAGATCATATTTCTTTTCCGCGTCAGGCACCTGCAACATTTTGCGGTAGGCGGTGGGGGCCAGAGTCAGGATTGAGATGTGATGTTTCTGTATGGTGTCGAACATCTTCTCCGGTTCGAACTTGGGAATGAGGGAGGCAGCCGCTCCGAAACGGAAAGGGATGCTCGCGTAGCTGGAGTAGCCCGCCCCAAAAGCCAGCGGGGCCGAACCACCGATAACGTCGTTCCCTGTGACGCGCCATCCGTACTTCCCGAAACTGTCAGGCACGATGAGTAGTTCCTCCACGAAGTGGACGGTCCCTTTGGGGCGTCCCGTTGTGCCCGATGTGTACAGGAGCAGACCCACGTCCTCGCGTTTGCGGAGCACAGGATCTAGGGTTGCAGCGCCGGATTGCAATAGCTCGCCGTAGGCGAGGAATCCCTTTGCTTTCAGCTCGGCAGCATCGCCTCCTACGACAATAATGTGCTTGATGGTCTGAAAACTGTCGCGCGCCGCCTCCACTTCCCCCAAGAGCGCCGCGCTGATGACGATTGCTACCGCTTCCGAATCGTTCGCGACGTGGGCGATTTCAGTGCGCGAGAACAGCGGTGACGTGGGAGTGCAGACCGCTCCCAACTTGAGGATAGCGAAGTTGGCGACCAGAGCCGGTGGAATGTTAGGTGTGCGAAGAATGATGCGGTCGCCTTCGTTCACTCCTAAGCCACGCAGCGCGCTGGCGAACTTGTTGGCCTGAGTGAGGAGCTGATTGTAGGTCAGCCGCTGGTCTTCGAAAAGCACAGCTGTGTGCTCACCCCGACCAGCAGCGACGGCCTTTCCGAGCAGTTCTTCCGTGGGGTTGAACCTTTCAGCATAGGTCGCAAACTCCGGCAGCGTATAAACACGTTTCGGCCACAACTCGCGCGGGGGTAGATAGTCGGCCATCTTGGATCCTCCTTATCCCACTGACGTGGCTACTTGCTGCGGTGCGGCCTTCGCCTCAGCGATCAGATCCTCCAGAGCCTGCTCCACGCGGATCGTACCGCGCTTGGCATCGGTCCTCGGGAAAGCCAATACGGGATAGCGGTCGCCTTCGAATACAAGCAGTGCGGGGACAGTGGTTCCGAAGTCCTCGACCAGCGCGCCTTTGAAGCCGAAGACCGGGCGCACACTTGCATCCGGGCCGCTGACCGACTTGTGATAGATTGGAAAACGGTCCTTGATCCCGGCTACGTCAAACGCCTTGCAATTCACACCCGCAGCTTGTAGCTGCTTCACCAAGTCGAGGGCTTGGCTAATATCGCACGGGAACGTCTGGCCTGGTTTCTGGGTGGAGCTGTAATAGAACTCCACCTGCTTCGCAGCAGCCGCTACACC
>Ga0207780_1000215_pt1 | contig 16114 bp, 17 predicted proteins | sample LuqExpMetageno45_FD_187803 | JGI IMG/M metagenome (GOLD analysis project Ga0207780, IMG submission 187803) | Tropical forest soil microbial communities from Luquillo Experimental Forest, Puerto Rico - Sample 45 (SPAdes) | ecosystem: Environmental > Terrestrial > Soil > Tropical forest ...
CCCGCCTCTCAAAATCCGCGGTAGCAAACTGCGCGCCATCTATTACCAAACGCCAATGGCCAGCGCCCAGGTAAAATCCGCGGTCCTGCTGGCCGGTCTCTACGCCGATGGCGAAACCAGCGTTACGGAACCTGCCCCAACTCGCGACCACACCGAACTCGCTCTTCAGGAATTTGGCGCCACCGTCGGCAAATCCAATCGCACCATTTCCATCGAGCCCAATCCCACACTCCATCCCGTCTCACTCGACGTCCCCGGCGATCTCTCCTCCGCCGTTTTCTTCATTGCTGCGGCCTCGCTTTTTTCCGAATCCAACCTCTATATCGGCAATGTCGGCCTCAATCCCACGCGTTCCGCGATTCTCGACTTCTTCACCCAAATGGGCGCGTCCGTCTCGGTCGCGCATTTGCAGACGAAGGGCGGCGAAGTCGTAGGCGACCTCACCGTCAAGGGCGCGCGGCTCAAGGGCGGCCTCGTATCAGGCGACCTGGTTCCTCTGCTGATTGACGAATTGCCCATGCTCGCTGCATTGGGTCCGTACACAGAGCAGGGAATTGAGATTCGTGACGCGGGCGAGCTTCGCGTCAAGGAAAGCGACCGGATCGCTGCGCTAGCCGAAAACCTCAAGCGCATGGGGGCAAATGTCGAAGAATTCCCCGACGGTCTGCGCGTCGCAAGTGGGAAGTTGCAGGGCGCGGAGATTGATCCGCGTGATGATCATCGCATTGCCATGGCCTTTGCAGTAGCGGGTTTGGGCGCTGCGGGCGAGACGCGCATCCTCAATGCGGACTGTGCCGGTGTTTCGTATCCGACGTTCTTCTCCGAACTGCGCCGTCTCGCCGAAGGGTGATTGCTATTGTTCCGTAGGCGGTGGCACGACCGGAGGTGCCGCCGGAGCCGGCCCGTGCGGGGGCCTCGGCGGGGCTGGAATCGAGACTGCTGACTTCCGCAGGTCGATGTTCCCGTAGCTCGTCTTTAGGGTGATGGTCGGACCTTTACCGGACCCGTTCTTGCCGGCCAGATGCGAATCTCCAGATTGATTCTTGGTCGGTTCGAGTCCATTAAATTCACTGTCGATATCGCAGTTCCGGCAATCCGCCACAATTTCAAAACTCGCAGCGGCAGGCAGCGTTAGGGAAATCCCCGAGGAGGAATTCGTGATCTGCACATCTTCCTTCGGCGCAACGGTAAACCGCACCGAAATCTGCCCGTTCCGGTTCTGAATATCGACCTTTCCGCCAGGATTCTCCACGTTCACTTCATTGTCCCTCGTTCGCAGCGTCACATTTCCCGGAGCGTCGATCAGATCCAGATTCCCCGAACCCGCTTCCAGATGGCCATTCAGCGCCGACACCGTCAGGTCCGTGCGAGCCGACACCATCCGCACGCCCTTGGCGATTTTGTCCGCGCGCACTGGCCCGTAAAAATCCCCATCAACGGTGAGGCTGCCACTAGCGGTATTTACCTCGATTTCTCCGCCTTTGCCGGAAATCTTCACGTCGCCCTTGACGTCCGACGCCTTCACGTCGCCTTTCCGCATTTCAATCGAAACGTCCCCAGTCGTATTTCGTACTTCGACGTCTCCATTCTGGTCCGTCACCGTCACGTCTCTCATTTGATCCGAGACAGCAACATCGCCCTTCTCGGTTTTAACCAGCAACGCCGACTTTTCCGGCAAGGTCACTTCTAGGTCCACGCTGATGCGGCGATCTTTGGCATCATAGCCCGCCGGCTGAACTTCGTATCCATCGCCGTTCTGCGTGATTGTCACGCTGGTGTTCTTGCCCACGCGATCCGCTTCCGACTCGCTCCAGGTTTTGACGTTTTTCTTCGCAGTCACTCGGATTTGCTCGTCATCCGTGCCCCGCACGGTGATATCCCCATGCATCGTCCGAACCAAAATGTGCGCGGTGGGAGGAATTGTCTTTGGCGAGACGTCCAGGTCGTAGCTGTAGTTGTTTCCGGGGATATCCAAGTCGGCCATCTGTTCCGGTATTTTTTCCGAGGCCACCACGATGCCCAACAACGCCAGCATCCCAAACACCAGCAGCAATTCGCCTCCGGTCAGCGCGCCTCCACCAAATCGCCGGCCCAACGTGCGCTCGACGAGTTTGATCACGCCCCAGAAAATGATGAGCAGCGGCCACCAGTGGCGAAAAAACTCACTGAGTTCCAGGTGTCCGTAGTAGTGGAGGAGAAGAATCGCTCCGGAGGAGATGAGCACGAGACCGGTGAAGAGACCGCTGCTGCGCGTCGGGGTGCCAGCCATATTCTCCTTATTGCCCCTGCGTTCCGTACGGCGTCTGTTGCGAATTCGTCACCGGCGGAACGCCGGGTGGCGGCGTTGCCGGAGGAACAGCCGCCGGTTCGGTATGTCCCTCGCGCGGTGCCAGCGCTGCGCCAAGCTGGAATATTCCGATGATGAGCAAAATCACCGGCCAGGTGTTCCCAAAATAAAAAACTCCTCCGTGCACCTGATGCAGCAGAATCAAAATTCCTATCGTGATGATGATCGCAGGGCCGGTCATGCTTCGAATCATGCAGCTTTGGCAGCGGCAGCGCATTTGTGGACTCATACCAGGCCTCGCTTCAGTTCTGTCCGCCCATCCGGTTTCGCAACATCAGGAATCCCACGCCGATCAGGATCACCGGCAAGATCACCTGGCGCACCCGGTAGAAGTCAAAGAATCCGAAGTTATGTAGGAGCACGAACAGGCCGATCCCGATCAGGATGATTGGACCCACCGGCTTATTCTTCGACCACGACTCCAGGGGATCCGCAAGCTGTGCCCCGGTAGCCTTCGCCTTTGCCACCCGCATCGCGTCGATCGCCATGTACCAGGGGAAAACGCAGATCGCCACGATAAACAACGCCTGCAGTCCGTCGCCCATGTCGCTGCTGATCCCCACGATGATGAACGCGAAGATCACAATGTGCAGCAGCGCCTTGTTATATTCGCCGTTGTAAATCGCGCCCAGCCCGGGAATCAATCCCAACAAAAATGCCAGCCCGGGATTTGGCGCACTTGCCGGTGGCGGAACCTGTGGCGTGGGAACTCCTACCGGTGGTAAGCCGGGATCGCTAGCCGACAGAGGAACTGCGGCGCTCGCACTCGACGGCACTCCCATCACGTTCGCCAGGCAATCTTCACAGTAGTACACATCTTTCACCGGCCGCACGCAGTTCGCGCACATCGGTTTGCCGCAATTGCGGCAAAAACCCGATGCCTCCGCCTCCGGATGCACCGCACAGTTCATCGAATACTCCTCTCCAACATCACGGGACACTCGGCGGCCAGCAGTTCCATCTGCCGGCTCAACTGGTTAGCGCGATTCTGCTGCTTCGGCTGCGTGTGCGTCTGATCATCGCCCTTGCCAGGCTGTCTTTCGTCGTTCGTCTTCGGTGCGTTGTCTTCGGGCTGCGCGCGCAGCTGATTCTCGTCTTGGCGCAGCCGCGACTGAATCTCATAGACCACGCGCAAATCCATCACATATTTGCGGCTCTTTGCATAAGTCGTGTGCGCTTGCCGCTCCACACTCCGATACACGGCCGAGGGGGCCAGATCCGCCAGCTTGGTTTTCTTCAGCGAGGTGCCAGACGCCCCCAGCACAATCAGGCATGTCGCCATCACGCTGCCCGCGCCATACGCAAACTTCGGCGTCGCCAGTCCGCGCAACCACTTCGTGAACACCTGCCATGGTGTCAACCGCGGTCCCAGTGTTTGGTCCAGGATCGAGTAGATCAGTTGCGGCGGAACTTCCACCTGTTCTACATCCCGCAGATCCTTCACCAGCCCCTTGACACTCACAAACAGATGGGCGCAATTGGCGCAACTTGACAGGTGCGCGGCGAACGCCTTCTCTTGCGCGTCCGTCATCGCCCCGTCCAGATAATCAATCAACCGCGCTTCAATTTGATCGCAGGTCCAATTCATGACTTGGCCCCCAAAGCCCCACTGCCGATTACAAATCCCAGATTCTCTCGCAATCCGCCTCTCGTCATGATGGCCGCACCCCCATTTGCTGCAGGATCTTGGCCAATTCGATACGTCCTCGATTGATGCGCGACTTCACTGTGCCTTCCGGCACCTCCAGCACATGCTGGATTTCCGCGTATTCCAGTTGCTGCAAATCCCGCAAAATTACCGCCTCGCGCAATTCCGGCGAAAGTCTTGTTAACGCGGCTTGCACCTGCCCGCTCAATTCCCCCAACAACGCCTGCTCGTCTGGCCGGCGCCCCACCGATTCCTTGTTTTCGACCACCGGCATTTTGTCGTCCAACGAATCCGTTAAACGATCCCTCTTCGTTCGCCGGTAATGATCGATCAATAAGTTCCGCGTCACGCTGGTCACCCAGGTCGCGAACCCGCCGTGTGCTGACCGGTAGCTCCCCAATGTCCGGTACACCCGCAGAAACACCTCCTGCGATATGTCCTCGGCCTCCGTTCGATTGCCCACAAAGCGATAACATACGTTGTAAACTCGGCGCGAATGGCGGCGCACAAGTTCCTCCCAGGCCGAGCCTTCGCCCTGGAGACATCGCTGGACCAGTTGGGCATCCTGCTCCAAGCTCTCTCAGCCCCATTCTCCAGTTACCTGCCCAGGCATCACCCGTCCTCGGGTTACTCGGCCTGTCATCTTATGGAACGTAAAATGCTTTCGAAATGTTCCCATTACCGGACATCCGTGGGCACACCGACCTTGCCGCATCTTACCTCTGCCTCTCACTGCTTCACAAGCCCTTGTTCTTGAATTATTTACCGTCACTTCGCTTGACCGCCCACGCTTTCCCATTTACGCTCACTAAATATGCCTCTCAAGTCGAGGAAGGGGTGGTTGCTCCTCCTGTTGGCCCTGGTGGTGGCCTTCCTTCTCTATCACTCCCGTCATTCCCTGAAACTCAGCCAATTCAGCGGCGCCAGTCTCTGGTCCGCCATTCGCAGTGCCAACTACTTATATGTTCTCCTGGCCGTAATCGCGATTTACGCCTGCTACGCGGTTCGCGCTCTCCGCTGGCAACGATTTCAGACTCACGTCGGTCAGGCCAATTTCTGGAATATCTACTCCATGAACCTGGCTGGCTTTACCGCGCTCTTTCTTTTGGGCCGGGTGGCCGAGCCTGTCCGCCCTGTCCTGATCTCCCGCAAAGACAAGATTCCTCTGGCAGACACCTTCGGCATTTACGCGCTAGAACGCATCCTCGACGCCTGTTCCACCGCCGCGCTCGCTTCCATTGGTCTCCTTCTGTTCGAAGCTTCCGGGCACTTGGAAGCGCAGGGCGCCGGCGCCGCTTTCGAAAAGGGAGCAAAGACCGCCGGCACATTTTTCTCCGCTTTTGCGATCGTCGCTATCTGCGCTCTCGTCTATCTCCGCCTTCACGGCTCCTCGGTGCTCGAGCGCCGCATGGAATCCTGGCTCGCCTCTCACACTTGGCGCGCCAGCTTCGCTCGCATCGTCCTCGGTTTTTCCCGTGGCGTGCAAACCGTGCGCACCTGGGGCGACTTGGCCTCTGCCGTCATTCTCTCCTTCTTCCACTGGCTGCTGGTCTGTCTTTGCTACTACCTTGTGATCAAGGGTTTCACCGGTCGTCTCGCCACTCTCACTTTTTCCGACGCTATTCTGGTTCTCGTTTTCACTCTCGTCGGTTCCGCCGTGCAATTGCCCGGCGTAGGTGGAGGCTCGCAAGCCCTGTCCATCGTCGCTTTCACCCGCCTCTACGGTGTGCCCCAAGAACCGGCGGTCGCCGCCGCGATCGTCCTCTGGCTCGTCACATTCGCCGCCTGTACCATCGCCGGCGTCCCCATACTCTTCAAAGAAGGACTTTCTCTCGCTGACATCCGCCGCATGCGCGCCACCGAAGATGAGCAGATCGACTCCGCCATTATCGAACATCCGCCCAAAGTCTCTGGCTGATTTCCGATTACCGCCGGTTCGCCGATCACTGTTCGCCGATATCAAATATCCGATATCTGCTATTCTCTTCCTAAACACAGGAGCTCAACCCGGCGTGAAGTGTCCATTCTGCGCGAATCTGGACGACAAAGTAATCGACTCCCGCGAAGGCCGCACCGGCGACACCATTCGCCGTCGCCGCGAATGCCTCAAATGTTCCCGCCGTTTTACTACCTACGAACGCATTGACGAGATTCCTTACATGGTCATCAAAAAGGATGGCCGCCGCGAGCGTTTCGAACGGCAAAAAATTCTACAGGGCTTATTGAAGGCCTGCGAAAAGCGTCCCGTTCCCACGCCTAAACTAGAATCCATCGTCGATGAAATCGAAGGCGTGGTCCACGATGCCACCGAAAGGGAACTGACCACCACGGAAATCGGCGAGATGATCATGCATCGCCTAAAGAAACTCGACAAAGTCGCCTACGTCCGCTTCGCCAGCGTCTACATGGACTTCAAAGACGTGCAGGAGTTCATGTCCGAACTCAAGAACCTACTCAAAGACCGCGCCGTCAAGAAATAGTCTGTAGGGGCGCAGGACTCCTGCGCCCCATGTCCGCACGACCGATCCGATTTCCGACCTGCTGCTAACCCGATAGGAAAATAACAGTCATCCTGAGCGAAGCGAAGGATCTCAACCTTTGCATCTTGCCTCAACCCAAATCGTTCTCAGGCGTCGTCGCCCTCTACCAAATCCTTACCCGCTCACCCGGCGCTAAATACAACTTCTCCCCCTCTTTCACCGAAAACGACGCATACCACGCATCGATATTCCGCACCGTCGCCGCGCGATACTGTCCCGGCGCGTGCGGATCCGTCAACACCTGCTGCCGCAACGCCGCTTCCCGCGTCTTGCCTGCCCAATTCTGCCCGAACGCAATAAAGAATTGCTGATCTCCGCTGAACCCATCCTGTTCCGGCGCTGTTTTCCCACCCAGCGTTGCATGATACCCGTCGTACGCTGCCGAAATTCCCGCCACGTCCGCGATATTCTCTCCAAGCGTCTGCTTTCCATTCACGGCTAAATCTGCGAATGGCTTGTATGTGTCATATTGCGCCGCGAGTCGCGCTGTAGATGCTTCGAAATGCTTCAAATCCGTATCCGTCCACCAATTCCGCACGCGTCCCTTCGAATCAAACGCCGCGCCCTCTGAGTCGAACGTATGGCTGATCTCATGCCCGATCACCGTGCCGATCGCCCCATAATTCACCGCGTCTGGCGCCTGCGGATCAAAAAACGGAGGTTGCAAGATCGCTGCCGGGAAATTCAGTCCGTTGTGCAACGGCAGATTCACCGCGTTCACCGTCTGCGGCGTCATCGTCCATTCCTTGCGGTTCACCGGCTGTCCGAGACGGGCCACATCTTTGTGGTAGTCGAACAGCTTCCCGCGCCACACGTTCCCGAGAATATCGTCTGCCTTCACTTCATATCCCGAATAATCCTTCCATGTCTCCGGATAGCCGATTCCCACATATAACGTGTCCAGCTTGGCGTTCGCTTCCGCTTTCGTCTTCGCGTCCATCCAATCCAGCGCCTCGATACGCTTGTGAAACGCCGCAATCAGGTTCGCCACCATCGCCTGCACTCTGGCCTTGGATTCCGGCGGAAAGTACCGCTGCGCATAAATCCTCCCGACTTCATCCCCGAGGAATCCATTCACGACGGCTACCCCGCGCTGCCACCTCGGGCGCTGCTGTTGCGCCCCCGTCAGCGTCTTGCCGAAAAATGCGAACCGTTCCTCCGCCAGCGCCTTGGGCAAATACCCCGCGTCCGTTTCGATTTCGTGATATGCCAGCAAATCTTTCCACGCATCCAGCGGCTCGGAAGCTACCAGCGCCGACTCTCCCGCAAACGCCCCTGGTTGCCACACGATAAAGCTCGCCTGCTTCGTCAATCCGGCACCGCGGAAAAACTCCGGCCAGTCCAGCCCCGGCGCCTTTGCGCCGAAATCCGCCTGTTTCCAGGTGTTGTTCGCCTTGTGGATGTCCTCGTTCTCCGCCAGGCTCAAATGTTTTTCCGCGATGGCGTGCTCAAGTTCGACCACACGCTGCGCTCGCGCTTCAGCATCGCTCATGCCCGCAAGCTGGAACATCGCCGCCACATGGGCCCGGTATCCCTCGCGCACCTGTTTCATACGGTCGCTTTGTGCCAGGTAATACTCACGGTCGGGCAATTGCAAACCGCCCTGCATCAGATAGGCCATGTAGTGATCCGGATCGTTGAACCCTGGCGCCACCCACAGCCCGAACAGATTTGCCGTATGGAAATTCGTGTTATTCAGGGCATCCACGTCTGCGCGCAATGTTTGGCCTAGCGCGTAGGCCAGTTCTTTCTTGTCGCGAATGGCCGAGATTCCTTCCAATTGCGGTTTCAGTGGCGCGAGTCCTTTTGCCTCGATTCCCGCCTCATCCATGTACGAGTTGTACAAATCCGCGATCTTCCGCGCTCCCGTGCCCGCCGCAGCATTTCCTTTGGCCGCTTCCGCAATCAAATCCGCGGTTCGCTTGCTGCTTACCTCGTCCAACCTCGAGAACACGCCGATCCGCGCGCGGTCCGGCGGAATCTCCGTGCGTTTGATCCAATCTCCATTCGCATACAAGTAAAAGTCGTCGCCCGGTTTCACCGAGCGGTCCATGCTCGCTGCCGCGATCCCGTGTGTCTCCGGCACAGCGTTCTGGGCGTGCAAAACTGCCAGCCCAATTCCGAATGCCACCACCGCTGCGCAAATCCCCGCCAATACCGCCAGCTTATTCGTCCGCTTCATCTTTCACTCCTGGGACAACAAACGAATTCCATTCACCATTGAGTATAGGCGCGCTTAATCGCGCTCCGTCAACGTCTCGTGTCTCCGTCGCGGCCACTTTGGCTGCCAACTCGCGTTATACTCTCGCCATGCCCGTCCTGATTTGCTTGCTGCGTGGCGTGAATGTCGGCGGCCACCACAAAATCAAAATGGACGACCTTCGTTCTCTTTGCGAAGGCCTGAAGCTGACCCGCGTCAAAACGCACCTGCAAAGCGGCAACGTCCTCTTTCATACCAGCGAGCGCAACCCCGCCGTTCTCGCCAACAAACTGCAGGCGTGCATCGATCGCAAGTGTGGGTTCCGCCCAGGCATCCTCTTCCATACCATCCCCGAGATGCGCGAAGTCATCGCGCGAAATCCTTTTGCAAAACGAAAGGGAATTGAACCGGGTAAACTCGCCGTCGTTTTTCTGGAACAAGAACCGGATGCTGCCGCGCGCCAGGCGCTCCTCGAGATGGATATCGCTCCCGAGGAACTTCACATCGTCGGCAGTCACCTCTACGTGTACTTTCCTAACGGCCAGGGCCGGCCTCGCCTCTCTTGGGTCGAGGTAAGCAAGATCATTCCGATGGTCGTCACCGCCCGCAACTGGAACACGGTTACTAAACTCCTAGAACTCGCTGAGCAAGGAAGTAAGAGCAAGAATTTCACCGCCAAGTAACATTTTCCGGTTGGCCTCGTGCGCGTCCCACTGCAACTTCATCGTAAGCAGTTGCTTAGGCAGAAGGACCGATGGTCCCTGGCGTGCTCTTTTGCGTCCTAGTTTGGGGTGCGCTCGTTTCCCGCAGACATGTCCCGTCCTTTGAATTCAAGGAGGAGAGCCATGGCTTCTTCATCCTGTTGCTCACGGATCCACACTCTTTATGGCCTGATCTTCTCGGCCTTTCTCGCATCCGGCTGCGGCGGCGGTGGAACATCGTCCATGCCCCCTGCCAGCGGTGCCGCGACCGGCACAATCAACGTCTCCATCAGCGACCCGCCGAGCTGCAAGCATCCCAACGGCACCTTTATGCATGTATACATAACGGTTCGCTCGGTTCAGGCACATATCGATCCGAATGCTTCCGACAGCAGCTCTGGGTGGCAGGAACTCGCTCCTCAACTGAACTCTCACCCGATGCAAATCGACCTCTTCTCGACCGCGCAAACCAACTGTGTTCTCGCCCAACTCGGCTCTGCCAGCCTTCCGGTCGGGGGCTACCAGCAGATTCGCCTGTTGCTCGTCTCAAATAGCCCTGCTGCAAGCGATGCGACTCCGTCCTCGAACGCCTGTGCGGGCAATGGCTATAACTGCGTCGTGCTCAGCGACAGTTCGATCCACGGACTGGCCCTCAGCAGCCAGGCCAACACCGGGCTGAAAATTCCTCCAGGCCAAATCGTCGGCGGGCCGATCCAGGTGAGTGCAGGTCAAAGCGTCGACCTCAATATTGATTTCAATGCCTGTGCCTCAATCGTTCAGGAAGGGAATGGAACCTTTCGTCTAAAGCCGACACTCACCGCCGGCCAGGTCAGCCCGAATAATTCTGGTATCGGAGGCCAGATTGTAGACTCTATAACCAAAATGCCGATCGCCGGTACCGTACTCGTCGCTGTCGAGCAGCCCGACAGTACAGGCATCGACCGCATTGTTATGGAGACCGCGGCCGATGCAAACGGCAATTTTCGTTTTTGTCCGCTTCCGATGGGTACCTTTGACATCGTTGCCGTAGCGGTCGGACCCAACAACCTGCCTTACAACGCGACCGCCGTGTTGAACGTTCCCAACGGCGCAAGCCTCGGGGCCATTCCTCTGGCCGCGGAGACCGGCGCCCCTTCTCCCGCCATCTTGCAAGGCATTGTTACGGCCAGCACTTCTTCGAACGGCGCCTCAATCGATGTGAGTCTCTCGGCACTGCAAACCGTGAACTCCGGCATGAATGCCACTCGTCAACTCACAGTTCCTCTTCAGACGATCTCTGCCACGAACACCAATCCCGAGGTCGATTCCACCGGTCTGGTTTCTATTTCCTCCAATACAAATTGCCCCGCTGGCGCACCCGCAGCAGCCAATTGCGGTTCCTACATACTCGTCGTTCCCGGCAGTAATCCCAGCGTCGGAATCTACTCCGCTTCCGGTTTCAGCTATTCCGCTCCCTCCAACGGCGACGTTCTCTTCGCGGTTGACGCCAAAGCGGCGCTTCCCAACAGCGGAGGAGTCGCGGACTGCATGCCGTCGGAAATGACCACGTCCTCGGACATCAACAATCAGCCGCTGAAAGTCGTCGCCGGCTCACCAACTTCCGTCGCTCGTATCGACTTCACAGGGTGCTCCTGATCTCCTCGTGCGTCCGCCCTGTACTCTCGAACACGTGACTGTCGCGACAAAGCCGCGAGCGCACTCCATTGTTCTGCGCTTGGCAGCTTCTTTAGTCTGTTCTTAAGCCCATCCCTTCAGGAGAGTATGAATGAAAGCTTCAAAATGGAGTCTCGCAGTAGCGCTTGGAATCTTTCTTGCCTACAGCCCGCTTCATGCTCAAGGGAATGGTCACGGCAATGGGCACGGCAATGGCCATAACAAACACGATGACGGCGACGACCGTGATTACCGCGACGACCACTACTACAAGCATCACGAAAAGGAAATTCGCGGCTGGTATTCCGATAGCGAAAATCATTTGCCTCCGGGGTTAGCCAAGAAAGATCAGTTGCCTCCCGGTCTCGAAAAACAGCTCGTTCGCAATGGCTCGCTTCCGCCGGGTTTGCAGAAAAAACTCTATCCCTGCCCCGTCGAACTCGAGCGCCGCCTTCCGCCCCCTCCCCCGGATTGCGCACACGTTCTCGTCGGCGGCCATATCGTTTTGCTCAACCGAAAGACCAACGTCGTCGTCGATATCTATCACTTCGAACTCTAAGACTTTGTGGGGTTCAGCATGCTGCGCCCCACTCGGCAACCCTAAGCAGTTTCCAGGGGGAGCGCCGATCCGCCGCTGCCCTGATGCGGGAAGGTCTTGACTCCGTAACGGACACCTCGCCTATTCTTCTCGGAACAAAGGGTGCGGCTCAAACCCGCTCGCCGGTTCTTGCTCGTACCGGAACACTTCCGACGGCCTGTACACATACGTCTTCCGACATTCGTCGCACTTGACTTCGAATCTTTGGTCAATCGCCGGTCGGGTGCTCACCGCGTCGGTCACCGCCAGCGGGATGCGGTGCCCGTGAAACAGGTTTTGCCTCATGTGGTGCCACCGGTTTTTGCAGATCACCACCCAACAATAACTATTGTTCTCCCACACGGATGCTTTCCTCTGCTCTTCCCTTACGCGCGGCCTGCGCCAGAAATATCGCGCAGCATTCTGCTCACCCGCTTCGCCGGCGTCAATCACCCGAGCCCATTCTTTACAATTCTTGCGGGGGTGGGTGCATCATGTTGGGAGGTTTGCTAGAATGCGCCGCATGAACAGGCGAACATTGTTGCAAGCTGCGCCGCTGTCGATGCTACTACCCGCTGGCATCATGGAAGCAATGCCACAGACCTCCTCAGCAAAAGTCTACGAGTTGCGCATCTATCAAGCGGCTCCCGGAAAGCTTGATAGTCTCGTGGCTCGCTTCCGCGAGCATACGGACAAACTCTTCGCAAAACATGGCATGACGAGTCTTGCCTATTGGACCGCGCTCGATGAACCCGCGAAAAGCAGCACTTTCTTTTACATTCTCGAGCATCCTAGCCGCGAGGCGGCCGCTGCGAACTGGAAAGCCTTCCAGGACGATCCAGAATGGCAGGCAGCGAAAGCCAAATCTGAAGAGAACGGCAAGCTCGTCGACAAGGTCGATTCCACCTACTTGACGCTGACGGATTTCTCCAAAGTGCCACGCACCTAAGCTCGTCGAATGAAGCTGGGGTGACATCTTTTGCTTTGTCGGGATGCGGGTTTGGACTCAACATCCGCGGTCACTGCCCATCCCTGTTAGGTCAATCCAGCCCGAGCAGCTATTCTGAAGTTGTGACGGAAACTCCAGCCTCTGAACCCAAATCGTTGCCCCGGAGAAGTCTTCTGCGCTCCGTGCTCCTATGGTTTCTCGTTGCACTCGCTCTTCTCTGGTCTCTTGCCGCACTGACCCTTGTCTGCTCCCGCTGGATCGACCCACCGACCACTGCCGTGCAGATGGAGCGACGCTTCCAGTCCTGGATTCACGGCACGCCGTATCACAAACGCTACGACTTCGTTCCTCTCACCCAAATCTCCCACGACTTCCAGCATGCGGTGATCTCCGCGGAAGACGCGCGTTTCTACCAGCATCATGGCTTCGATTGGCAAGCGATACAGAAGGCCGCTGAAGACGACATGGAAGGCGGCCGTCTGCGCGGCGGCTCCACCATCACGCAGCAATTAGTCAAAAATCTGTTCTTCGGCACCGGCCGTTCCATCCTTCGGAAGGCTGCCGAGTTCACCCTTGTCCCCGTGGCGGAATTCGTCCTTGGCAAACCGCGCATTCTGGAGCTGTACCTGAACGTCGTCGAATGGGGTCCTGGCGTCTACGGTGCCGAGTCAGCATCGCGTTACTACTACCGCATTCCAGCCCGCAATATCGGCCGAGAAGACGCCTCCCGCCTCGCCGCCATTCTCCCGCTGCCGCTTAAGCGCCGCCCCGATCACATGAACCACTACAGCGCCATCATTCTGGAGCGCATGCGCCAGGTCGGTTGGTAATTCCGTCTGACCCTCCGCATCACAATCGCAACTCAGAGGTTTTCCTGGATGAACCGCGGGCTGAGGTGCACGTCGACTTGTACGAGTGGCGATTCTCCAACCGCTTTGAAGCTGTGAATCTCCCCGGCCTTGATTACAAAAATGTCTCCCGCGCCGCCCTCGAACGTTTCGCCATTTACCGTCCATACTCCCCGGCCTTCGCGGATGAACTGAATCTCGTCATAAGGATGCCGGTGCGGACCCGGTCCCGAACCCGGCTTCCCATGGAACAGGAATACCGAAACGCTGGTCCCACCCTGCTCCGCTCCCACAAACTCATGCGAACTGCCAACAAAAGGCAAATGCTCCTGGCGCACGTGATGCATCCGTCTCACCCTCCTGACCGCATTCGATGACAATACTCACGAACCGGTTTCGCGACCCCTAGATGTCTAGTTACTTGCCAGGCCGCAGAAGTCCGCACTTTTTCGACGGGACGGGTCACTTACCGCCGGTATCGGGATGAACGTTCTTAATTTCCTTGATTTGAGTGATGGCGATGGCTCGGGTACCCTTTCGCTCGAACACCGCGCCAGTGACCTGCACATACTTTCCAACAAACGGCATCATCTTCTCACGCTGGTCGGAATCGGGCATGTCCGCGGAGATTGGGAAATAGATGAGTCCGTCCTTGGTGAGGATGATGATCGGTGAGCCGTGCTTAACGCAGTCCAGCGTGCACTTCAAATCGAAGTTCGTGGCGGTGCCATCCGGATTCTGGACGGGACAAGCGAGGTCGCGAACGGCGCCCTCGATCGTCATGGTCTTTGCGTTGGGATCCATCTTCGTTCCCTGACGCGCCAGCGCCGAAGAGATGAGCATCACGGAAAGAGTCGTCGCAAGCAGCACGTGGAACAGAGTGGGGCGCTTCATATAAACCTCCTAGGCAGAACGCAGGGCTTCGCAGTTCTATTTGCGGTTTGGCTCCTAAAGTGAGGAGAGTCTACACCACCTGCGAAGGTCCTGTAGAAGTAGACTCTTCCAAAGTTAGAGAGATTTCCTGAGTTCGTTAACGAACATTTCCGATTTGCGGCGTCCCGGACACAAGGCGGGATCCTTCGACCAGACTCGCAAGATAGACTGTGCTGACGAAAAGGAGCAGCAAACGAAGCGGGGCCCTTTTTCTCTGTCTCGAAGAAAAGATGCGACAACCTGTGCCTGAAGGCTGCAAAATACTCAAAGCGACCATGCCCTCCAACCGCAAAAGCCTGACTCGTCGGTATCTTGTGGTGTCCTCTGTTGCCGCGGTCGTATTCACAGTCGCATTGATTTGGCTGATGTTTGCTGTGTTTAGCCCGACGCCTCCTCGCTCAGTGTCAATGGCGCTCGATCCTGAAGGCAGTTTCAGTGCCGACGTGGCGAATCGCTATCGCGAGCTGCTCGCACGGGACGGCATTAAGCTAAATCTGGTTCCCTCGAAAGGCGCAGTCGAAAGCGTGGCGTGGTTGCAGGACGCAAAGTCTGGCGTCAGCATCGCCATCGTTCCGAGCGGCATTACCAACGAACAAAAATCCCCCGGGCTCATCTCGCTTGGCACACTTTTCTATGAACCGCTGTGGGGCTTCTCGCGTGGTCGCGTTATACAAAATCACCAGGAACTCGGTGGCCTGCGCATCTCCATAGGGCCGGAGGGTAGCGGATCGCACGCCCTCGCCGAAGAATTTCTTGCCCGTGTCGGGATCATCGATCAAAAATCAGCGACGCTGCTTTCGCTTCCCGCGCCAACGAGCGCCGCGCAGCTGGAGAGCGGGCAGATTGATGCGGTTGTGCTGTTAGACGCTTGGGAAACTCCCATCGTTCATCAACTTCTCACCGCCAAGGATGTGAACCTGGGTGGCGTTCCCAGGGCCGATGCCTTCGTCGCTTTATATCCATTTCTCAACAAACTCACCTTGCCGGCTGGTGTAGCGAACATGCAAGAGAATCGTCCGCCGAATGATGTCGTCTTGCTGGCTACCAAGGCCAGCTTGGTCGTGCGTCGCGATCTTCATCCCGCAATTCAGTACCGCTTGCTTGAGGCCGCCTCGCAAGTTCACTCCGCTTCGGGTCTATTCCATGGGGCTGGCCAGTTCCCAGCTGCGGAAACATTTGACCTGCCGCTCGGCACGCATGCGCGCCAATTCTACAAAACCGGCCCACCTTTTTTGCAGCGGCACCTGCCCTTCTGGTTGGCAGTCCTAGCCCAGCAACTCATGGTTCTCCTCATTCCCGTCGTGGGACTTCTCTACCCACTCTTGCGATTCTCGCCCGCAATGTATAGCTGGCTGCAAAATCACCGTATCTACAAGCTTTACTCCGAACTCATGGTGCTCGAAGACGAGATGTCCTCTTCGTCTGCGGGCTCGCCGAAGAACTATGCCGAACAGTTGAACCAATTGGAAGATCGGGCGAGCCGTCTCTCGCTGCCCATGTCCTTTCAGCCGCTCGTCTATGCGCTGCGACTTCACATCGGTGTCGTGCGCCAGCGCGTAGAAAAACAACCCGCGCAAGCGGTGGGGATGGATCACGAGGGTTCCGGTTAGTGGACTAATGTGCGCCACGAGCATGACGACAACTGAATAGGTTGTTGGCGTGCGCAACTACACAACTGATGAGGGTTGGCCCCTCGGAGCCGGTCTGCAGGGACAGGT
>Ga0207780_1000219_pt1 | contig 15871 bp, 14 predicted proteins | sample LuqExpMetageno45_FD_187803 | JGI IMG/M metagenome (GOLD analysis project Ga0207780, IMG submission 187803) | Tropical forest soil microbial communities from Luquillo Experimental Forest, Puerto Rico - Sample 45 (SPAdes) | ecosystem: Environmental > Terrestrial > Soil > Tropical forest ...
CCAACGTCCACTCGCGCTTCGAGAGTCTCACGCGAAGGCCGGTGCTCGACGGCATCGGGTCGACCGAGCTGCTCCACATCTTCATCTCGAACACGCTTGAGGACAGGGTCCCTGGGTCGAGCGGTCGTCTCGTGCCGGGCTACGAAGCGGAGCTCCGCGACGAGCAAGGCAACGCTGTGACCAGGGAAGACACACCGGGTTACCTGCACGTGCGAGGCATGTCGTCTGCCGTGGCCTACCACGACAGGCCGGACTCGTCCCGAGCAGCCTTTCTCGAAGACGGGTGGGTGCGAACGGGCGATGTGTACACCCGTTCAGCCGATGAGCATTGGACGTTCCTCGGGCGTAACAACGACATGATCAAGGCAGGTGGGATATGGGTGTCTCCGGCTGAGGTTGAGAGCGTGCTCGTCGGACACGAGTCGGTTCTGGAGGTCGGGGTGGTCGGCTACCGCGACGAGCAGGGGCTCGAAGGTGTCGCGGCATTCGTGGTCCCCGCGGCCGGGCACACTCCGGACCCTGCAGTGCTGATCCGGTACTGCAGGGATCAGATGGCGGCGTTCAAGCGGCCGCGTCGGATCGTAGTCGTAGAGAGTCTGCCCAAGACGGCCACGGGCAAAATCAAGAGGTTTCAGCTCCGGGAGTCGCTCAGGGGCTGATTCGCAGTGCACCATTCCGGCAAGGTGCCTCGCCGCACCCGCCAAAGGAATCCCGATGGGCCTCTGCGGGAAGAGTTGGGCGTGCCTGGTCGTGAAGAGGGATTCATGTTAACTTCAGCTCCGTGACCACTCCGCTCGCCGGTGACGCCGTGGCAGACCTCGGATACGACGGACGCGTAGCGATCGTCACGGGCGCAGGCGGGGGCCTCGGGCGGGAACACGCGCTCCTTCTCGCATCCCGCGGTGCTCAGATCGTCGTCAACGACGTCGGTGGCTCGATAAGCGGAGAAGGGGGCGACGCAGGGCCTGCCCAGCGCACGGCGAAAGAAATCGAGGACCTCGGCGGAGTTGCGGTCGCTGATATCAACACCGTGGCCACCCCAGAGGGCGGCGAAGCGATCGTTCGGACGGCACTCGAGACCTTCGGGCGCGTCGACATCGTTATCAACAACGCCGGCATCCTCCGGGACAAGACCTTCCATAACATGACGCCGGACATGTTCGACCAGGTTGTTCGTGTGCACCTGAACGGAGCCTTCAACGTCACACGCGCCGCCTGGGTCCCGATGCGGGAATCTGGTTTCGGCCGGATCGTGAGCACGTCATCGAGCGCCGGAATCCTCGGCAATTTCGGCCAAGTCAATTACGGCGCAGCAAAGATGGGTCTTGTCGGATTCACCCGAGTCCTCGCTCAAGAGGGAGCGAAGTACAACATCAAAGCCAATATCCTGGCGCCGGTCGCACGAACGCGCATGACGGAGGATCTGTTGGGACCGTTGGCTGACCGGCTCGATCCAGCCCTCGTCTCGCCTGTGGTGGCTTGGCTCGCGCACGAAGACTGCCCCGTCACCGGCGAGATCTACAGCGCCGGCGGAGGTCGGGTCGCCCGCATGTTCATCGGTGTCACCCCCGGCTACTACAACCCGCGACTGACCGTTGAAGACATCCGAGACCATTTCGAAGAGCTCCGAACGGAGGCCGGTTACACCGTCCCCAACAGCACGAACGAAGAACTCGCAATCTTGATGGCGGTCTTCGAACAGGGCGCCGTCAGCCCACATCCCGGTGAGTAGCCGCTAGCCGAATGCGCGTTCTGATCTTCAGCGGCCACAGAATCGCGAACCCGAATACAGGTTGACATTTACGGCCCGCCTAGGCCAGACTTGCATGACGATCGAGGTGTCCGCATGTCCTCGACGAACGCCGAATGTGGGGAGGACGACGACCGTGCAGCATCGCGCGCTCGGTTCACTGGAAGTCAGCGTGGTCGGTCTTGGGTGCAACAACTTCGGCATGAAGCTCGACGCGTCGGGCGCACGCCGGGTTGTCCGTACCGCGCTTGATGCCGGCGTCACGTTCTTCGACACGTCCGACGTCTACGGTGACGGCGCGTCGGAAGAGATGCTCGGCGCCGCCGTTCGAGATGTGCGCGCGCGTGTGGTGCTCGCGACGAAATTCGGTGCCCGCATCGGTGGCGGCAAGGCCGAGGGAGGTGCGAGCGCTCGATGGATCGAACGGGCGGTCGAGGGCAGCCTCCGTCGCCTGGGCACCGACTACATCGACCTCTACCAGCTGCACACGCCGGACCCCACCGTGCCACTCGAGGAAACGTTGACGGCTCTCACGGCACTTGTCCACGCCGGCAAGGTGCGTGAGATCGGCTGTTCCAACTTCGACGCGGAGCTTTTGGAGGAGGCGGACACATTGTCGGCGACGGGAAAGGTCGCGCGGTTCGCCAGCCTCCAGAACCAGCTGAGCCTCGTCCACCGTGACGATCTTGACGACGTGCTGCCCTTGTGCGAGCGACTGGGCATCGGCTTCGTGCCCTATTTCCCGCTTGCGAGCGGATTGCTCACAGGCAAGTACCGCAGGTCGGAACCCCCGCCGGAGGGAGCTCGGTTGACGACGCTGCCTAAGCTCGCCGGCGAGGTCCTCACGGACGAGAACTTTGATGCTGTTGAAAGGCTTGCGTCGTACGCGGACGAGCATGGTCGCACGTTGCTTGAACTCGCGATGGCTTGGCTGGCCGCGTTTTCTGTGATTCCGTCGATCATCGCCGGGGCGACGCAGCCGGAGCAGGTCATTGCGAACGTCGCCGGAATCGAGTGGACATTGTCGGACGTTCAGCGGGACGAGGTCACGAAGCTGGCCGCGGGGTTAGTGGAGGCTGCATGATGGCAGTGACAGTCGAGTCCCTTCACGGCCGTGTACTGGACGTCGATTCCAACGAGTTCATCCCGGTCGGGCGCTGGGTGGACCTCTACGGTAAGCGTGTTGAGAAGCTCGTTGAGACCAGCGCCTTAGTGGTAGCAGCCGCAGGTGGCTTCGACGAGTCTGCGTCCGACAGCGGCGAAATCACGCCGGAGTCGGTGTGGGTGACGAAGGGCAGCGCGGCACCTGGTTCTAGCGACCTAGATCGTCGACCGGCTGTGCTTGACATGATGGGCATCAGCCGCCAGCTCGTCTACCCGAGCATGGGCCTCATCGCCTTGATCGAAGCCCTCGGCGGGCTCGGTTTCACTCCTTCGACTGAGGAGTCGAGGGCCACCGCGTGGGCTGCTTTGGATGCCGTCAATGAGTGGGCGGCGGAACGGACGAACAAATGTCCCGACCGTTTGCGCTACGTCGGGATCCTGGCGAGCGCGAAGCCGGGCGCGACTCCCGAATGGATGGCGACCGAGACGGAGCGGCTGATTGCCGCCGGTCTCAAGGCTGTGCTCATCCCGACCGGTGTGCCCCCCTCGGGCCTACTGCCTTCCGACGCTGCGCTGGACCCGTTCTACGCAACGCTTGCGGACGCAGGCGTGCCACTTCTGGCCCACCCTCCTTGCGGGATGGGATACGTCTCAGATGCCTGGATGCGCCTCGATCCGCTCGTGATCGGCTCCTCGCATGCGCCAATCGAGAACTTCGTGCGCTCGATGACACTCGGCGGAGTCTTTGAACGCCACCCGACGTTGCGGTTCGGGGCGATCAAGACTGGCGCCTGGTGGATCGGCGCGCTGGCTGACTACATGGATTTTGCGGTCGATGAAAGCCGGACCGTCGGGCAGTTTCACTCCGGCGGGAGCCTGTCCCTGCGGCCGTCGGAGTATCTCGCCCGCAACGTACGGGTGACACCCTTCAATTTCGAGCCGGTAGATACCTATTTCGAGCGCTACCCGCAACTCTCGGAGCTCTATTGCTACTCGACTCACTATCCCGACCCGACCGGGGGAGAGTGGTCACTTCGGCGCTTTCACGAGATCGTCGTGCCGGTGGGTGATGAGGCGGTGGAGAAATTCTTCTGTACCAACGCCGAGCTCTTGCTCCCCTGACGTCCGGGGTGGCGCGCTCGGGACGCGATCAAGGGAAAAAATGTCAGTGACACAAGAGTCTCTCTACGGCCGAGTACTTGATATCAGTTCGCTCGAGCAAATGCGTCTTGACCGGTATCCCGAGGAATTCGGGGAGCGGGCCCGGCGGTCGTTGGAAGCAAGCGCCGAGGTGTTCCGTCCGCTGGAGTTGGCCTTCGGATCCGACGCCAAAGCCGATGTACCGGATACCATGGAGATCACCGCTGAGACTGTCTGGTCCACGCAGAAGTACGGGACCGCTCCGTCCGCGAGCGACTTGCTGCGTCGACCGGCCGTCTTGGACGCAATGGGAATCCATCGTCAGCTGGTCTTCCCAGTCATCGGCCTGCTTACGATGCAGTATTTGCTCGGTGACAATGCGGCCGCCGCAGAAGCGACAGCGGAACAGCTCGATGCTGGCTGGGAGGCAATAGACGCCTACAACGAGTGGGCCGCGGATATCACAACGAGATGCCTGGACCGCGTGCGGGTTGTGGCCGTGCTCGCGCTCGCGGCAAAGCCTGGTGTGACTCCCGACGCGCTTGTCGAGGAGAGCCAGCGGCTGATCTCCTCCGGAGTGAGGGCGCTAGTTATTCCCTCGGGAAGACCGCCGGCCGGCCTGTCGCCCGCCGATCCGGCGTTGGACCCGTTCTACGCAACCTTGGCGGAGGCGAATGTGGCGTTGCTCTTGCGTGGCGGACTCTGGACCCGTTACCGGGCGACCGAAGTGTGGGGAGACGTTCCCCGCGGTGGCGCATTCCCATTTCTCGATCCAACGTTTATTACGCACGTGCATCAGGCCGAGGAGAACTTCTTGACTGCGATGGTGATCGGCGGCGTGTTCGAGCGTCACCCGACCTTGCGGTTCGGGATTGTCAAGGTGGGTGCGTCGTGGATCGGCCCGCTGGCCGACCGGATGGACCACGGGATGCCGCCTTTCATGGTGCCCGACCACTTACCGCTGAAGCCATCCGAGTACTTGTCCCGCAACGTGCGGGTATCCGTGTTCGGTCACGAGCCCGTGGATACCTATTTCGATCGCTACCCGATGATTCGGGACATGTTCTGTTACTCGAGCGACTTCCCCGCTCACGGAGGTGGCGAGTGGTCCCTCAGAACACTCCACGAGCGACTCAAGCCAGTGGGCGACGACGTCATCGAAGGCTTCTTCTGCCGTAACGCGGAGTTGTTGCTCCCCTGATCCCCGTGTCGTGGTTGGCGCAGTCGTCGAGGTCATCGAGCCGAAACCACTCCGTACGGGCTCAGCCCACCGTCGATGGCAGTCATCTGACCCGCACAGGCCGCATCGGGTGCCTCTACGGCGGCAATCACGCAGTGTGCGACCTCGTCGATCGACGCAGGGCGGCCGCGAACTGACCCGTTGATGAGGCGATCCTGGTAGTGAGTTGGTGTGTGATCATGGAGTCCCGTCTGCACTACCCCTGGCGCGAAGCCCTGCACGTGGACACCCCGCCGACCAAGTTCGGCAGCGAGAGTCGCGGTCACACTGCGGACGGCAGCCTTGGTGAGCGCATACGTGGCCAATCCCGGTGCTGGGTATGCGGCCGCGATTGAACCGATATTGATGATGACGCCACGTTGTGCTTGAAGCATTCCGGGCAGCACTGCTCGCGTCGTGTTGAGAACGCCGAGGAGATTGACGTCCAGCGACGCTTGGATATCCGCTGGGTCCATGTCGGTGAAGGGGACGAAAGCGGTGTTGGTTCGTAGTAGCGCCGCAGCGTTCACCACTGCGCTCACTGGTCGGTCAGTCACGAGTCGGCGGAGGGCGGAATCGACCGCCGCCGGGTCTGCGATGTCGACCACTGCGCTCGCGCAAGTGAGCCCTTCGCTCGCGAACGCCGCTTCTGCTCCCCGCACTCCGTCGGAGCTGATGTCGAGGATGGTCACGTGATGGCCGCGCTGCCCCGCCAGGTGGGCGATGGCGTAGCCGATCCCGGGGGTGGCCTCGCGTGGCCGCGCTGCGGCGCCCGTTACAAGCACATGCTGATGAGAAATATCCATGCGGGAGGCTTCAGTATTGACCGCGTCGGACCGCTCGAGCGTGGCCACACAGACGAACTCGACGGAGAGGCTGTAGACAGTATACTGCACTACGCATGGACGAGAATTCACATTCCCGCACGGCGGTCGTCACGGGTGCGGCCCGAGGAATCGGCGAAGCTATTGCTCGCACCCTGCATGCAAAGGGCTACGAGATCGTCGCCTGCGATATGGACGGACCCGGGGTGGAAGCTGTCGCCGCCGACCTGGGTGGCCGCGCCCTTCGGTTCGATATCTCGGATCTGGACGCCGTCGCCGTCGCGGGAGCTCAGATCACCGGCTCCGGTGGGGGGGTCGACGTCCTCGTCAACAATGCCGGCTGGGACCACATCGCCCCCTTCGCTTCGACGGATCGGACGCTCTGGGAGAAGGTCATCAACGTCAACTTGCTCGGACCGATTGCCTTGACGCACGCGTTGCTGCCCTCGATTCGCGAACGAAACGGCCGAATTGTCAACATTTCGAGCGACGCAGGACGTACCGGCTCCAAGGGTGAGGTCGTCTATGCGGGCGCGAAGGGAGGAATTCTCGGTTTTACGCGTGCGCTCGCGCGAGAACTCGCGGCCGACAAGGTGACGGTGAATGCGGTGTGTCCGGGCCCGACGGACACGCCTCTCAACCGGGAGGTCGCTGCTGCGAACCCGAATTTGATGGCTGCCCTAAAGCGCTCGATACCGCTTGCAAGGGCACATGATCGCATCGGAAAGCCAGAGGACATCGCAAACGCAGTAGCGTTCCTCGCGTCGGAAGAAGCCGAGTGGGTCACCGGACAGACTCTGTCCGTGAACGGAGGTCTGCTCATCGCATGAGGGCTGACGACGTGGGGAGCTCGCTGGAGACGGAATCTGCGATCCCGGTCCAACCGCTGTATGACCGAGGTTCGCTGCCGCCTGATTGGGATCCCGACGAGCGTCTGGGCCGGCCGGGTCGACCGCCCTACACCCGTGGTCCCGATGAGGACATGTATCGCGAGCGACCATGGATCATGGCGCAGTACTCGGGGTTCTCCATCCCCGAGGAGACCAACAAGCGCATCAAGCGCCTGATCGAGGCCGGGCAGACTGGCTTCAGCATGGCGTTGGATCTCCCGACTCAAGTCGGCTTGGACTCCGACGATCCCCGGGCGGCAGGTGAGGTCGGAAAGGTCGGAGTTCCAATCGACTCCCTCCGTGACATGGAGATCTTGCTTGAAGGCGTTGACCTCCGAGCTCTCCGGCAGCCACGAACGACAGCGAACTCCATCGGACCGATGATGGTTGCCTTGTTCCTGTGCGCGGCGGAAAAACAGGGTGTTCGTCCGGAGGAGTTCAGCGTGCTCCTACAGAATGACGTGCTCAAGGAGTACGTGGTCCGTGGCACGTACATCTTCCCTCCCGTGCACGGCGTGCGCCTGACCTCAGATGTCATCGAATACTGCGGGAAATACCTTCCGCACTGGACCTCGATCAACGTATGTGGCGGCCATTATCGGGAAGCTGGCGGGACGGCTGTACAGGAGTTGGCCTTCAGCTTCGCAGATGCGATCGTCTATTTGGACGAGGCGCAGCGCCGGGGAACGCCTCTTCAGGACCAGGTTTCGACGATCTGGTTCTTCTTCAACGCGCACAGCGACCTGCTCGAGGAAGTTGCCAAGTTCCGCGCCGCCCGACGGATGTGGGACACCCTCCTGCGTACGAGATATCACATAGAGCACGCCCCCGCCCGTGCTTTGCGGATTCTTGCGTACACCGGAGGAAGCACGCTCACACGTCAGGAGCCGATGAACAACATCATTCGCGTGACACTGAATGCACTCGCCGGTGCCCTCGGCGGTGTGCAGACGATGGGCACGAGCTCGTACGACGAGGGGATCGCGCTACCCTCCGATGATGCCGCAATGATTTCCCTGCGCACGCAGCAGATCATCGCGTACGAGAGTGGAGTGACACGAACGGCGGATCCTCTCGGCGGCTCATACTTTGTCGAGTCATTGACCGACGAACTCGAGCGACTGGCGTGGGCCGAGATCGAGAAGGTCGAAGCCATGGGTGGAGCGACGGTCGCCATCGAGAGCGGATACTTTCGCAACGCCATTGCAGACAGCGCCTATCGGTGGGAGATGGATGTCGCTAGCGGTGCGCGGGTGAAGGTCGGGCTGAACGCGTTCACGATTGCGGATGAGCGGGACGGGCCCCAGATCGCCGCGTTCAAAACCGATAGGTCTGCACAACATCATATGACCGAGCGCCTCAAGGATCTCCGAGCCACGCGTGACAAAAACGCAGTGGAATTGCAGCTCGGCAACCTTCGAGCCGCTGCGGCAAATCCGAATACGAACCTCATCCCGGCACTCACTGACTGCTTCCGCGTGTACGCGACCCTCGGAGAGGTAGTGTCCGCGCTCGAGTCGGTCTTCGGTCGTTACGAGCAGGGCTTGTCCAGGATCGGAGGCTGAGCGTGCCGCAGCGCGTGTTGATCGCGAAGCCGGGCCTCGACGGGCATGATCGCGGCGGCCTCGTGGTGGCGCGCATCCTTCGCGATGCCGGGTTCGAGGTGATCTACAGCGGGCTCCGACAGTCGCCCGATGTGATCGCTCACACCGCGGTCAGCGAGGACGTTGATCTTGTTGGGATTTCACTTCTCTCAGGCTCGCACCTCGAGCACTGCGCCGCGATCCGGCAGCGACTCGATGAGCTTGGTGCGAACGATGTACCCATCGTTATCGGCGGCGTCATCCCGGATGAAGACATACCGACGTTGCGCGAAATCGGGGTCTCTGCAGTCGTCGGAGTCGGCGCGACGCCATCGGAAGTGGTGTCAGCGGTGGTGGACTCCATTGCGAGCACGTGCATCCGTCCAGTGGGGGAGGGTGACCGATGAGCACCTTGAGTGTGGCACCCTTCGTTGATGACGCGAATGCTGATTACCTCCAGTCGGTTGAGAACTTTTGTCGCGACCGGATCGCTTCGGCAGCACAGCGAATTGATAGAGAAGAGAAGTGGTTCCCTGAGGTACTGAGGGAGTGTGCCGCCCTTGGGTTGCAAGGAATCATGGTCGCGGACGATCGCACGATTGACCCAACGCGGGTTTTCATCGCCGAGGCCACCACTGAGATTCTGGCGTCCTACTCACCCTCGGTGGCGCTCGCGGTGGGCGCGGCGCGGCTTCACACCATCATGCTGGCGACCCATGCAACACCGGAGACCCGCGACAGGTGGCTCGATCCGGTGATGAACGCCGAGGCATTTGGTTCCATGGGCATTTCCGAGCCGGAGGCCGGTAGTGACATCCGCAACGCGAGAACGGTGGCGCGCCGCGATGGTGAACATTGGATCCTCGAGGGCGGCAAGGCGTGGACCACACTGTCGCCGATTTCGAGCTTTACCATTGTCTTGTCGAAGATCGACAGCGTGGAGCGAGGAGCTGACTTCGGCCTGTTCCTCATCGAGCGCGGAATGCCCGGGATGTCGTACGGGGAAGAGGACCTTCTAATCGGCTATCGCGGCGTCCCAATGGCAAACGTCTATTTCGACGAAATCCAGGTTCCGCCGGAAAATGTCCTCGCCGATAGCGGTGGATTCCGGAGGATCCTCGAGGGGCTCAACTTCGCACGCCTCGAGGCCGCGAGTCTCGGCGTCGGAATCCTGCGGGGGTGCCTTCGCCATGCGAGCGCCTACGCACGCCTCCGTGTGACGTTTGGCACTGCGATCGCTAATCACCAGGCGATTCAGTTGCGAGTCGGCGACATCGCGATGAAGCTTCACGCAGCGCGCGCACTTCTGGAGGCTGCCGCCCGCTCGTACTCGACTGGGCACGCCGACCCGGACCTCTGTGCTTCGGCCAAGGTTACGGCGAGCGATTCGGCGATGGCGGCCGCGACCCAGGCAGTGAGCGTGTTCGGAGGCATGGGTGTATCGACCGCAAACGAGATTGAGCGCTATATGCGCGACGCCAAGGCGACACAAATTTTTGATGGGACCAGTGACGTCCTGACCTTGCAAGTTGGTCGTTCCGCACTCGCACGGGAGGATTGGTGACCACACCCCGCGCTGCTTCCCAGGCAGCCCTTGGAACCCCACGCCCGCTCGACGGCTTTACCGTCCTCGGTCTGGAGCAGTTCATCGCGGGGCCGTGCGCCACGATGTGGCTCGCCGACGCGGGGGCGAAGGTCATCAAGATTGAGCCACCGACCGGTGATCCAGGGCGTCAGCTTGGCCCGTTCGTCGAATACGACGAGCAGATGTACAGCGGGTTCTTTGCCAGATTTAATCGTGGGAAGCAGGTCGTAAATGCCGACCTGCGAACCGACGAGGGACGGGCCCAGGTTCTCGACCTGGTCGCGACCGCCGACGTAGTTGTCGAGAACTTTCGGCCCGGGGTTCTCGATCGTCTTGGTCTCGGGTATGAAGCAGCGCGGTCGGTCCGCGGCGACATCATCTACTGTTCCGTTACAGGGTTCGGAGTGGACCCGGATACAAACGGCCCGTATTCGGATTACCCGGCTCTCGACATCGTCGTCCAGGCGATGGGCGGATTGATGGCGATCTGCGGTGAGGCGGACGGACCGCCGCAGTATCCAGGTTTCGGTATCGGAGACGTCGGGACATCGATGTTCGCAACGATGGCAATCTTGCAAGCGCTCCTGCGCCGTGAGCGGACTGGTATCGGGGCGCACCTCGACGTTGCGATGTATGACTCAACGGTCGCGCTCAACGAGCGAGCCATGACCACGTTCTCCATTGCTGGGACCGTACTTCAACGCGGTGAGGCCAACCTCGCCGCGCCGTGGGGCGTCTTCCGTGCGCTCGATGGCTACGTCGCGCTGATAGTCCCAACGGATGACATGTGGCGCCGAGCCTGCGAGGTTATGGGTACGCCGGAAGCCGCCGACGATCCGCGGACTGCGACCACAGATGCGCGGGTCTCGAACCGCGACACGGTGACGCATCCCATCGTGGATAGGTGGGTCTCGGTTCGCACCACTGCCGATGTCGTCGAGCACTTCATCGCGAACAACGTGCCGTGCGGTCAAGTACAGGATGCAGCCGATTTGGCGAGTTGCCCCCAATTGGCGGCTCGGGGCCTCCTATGGGAGGCACGCGGATACGCGCCTCCCGGGACCTTTCTCGTCGGCACGCCGTTCAGGTTTGTCGGCGAGCAGCTCGTTGACGTACCCGAGATTCCGAAATGATCACCTTGCGATGGGAGCACCCATGACGGACGACGTATATGTCCTTGGTGTCGGCATGACGAAGTTTGGCCGCTTTCCCGACCGAAGTCTACGAGAGATGGGTCGCGAGGCGGCTCTCGCCGCGCTGTCTGACGCTGGAGTCGCCACGACAGATGTCAACGTCATCGTGTGCGGATCAGCCCGAACGGGGATCTTGCAGGGACGAGAGAGTGGCGTTGGACAGCTCATCGGATGGGAGCTCGGCATAAATTCAATTCCCGTCTACAACGTAAAGAACTATTGTGCCTCGGGTTCTACGGCTTTCGACGTTGCAAGGATGGCGATTGCGTCGGGTGAGCATGATGTTGCACTTGCGATCGGCATAGAAAAGCTGTCGTCGCGAGTCGGCAAGGGTGCCGCACTGACATCCGATGGCATGGAGATCGAGGGCGACATTGGTTTCTCTCCGCCCGCCTACTTCGGAATGATCGCCCGCCGGCACATGGACATGTACGGTACGACCCGCGAACAAATGGCAGAGGTAACGGTCAAGAACCGCCAGTTCGCCGCCATGAGTCCCTACCCTCAGTACCGTGATGCGGTGACCGTGGAAGAGGTGCTGGCGGCGCAGCCGGTAGCCGAGCCGTTGACGCTGCTGGACTGCTGCCCCACGAGCGACGGGGCTGCTGCAGCAGTGTTGATCTCTGAGCGTCTACTTGCGCGCTATGGCCAGGGACGCGCCGTGCAGGTTGCAGCGTCGGTCCTCCAGACGGGCATCTACGAGCAGGTCAAGGACATTACGACCTTTGACCTCGATATTCGAACGAGCCGCGCCGCATACGAGCGGGCAGGAATCGAGCCCGGCGACGTCGATGTGGCCGAGGTCCATGACGCCTTTACCATCGCCGAGATCGTGCACTACGAGGACCTGGGGTTCTGCGCCAAGGGCGAAGGCGGTTCCTTCGTTGCGTCGGGACAAACCCGACTGGGCGGAACGACGGCGGTGAGTACCGGAGGAGGCCTTCTCACCAGAGGGCACCCGCTTGGAGCCACAGGACTCGCGCAAGTCCATGAGGTGACGACGCAGCTTCGGGGCGAGGCCGGTGCACGCCAACAACCAGGAGCCCGCGTCGGGCTGACCCACGTGGCAGGTGGCTTCCTCGAGGGCGATATCGCCACGAGTACCGTGATTCTCCTCACAAGGTGACCAACATGTCTGTCGAATCCGCGACCCACCCCGCTCCGCGACTTCCTGGGCAGCACGCGCTTGAACAGCAGGTGATCCGCGAGTCGGAAGGCCGTTTCGAGCTAGTCGGGTCGCGCTGTCCGAAGTGTGGTACGCATTTCTATCCTCCTCGCTTGCTCTGCGCGAAGGATCTGACCGAGTGCGAGACGGTCGCGCTCTCATCGCATGGCGTCTTGTACGAGGCGTCCCTCATCCGCGTTGCCCCCGTCGGCTTCAAAGCTCCGTTCTGGTTGGGCTATGTCGATCTGCCGGAGAATGTCCGGGTATTTGCGCAAATCGAGTGGACTGACGACACCGAGCCACAGCACGGTGACCCGGTCGAGCTCCAGATAAAGCTCGTGAGACACGACCCTGCGCCGGTCCTCGGGCCAGTGTTCATCGGTCCGGCGTGACGAGTAGGTCGTCGAAAGTTCGGACCCTTGAGGAGGCCGTTGCAGAGGTTGTGCGACCTGGCATGCTCCTGCATTTCGCCCTCGCCCAGGCTCGACCGAATGCCGCCATCCGTGAACTGCTCCGTCAATTCCGGGGTTCGACGGCGCGCTTTGGGGCGTCAGCGACCGGCTTCGGAGGGCCGCAGCTCGGGCTATTCCTCGTCGCATGCGGCCTCGTCGACCGGATCGTCACCGGGTTCGTCGGGAACCAGTACCCGCGAGTTGGACCCAATGCTCGCGCCAACCGGCTGATCGATGCGGGGAGCGTCGACATCGACGCTTGGTCACTTCTCACTTTTTTGCAGCGGCTCAAGGCTGGTTCGATGGGTCTCGAGTGGACGGTCACCGGAAGCCTGGTCGGGTCGGACATCGCCCATGGGCACAATGACGTCCGCCGAGTCGAGGGCGCGACTCTGGTGCGGGCGCTGACGCCCGACGTGGCTTTTCTGCACGCGGTAGTCGCAGATCAGGACGGCAACGCGATTCTGAGCGTTCCAGTCGGGGAGGGGATCGTCGGCGCGGCCGCAGCTCGCCTGGGAGCCATAGTAACCGTTGAGCGCGTCGTCGAGCGTGAGGAACTGCGCGCTGCCGCTGGAGTACCGATCCTTCCTGGCGCGATCGTGCGAGCAGTATGCCCGGAGCCTTTCGGCGCACACCCTTCGGGAGTATTCGCTCCAGCGCAGTTCATGGACTACGCGTACGCAGATGACTACGACTTCATTGCAGAGAGCACCGATGCGCATGAGCTCGATGATGATCGTCTTGCGGACTGGATCGAGACACGACTTCTGCCTGGGCCGGACGCTGCAACGACGGAGCGTCTTCGCAGCCGGAACGCCTTCGCTGCACCGGTTGTCATCGATGCCGACGCGCCGGCCACTCCTGAAGAGACGATGGCGGCAATCGGCAGCCGCCTCCTCGTTGGGCTAGCCGCAGGCAGCAATCCTCCCGCGTTCGTCCTTACGGGAATTGGGGTCTCGAGTCTGGCTGCATGGCTAGCGCGTGACACGTCGACCTCATTTCCACCGCTTATCTCGGAGGTAGGACTCTACGATTATGAACCGGCACGCGGAAATCCGTTTCTCTTCAATTATCCGAACTTGGCATCGGTCGCTGGACTGGCTGACACAGAGACCATCTTGGGGGTGCTGGTTCAGGGTCACGGCTCAGATTCGGTGGGCGTGCTCGCCGCTGGTCAGCTCGACCGACGAGGCGACATCAATTCCACCCGGACGTCGCGGGGATGGATTACGGGTTCGGGAGGTGCAAACGACATCGCATCGGGGAGTCGTCGCAATGTTGTTCTGGTACCCCATCGGCCCGGACGACTTGTGTACGAGGTCGACTTCGTGACGAGCCCAGGATGCAACGTCTCGGCAATCGTCACGGATCGCGCTGTTATGGAGCGCCGTGGTGAGGAGTTTGCGATTACCGGTGTCGTTGTTACGAATGGCCAAATGGTCGATGCCGTAGTGCGCGACGTTGTCGCAGCGACTCCCTGGCCGGTGGCCGTGGGTGAGGATGTCACGTGTCTCGAAGGTCCGACGGCCACAGAGTTGAGGATCTTGCGCGAGTATGACCCCGCCGCGTTCATGCTCGGAGCCAGGTCGTCGGAGCGGGATCCCGACGAGGTGGCCAACCAGACGGAAGCCAAGGCGTAACCTCATTGGCCATGAACTCGCATCAACGCCTACAAGCCTTTCGTGGAGATCAAGTGGTCCGAGTGCCCCTGGGCGACCAGATCGCACTTGCGATTCGAGCCGACATCTTGCTGGGAAGGTTGAAGCCCGGCGAACATCTGAGTCAACAACAGATCTGTGAGCGGTTCGGAACTAGCCGCATACCAGTTCGTGATGCGTTCAATGCGCTGTTACATGAAGGCTTTGTCACTGAGGCAGTCGGGCACCGTGTCGTCGTCGCCCGGTCGACGAGGCAGGATCTCTCAGACATCTACATGATTGAAGGACTGCTGCACGGTATCGCAGCCAGGCGCGCTGCCGAGCACATCACCGTGGATGAGCTCGAAGAACTTCGAGCCCTTCACCGGCAATTCAAATCGGCCGTTGAGTCGAACCAGGAAGAGGACATCGCCGCGCTGAACTGGGAGTTCCATCGGCGACTGAATCAGATGGCCGATTCACCGAGGTTGCTGGCCGCCCTACGTCCACTCGCGACTTGCATTCCGAGAGATATCGTCAGCGTCTTGCCGCGGTTTGGCGTCAAGGCGGTCACGGCGCAAAGACAGATGCTGCAGGCGCTGAAGGTTGGGGACGGTGAGGTCGCCGAGCGGATCATGGTGGGCTACGTGAACGAAGCTGGTGCGGACCTCATCGAATACCTGGACGGGCAGCGCGTCACCTCGGAGAGTGGCTGAGTGTTGGACCTGGTCAGGCAGTGCCAGCTGATCCAAGCCGGGGACCTCCGTGCGGTTTCTCGTGCGATCTCGGTCGTTGAGGGTGGGGGAGCGGCGGGACAAGACCTGCTCGCGGCGCTGGGGCCGCGACGTCCGAGCGTCCGCGTTATCGGCGTCACCGGTCCACCTGGGGTGGGAAAGTCGACGACGGTCGATGGCCTGACCTCGGCCTATCGGGCAGCCGGTTTGCGCGTTGGCGTGGTCGCCATCGATCCCTCATCGCCGTTCAGCGGCGGAGCGTTCCTCGGTGATCGCATCCGCATGCAGGGCCATGCCGGAGACCCCGACGTCTTTATTCGTTCGATGGCGAATCAGGGACACCTCGGCGGTCTGGCGGTTGGTGTGCCTCACGTAATCGACGTCCTGGCCGCGGCGGGTTGCGACCGGATTCTGGTCGAAACCGTCGGCGTCGGACAGGCTGAAATCGGAGTCGACCTTCTCGCCGACTCGGCAGTATTGGTATTGGCGCCGAACACCGGCGACATGATCCAGGGAGCAAAGGCCGGCATTCTGGAGATCGCTGACGTCATCGTTGTCAACAAGGCGGATCTTGTCGGCGCTTCCGAAGCGGCTC
>Ga0207780_1000224_pt1 | contig 15763 bp, 14 predicted proteins | sample LuqExpMetageno45_FD_187803 | JGI IMG/M metagenome (GOLD analysis project Ga0207780, IMG submission 187803) | Tropical forest soil microbial communities from Luquillo Experimental Forest, Puerto Rico - Sample 45 (SPAdes) | ecosystem: Environmental > Terrestrial > Soil > Tropical forest ...
CGAACTCATCGCGCGATCGCCACCGCAGCGGTGCCCGCACTGCCGAAAAAGGATGTGCGACCTATCGCGGCGTGAATAATCTGCCAAAGTAGTGCTAGTAGGGATGCACAATCGCCGTCAATTGCGTGGAGGCCGCAGCGCAGCATCTTGAGCTTGAGAACAACCAGCTGCGCATGGCGGTACGGGGAAATTACTGAGCCTCGCGCGTAGTCTTACGCTTGCCGATTATTGCGACTCACGCTTCTTGCGCCTTCCATGGTGACCGATATTCTCAATTAGTCGACAAAATTCAAATCTGCCCCTAAAGAATGCGACAAATCCTTTCCCCGTTCGTTAGGGTGAACAATTTGCAGCTTTGGAAAACAGTGGACGCTAATTTGACGCCCGGAAATTGGCATGGAGGCAAGTTTGGACGATCGTAGCAGGCGTGCGCAAAAGTGGGTCAATGAAGAATTCTACAAAGTTCTTGATGTCTTCGGTTTTCGCTCGGTGATGTTCGTCGAATGGGGTTTCCGACCTCCCGACGTTCGTCGAACCACGGAACGCATCAAACATCCAGGCGCCGTAGTCAAACAGTGGGTACGGACAGCGGAACAAGAGCAGAAACTTGCCGAGGAGGCTGAGGCGAACGGCCACCGCGAGAGCGCTGCTGAATTCTACTATCGCGCTGCACTGTACTACGGACCTGCCTGCGGCGTCATTCACGCCAACACGCCGCGCAAGCTGGAGCTGTATGGCCGTCTGGTCCACTGCTACCGACGCTTTACCGAACTATTTGACGAAGCGAGCGTGCGTCGCGTCGAAATTCCATTCGAAAATGGCAAGACTATCCCTGGCATCCTGCAGACCGTTCCCGGCGCGGTGAAGACACCATGCGTGCTCGTGATTCCCGGCATGGACACAATCAAGGAATACATGCCGAGCCCCTACCACAATCATTTCCGTCGGCGCGGCATGGCAACGCTCAGTATCGATGGCCCCGGACAAGGCGAAAGCAATACCCGCGAAACCTGGGTTACGCTGGATAATTTCGAGCGCGCCGGAAGAGCAGCAATCAACTTTATTGAGACGATCCCCGAACTCGATGCGAGCAAGGTCGGCATCTATGGCTGGAGCATGGGCAGCTACTGGGGTCCCCGCATCGCCGCATATGATCCACGGGTCAGGGCGCTGGTCGGTGCCATGGGCAACTACTTGCAGAAAGATACAATCTTCAAGCACTCCAAGCCGGCCTATCGCACCAACTACATGTACATGTCCAACATCCACGATGAGGATGAATTTGATGCCATGGCCGCACGGATGACCCTCGAACCGCTTGCAAGCAAAATCAAGTGTCCGACACTACTGGCGATGGGTGAATATGACGAATTATGTCCGCTCGAGGACGGGGAACGCGTGTTCGACCTGCTGTCCTGTCCGAAGGAAATGTGGGTCTACGAGGATGAAACGCACACATTTGGCAGCCGGCTGCCGGATTTCTATATCCACGTCGCCGACTGGATGCGCGATGCCTTGGCGGGAAACTTTCAACCGGGCTACACGAAGCGGATTGATTACCCTGCCCGCTAATGCGGGCCAATTGGCGGTTTGAAAGCCCATACGCGCAATATCACAGCGCGGAACAACAACTGCAACTATTCCCGCTCGATACCGGCATCTTTAATGACCTGCGCCCAAAGAGCGAGCTCAGCCTTGATCAATTTGCCGAACTCCGCCGGCTCGCTCGCGGCCGGCGTCATTCCTTGTTTGTTGAACTGCTCGACAATATCCGGCAGGGCAACCGCCTTTGCGACTTCGTCGCGCAGCTGTTTTGCAATCGTGGGCGCGTTTTTGGTGGTGCGAGCAATCCGAAATAGTTGGTGACCACGAAATTTTGAAAGCCGGCCTCGTTCATCGTTGGCACGTCCGGCAACGCCGGAGACCGCTTCGGACTGGTGACCGCCAAACCGACGACGTTTCCGGCCTTCACTTGCGGGACTTGGACGGGCATTGCATCGAACATCGCGTCGATGTGACTGCCAAGCAGGTCGTTGAGCGCTGCAGCGGCACCTTTGTATGGGACGTTGACGATCGTCATCCCCGTGCGAAGTCGCAGCAATTCGGCCGCCAGGTGCAATGAACTGCCCGCGCCGCCACCGGAACCGAAAGTTAGTTTGCCTGAATTTGCCTTCCCGTAGGCGACAAGGTCGTTGACAGTCTTGAATGGAAGTGTCTTGCGCGAGACAACAATAAACGGCCCGTTCGACACTTCCGTCACTGGGGTCATCGTCGCAAGATCGAATGGGTAGTTCTTGTGAAACGGCTGTGTGACAACCACACTCGCTGAAATCATGAATAGCGTGTGGCCATCTGGCGGAGCATTTGTCAGTTCGCGTAACGCCGTCTCAAAAGCGGCACCCGGTCGATTGTCAACATAAACATTGGTGTGCAAGCTTTCGGATAACTTCTGAGCAATCAGCCTGGCGGTCACGTCTGTTGCACCACCGGGTACCAATCCAACAATGATACGTATCGGTTTATTGGAGAGGCTCTGAGCTTGCGTTGGTTGGCCATGCGCCAAAATAGATGCGATGCACACGAGAACAGCTGCGGCTTTCAAATTCTCAAATGCGCGTGCCATTAGCCCACCCCCACCATGGCTCAACGAGCAGTAACTTTAGCATTGTATAACTCGCATATCCTACTGCATATCGAAGCTGACCACGGCGCCACTGTAGCTTGATGAGAAGATCGTTTCGACGTCCTTCAGTTGCACGCCCCGCATCGCCGATTGCGATCAGTAGGACCACATCAATGCCGCACGGGCGTGAAAAACGTCGGTAGCGATTGGCCCTAAGTGGACCCGGCTGCGAAACGCACGCGAACTGACTGGTGCTACGCCACGCCTCTACTTCGAACACTAGTCTTTCGGGACGAGAAGCCGGGAATAACCGCATCGCGAGGGCAAGCTGCGACCTGCAACGCAGGAAGGACAATTACGGGAGAGTTGTGGCCGCGGCTTGTGCTTCCGGGGCGACGTCATGGTCGTAGAGCCGCTTGCGGAAGGCGGCGTGGGCGGCGATTTCGGCGTCCCGAACGCTCAGGTCGGCGTAGATGGAGTCGTATCGCAGACCGTTCTCGCGGGCGCCACGCTGAACCTGCGCCGCCCGTTCACAGCGGAGGCGCTCATAAGCGAGGAGCGCTGCTGGGGCTGTCTTTCGGTCCGCGCGTGCAAGGATCGTCGCGAGTGCCATTCCATCCTCAATCGATTGGTTGGCGCCCTGTCCGAGATGGGGAAGCATCGGGTGTGCGGCATCGCCGAGCAAAGTGAGCCTTCCGAGGGTCCAGGTTGGCAGCGGATCGCGATCGTACAGCGCCGACCGAAAGGTCGTTTGCACGTGCTGCAACACTGAGCCGATGCGTGGGTCCCAGCCTGCAAACTCCTGACGGAGGGTATCGGGGCTGCCCGGGGCTGACCACGATTCCTTCATCTCCTTGTCCGCCGGCACGAAGCCAACGAAGTTGATGAGCGTGCCGGCACGTACCGGAAACGCGAGGAAGTGTTTGCCTTTGCCCAGCCACATTAGCCACGACCCCGTCGGCCAGTGCGGTATGAGCTCATGCGGTACCAGGCCCCGATATGCGACCGAGCCGGAGAACACCGGACGAGACGGCGGATACACATAGGGCCGAAGCTCGGAGTGGATGCCATCCGCAGCGACTACAAGGTCGCCTTCGACAACCGCTCCATTCGCGAACGATACCCGGGCGAGCTCGCCATCCTGCTCAAGAGTGCTGCACCGGTGACCGGTGTGCACCACCTCGGGAGGCAAGGCGCTGGCTAAGATCTCGACGAGGTCGGCGCGATGCATACCGAACGTCGCATTCCAGCCCGAGGAATCCGTCACCTGCACAGGCGCGATGGGAGTCCCGTCGTGGCGGAAATATTGCGAACCGGCGCCGACCCTGGCTCCCCTCTTCTCCACCAAGGGTCCCAGTCCCACCCTTTCTAGCTGGCGAACACTGTTCGGTGTCAGGAACACGCCGGCGCCGACCTCTCCGAGGATAGGAGCCTGTTCGTAGACCGACACCCGGATGCCGTGTGCGATCAGCGCGTTCGCAGCGAACAAGCCGCCGATTCCGCCTCCAACGACCACGACGTTTGGTCGCGACTCCGCCATTCATCACACCCCTGAGTACAACTTGTCCGAGTAGAGCCTGCGTTTCTAGCAGGTTACTGCGCTTTGATGCCGGCGGCCTTCACGAGCACGGCATTCTGCTCAAGTTCCTTGCGGACATAGTCGTTAAACTGCCCCGGCGTCATGGGCATTGGATGAACGCCGAGCTTGGCCAACTTCTCCTTCAGGCCCGAATCACGCAGCGCTTTGGCAACTTCCTCATTTAGTCGCTGGACGATTTCAGGCGGAGTTTTGGCAGGCGCAAACATGCCGAACCAAAAATTATATTCGGAATTTGGAAATCCGGATTCATTGGTCGTCGGCACGTCGGGCAAGTCAGGCGAGCGTTCTAAGCTGCTGACCGCGAGCGCAATGAGCTTGCCGTTGCGAATCAACGGAAGGGCGGCCGACAGAGGGCTGAAATAAAAGTCGACCCTCCCGGTCATGACGTCCGTCAGCCCCTCCGGCGATCCTTTATAGGATACTGGCTGCGCTTCGAAGCCCGCGGCACGACGAAACCGTTCGGAATTGAGATGGGCCGCGCTTCCCACCCCAATGGTTACATAGTTCATTGCCTGCTGGCGTGCCCGCGCTGCTTTGACAAACTCGCCAACAGTTTTGAAGCCCTTATCGGGAGCGACCACCAACACGTTGGCCGTATGGGCCAACGGGATGACGCCTGCGAGGTCGCGCAGTGGATCATAGGGAACGTTCGCCAACGTCAGAGGCACGATGGTATAGGCAGACGATGTGACCAGGAACGTATATCCGTCGGGCTCAGCTTTAGCGACCGCGGCCGTGCCGATCGTAGTGGCTGCTCCGGGACGATTTTCGACGATGATCGATTGGCCCAACTGTTCCTGGACTTTGGCAAAAACCGTGCGCGGAATGATGTCGGTGGTACTGCCAGGACTGTAGGGCACGATTGCCCGGATCGGCTTGGTTGGCCAGTTCTCAGCCGATGATTGCGAGCCGAGGCCGATCAACAACAGCGCAATCGCGCAAAGCCAGCGGTGCGGCATTTTAATCCTCCCAGTATCTTGTCCCGCGACTCTCTAGGTCGCGGTGCACCTCCGCGATTTAGTGTTCTACCAAAAGTTTCGATCCGAAGAATAGCGGGGACAGCGCGCGGACGAGCGGGAGAGAGCTTTCAGCTGCAAAATCTTCGAGCCGCAGGTGCGGATTGATAGGACGGATGCGTTCGAACATCGAGCGAGCTTCGGCATCGGCCGGCGGCGGAATTGTCGCATCAATCAGCATCTTCGACCCGAAACGCTGCCAGAGCGGCGTTCCAGGCGCGCCGAGTTCGCGCAAGCTCGCATCCATGGCATGATTGTGCGTTCCTGAAATAATCGTCACGTCCTTTTGCGGATCAACGCGCGTTGCCAGCGCCCACAACAGTTCGGACGGATTGAAGATGTCGACATCTGCGTCGACCGCCATGACAACTTTCGGGTGCTGGTATTCGGAGGATAGCGCCGCCAATAGCAGATTTTTGGCTTCGCCATAGGCTCGTGGCGTCATTTGTATGACCAGTCCGAAAACGCCAGGTGTCACCATCACGTTATGTAGATTGGGACCACCGCCGACATCCTTGAGGCGCCGAAAGATGGCTGCGCTCATAGGAACTTTATGGAAGACGCAACCCTCCATCTCCGAACCGTTCTGGAGGTTCTTGAAGATGGCATCGTGGCGGCGCGTCATATACTGGTATTCGACGATCGGGTTTTTACCCGTGCCGGTGACGTAGTAATCCTGGAATTCCGAAAACGGGCCCTCTTCCTCACGGTAATTGGGCGGAATATGCCCCTCGAGCACGATCTCGGCATCGGCGGGGACCTCGAGATCGACCGTCTCACACTTCACCAGGCGTACGGCTTCGCCGAGATAGCCACCAGCAATCTCGAATTCATCGAGGCCATAAGCGGCCGTCGTTGCCGCCGCCGCGTAATAGAGCGGGTAGTGACCGATGAAGATCGCCACCGGCATCGGCTCATTCCTGGCCTGGTATTTCACGTAGTTCTTCCAGGTGTGGCGCGGGTAAAGCAAAATGCCGGATTTGTTCGGACCCTTTATCTGGAGACGATGGAAGCTCAGGTTCCGTTGCCCAGTGTCGGGATCCTTTGTCACAACCAACCCTGAACCGATCACCGGCCCGCCGTCGCGTTGGCCGGCGACGTGCACCGGAAGCTGCGTTAGGTCGAATTCATTCTTGCCGAGTTTAACGTCCTTGACCGGTCCATCCTCGACCATCACGGGCGGGATACGCTTGCCCATGCGCTCGGCAATCAATGGCACCATCTTTTCTTGGCTCGTGCCGAACGCGATGGCTGCATGCCGCGTATTCGCCGGCGCCTGTCCAAGCGAACGCCATTTGTGTGGCAGATTCTCGAAAAAAAGCGCCTTCTCACGCGATTGATAGAGCAGCGAGCCCATCTGCGTGAGTGGGTCGACAAGCTTATCGATACGGATAAGCTCTCCGGCTTCCTCCAATTCTGCGATCCACGTCCGCATGTCTTTCGGATGTGTATTGGACGACATGATCAGCAATCTCCATACCTAAAAGAATAACTCCATCTGACTTCAAAATTAGCTCACTTGATCGAAATCAAGATAAGAGACGATTTACTCGCCGTTAGGAAGGCACTCGATGCGTATTCCCTCGCGACTGATGCATTTGTCGCACATCGCAAGCCGGCATATGCGGACGTATTGGTGATGGAGCTCAGCTAAGATCGAAATGCCTACAATGGCGCCAGACGTCATTGCTCATCCATTCTGCACTTGCTGGCCCGGATCCGCAGCATTAAAATTCTTTCGTCGCAAACGCTGTGAAAGAAACCTATATCGGATTATGACAAACCGATTTGGCGCAGTTTCGATCGCTTGCAGCTTCAGCTTGTTGGCGCTGATCATCGCCTTTCATTCCTCGGCCCACGCTCAATCAGCCGATCTCGTACTTTGCGACCGCATCGCCGCTGATTCCGCCGATCCAGATAAGCCGGCGGACGTCAAAGGCACTCCCGTTATCGCTCAGTCCGATATCGCGATAGCAATCAAATTTTGCAAAGTCGCCTCGGCTGCATCACGCCGCGCTCTTTACGAGCTTGGCCGTGCTTACGCAGCCAATCGACAACTGCCGGAAGCTATGAGCGCCTATCGTAAGGCGGCCGACAAAGGAAGCACATCGGCCATGGTGGAACTCGGCGTGCTACTTGGGACCGGGTCAGGCGTACCAAAGGATCAGGCCGAGGCGCGCAAGTTGTTCGAGCGCGCTGCCGAGGGCGGCAACCCCCGTGGCATCACCAATCTCGCGGCCCTCAGCGGCGGCGCACCGTCGGATCCCGTCAAGGCGAGAGCCCTGCTGTCGAGAGCGGCGGAGACGAATTCCGCAGAAGCGCAGTATCAGCTCGGATTGATGACTGCAGATGGCATCGGCGGTCCGAAGGACGATGTTGCCGCGCGGGCGCTGTTTGAAAAGGCAGCCGCGCAAGCGCATGCCGGAGCCTTGGAGCGGATGGGCGCATTCGCGCAAAGCGGACGCGGCGGACCAGAGGATAAAAGCGCCGCCAAAGCGTATTACGAGAAAGCCGCAGCGCTCGGTAATGAAGAGGCCAAGGCCGCTCTCAAACGCGCGGAATGTCCCTACGTGATCAAAGATAAGCGCGGAAACTTCGTGACCAATCTTTGCTTCTAGCTGGAACGATGGTCAGTGGCCGTGCGGTCTTGATGTCCACATTCGGTCGATACCGTTGAAAAAGGATTTGGGGAGGGGGCTCTCAGCAATATTGATTCGAACCCAGCATCGAACGCGTAAGATCGATTCAAGAAATTGGTTCGTTGATTCGATTGTTGCGTGTCGGCGGCATGCTGCGGACTTTTTCAACAGCATCGGTCATTAGCGGACATCGGGGTGCATTTTTCACAATGGCGGTTCATGGGCTTTAAACTAAGGACTTTCCGCAGTTAAAATGTAATGTTAGTTTATGTTGGTTACGTTCCATCGAATACAAAAGGCAGAATCATGAAAAAGCTTGCATTACTGGCTGCAGTGTTTTTAGGCGTCGCAGCGACGACACCTGCTCGCGCAGACGTTGAAGTGGGTACATTGAGCTGTCGAAGTGCCGGAACGGCTGCCTATATCCTTATATCGGGGCAGCCATTCCGTTGCATGTTCACTCCGGCCGCCGGCGGACCCGTCCATTATTATCGAGCGGTCATCCACCGTGTTGGAGCCCAAGTCGGCTTCAGCAACGATGTCAGTTTGGCTTGGGCCGTGTTCGCGCCGACCCGGCACATTGGACCGGGTAGCTTGGCGGGCGGATACGGAGGAGTTACCGCCGGTGCTGCGGTGGGTGTCGGCGTTGGCGCTAATGGCCTCTTAGGCAGCGCCAACTCATTCGCTCTCCAACCCTTCAGCGTTCAGGGAGAGGTCGGCCTCAACCTCGTTGCTACCGTGACCGGACTTTATTTGGAGTCCGTCTTACCTGCTCGCCAGCATCGGCACTATCGGCGTCACCGCCATTAGGCGGCAAGCACCGTCAACCATCATGAACAAGTCAACCCGCCTGGCCTTCTACCCGGGCGGGTTTGTTTTCGCACGGGCGCGTATCGCTAAACGCCATGTCCGTGCTGAGAAGCTCAAAACGCTGGCCTCGCGCAAGGCGCCTGCGATAGCGCGTCACTGACCTATCGTCCTCCCTATCTTTTCCCCCTGCGATAAAGTGTTGCCCCCGGTGAGCGGCCATCGGACGGCCACTCACGAAAGATTAGGGTCCTCGGACCGAATAAGCTCAACCGGTTCTTAGCCGCATAACTGATGGCAAAATTACACAAATGCCATGAGTTGCGTGATTGCGACGAACCAGCTCTAGCCCGCCCGTCGATCCCACATTTTCTTGACGGTCGCGGCTACATCAACAATCCGGCCTGGCTTTGTCGGTAAGCTCTGCCCGCGGTCGCTGGCCTCTCGCCAAGTTCGACGGTCGAATGCGGAATAGATACTAGCCGGGATAAATCGACTAGCAGACGCGTACACATGTCGGTCGCCGGTTCGCGATTGCTGATGGGTAAAGAACCGCTGCGGCACAATCAGATCCAAATCATTTTTCGCTCTGGTCATCGCCACATATAGAAGCCGTCGCTCCTCTTCAATTTCTTGCACCGTCCCGGTCGCCATATCGGACGGTATACAGCCGTCAACAACATTGAGGACGCGAACAGATTTCCATTCTTGCCCTTTCGCTGAGTGAATTGTCGATAAAACCGTATACTCCTCGTCTAGGTTCGGAGCGCCTGCCCGACCACTGGTCGCATCTGGTGGGTCAAGGGTGAGCTCGGTTAAAAGCTTTTCTCTGGATTGATAGGTACCTGCGATTTGCTCTAACTGGGCAAGGTCGGCTATTCGCAGCTGAGCATCTTCGTAAAGCCGAGCAAGATGGGGCTCATACCATTTCCGAGCTAGATACATCTCGGCAGGCCAAGTCTTCTTCGGCTTTTGAATTTCCTTGAACAACTTCGTAAATCCCGCCCAGTCCTCAGCAGTTGCCTTTGGAGGCTCAATAGCCGATAGGTCCTTGAGATCCGAGAGGCCCGCCAGTTGATCAAGGATTTTCGCCGCCGTGGTGGGGCCGATGCCGGGCAAGAGTTGAAGAACTCGGAACCCTGCGACCCGGTCTCTTGGGTTCTCGCCCCACCGTAGGACGCTAAGGACGTCTTTAATATGGGCGGCCTCCAGAAATTTAAGACCGCCGTATTTGACGAACGGAATGTTCCGGCGAGCAAGTTCAATCTCAAGCTGGGCGCTGTGATGGGACGCTCGAAACAAGACGGCCTGAGATTTAAGCGACACCCCCTCTTCCCGCGCCCGTAATATTTGGTTCGCAACATATCGAGCTTGCGCTGGTTCGTCGGCGACTATTGTTAACCCAGGCCGCTGTTTCGACTGGCGGTCAGAGAACAAGTTCTTTGTGAACCGTTCCTTTGCGAAGCCAATGACTGCGTTACAGGCTTCAAGGATCGGTTGAGTGGACCGGTAATTCTCTTCGAGGGTGATGACTTTGGCCGGCGGATTGAACTGCTTTGGAAATTCCAGGATATTCCGAATGGTCGCAGCTCGAAATGAATAGATTGATTGGGCATCGTCGCCAACGACCATTACGCCCTGACCATCCGGCCTTAACCGCGTTAAAATTTTAGCCTGAATCCGATTGGTGTCCTGATATTCATCGACCAGCACATGGTCGAACCGGTCGCCGGTTTCCATCGCGAGATCGGCGTCCGCCATCATCTCGGCCCAGTACAGTAACAAGTCGTCGTAATCGACGACGTTCTGCTTTTCCTTAGCGTCGGTGTACCCAGCGAACAAATCGCGAAGGTCGTCCTCCCATTCAAAACACCAGGGAAAATGTTTCGCCAGCACCTTTTCGAGCGCTTTGCCTGAGTTCACGGCAAACGAATAGATTGCTAAACACGTGTCTTTCTTCGGAAATCGAGATTTTTTTACCGATTGCCTCAAATCGTGCCGGACCAGATTCATCAAATCGGCAGCATCAGACCGATCAAGAATTGTAAACGACGATTTTAATCCGATTCGGCCCGCATACTCCCGCAATAGCCGGGCCCCGATGGCGTGAAACGTTCCGGCCCATGGAAGATCGCACGCCGCCGTGCCTAAGACAGAAGCGGTAATTCTCTCAACCCGCCGGGCCATTTCAATCGCTGCCCGCCGGGAAAATGTAAGTAGCAAGATCCGATGCGGAGCGACGCCATTAACAATCAGGTGCGCTACTCGATGGGCAAGAGTCTTCGTCTTTCCGGACCCTGCCCCGGCAATCACCAAAAGCGGCCCACTTCGGAACGTCCCCTGATTTGATTCGCCGTATTTGACCGCCCGGCATTGCTCTTTATTTAAATCAGTCAGGTAATCGCGAGCCATGTCCTAATCCTTTTGGTTGAGCCACAATGACTGATTCGTAATCAGGCCGTCCCGACAATCTTGGCCTAATCGAAACTCGCGGCCACGGTTGCTAGCGACCATCTCGGATATTTAATTTTTTCGTGGTGATATGTGTCGGGCATCGCCCTAAAGACGGGCTCGATTAACCCAGCTCTTATTCGTCATAGAATTGGGGCTTCAAAAGCGCTCGAAATGGTGGAGATTGGCGAAAAGTTGCAATCTTTAGGCGAATGTTTGGGGTGTTATTTGCCCCCAAATGACGATTGAATGCTCATGTTTCGCTTGCGGTCACCGCGGCTGATCATAACGATCATGCTGGCTGATGAATATTGAGCGCAACCAAGAGGATTATGCTGTTCGCGCCTTATTGGCGGTGAAAGTATCCGCGCACAACGGCAGACACTATTGCCATCGTGATCAGCAACGCCGTAACCGGTATCGCAATCAAGAATAACCCGAGTAGCAGACCGACAATTACCGTCAGAATCGCGCCGATTACTAAGACCCAAAGAGCGATCTCAAATGGCCCCAACTTTCTGACGTAGATGCGATGGGCACCACGCACTGTTTCGGAGGCCCAAACGCCCGAATCCGGGTGCTGACCCGGTGGTATAATTTCGGGCTCGGATTTCGGTGGTTCTCTACTTTCTTTAGCCATCATTCAACCGCCGGTCGTCGGACAACAATTGCAAGTTATCGCTGGTTTTCCCATAAGCAATAATTCTATCAACGTCAGGCCGCAAGCTTCGTCTCGTTTGCCTCGATGACCTCGACTTTTAGCGCTTTCAACAACCTATAGAGGGCATCAATTTCCGCCTGCTTCGGCTTCGGCATTGGCGAGCGCATGAATGGATTGGGAATCAGCCCGCGCAGCCATGTCGCGGTCTTGTACCGAATGTGCAGCCGCCCCATGTCGGCGACGTATTCGTGCAGTTGCACTAGTCCGCCGTCCCAGATGCTGTGCGCGTTGTCAATGTCTTTCGCGTCCCAGGCTTCGAGGTGATCAAGCATTGGCTCGAGCGCGAAATTCCAAAATCCGGACAGCGTGCCGTCGAACATGCCCGTTGCCTTGTATTCGTGGAAACGCGAGGCGAGCGCGCCCATCACTGCGACATGTCGGTCGAGACTACGCAGCCCCTTCGCGATCAGCCGGAAGCCATCGTACATATAAGTCATCTTCCACCCGACCACGTTCGGCACTTCACGGCAGATCCGTAGCGTCGCTTCCAACGGCAGGCCTGGATAAAACGGCGGCTTCGCGCCGCCGACCGGATGCGTGACGATCGGCAGGTCAACAGCGCGATCCTGTGCGATGATCTGGTCGAGCCAAATTTCTGGATAATTATCGGCATCCCAGCAGGAGGTGACGTCCTGGGCGCCGCCCGGCGGCGTCACGAAGATACCGTCGACGCCGAGCGACTTGCAGTCACGCGCGGTCTCGACCATTTCGTCAGTAGTGATCGCCCAAGTGCCGGCAAGGATCGGCACCTTGCCATGCGCCTCTTCCATCGCGATTTCCAAGACGCGTCGCTTTTCCTGCCGCGTGAGATAGAAGATCTCACCGGCTTCCGGATTGATGCACAATCCGCCGCCCATGCGGACGAATTTCTCGTTCTTCAGAAAATATTGCAGGAAGCGGCGATAGGCGGTCTCATCGATCTTCATCTGCCGATCGAAGGGCAGCAGCACGGCCACATAAAGATGATCGCCAACGCTCTTGGGATGGGGTTTCATGGGGGTTTCCTCCAAAAATTCGAACTCGTTCGACGCTCGCGTAATCTCAGTCGAGCGGCTTGGCGTCAATGAGCACGAACGCGACCACGCACGGTGCATTCGACCGGTTCGCCCAGGCATGGTTCGTCCCGCGCTGGATCAGCACGTCGCCAGCGGTCATCTTGGTCTCGCCTTCGTCCATGACCGCCCAGATTTCTCCTGACAGCACGATGGCGTAATCGATCGAGCGCGTGCGATGCATGTGCGCATGCCGAACCGTCCCGCCGGTATGCGCGGCCTTCGCCGTCTCATCGATTGGGACCGCGCCACCCATCGCCGCCGCCTTGGCCGCCCAGTCCTTATCGGGGGGAAACTGTACGACGCGGAACACGCTGCCGTTTGCCGACGGTGCCACCTGGATCGGCAATCGACAGGGATCCTCGCTGGTCTGGGTACCGTTATCGGCCGGCGTGACGGCGGTCTTCCAGAAGTCGGTCACTGCGAAGTTCGGTTGGTCCATGATCGGCATCACATGCGGCGATACGTCGTCCGACAGGATCACTGAGCGGCCTTGCGCATCATGCCCGGTTATAATGCGCCGGAAGCGCTTGATCTCCGGTCCGGCGGTTGTCGGTGTGGCTTGGCGGGTTTCATTCATGGGCAACTCCAAATGGGAGCTCTATTGCGGGATGACGGGTAGCAGCAGATGTGAGGGCCGACGCGCGTCATGGTAGATTTTGTGCAGTGTCGTGTGGCTGCTGCAGATGTGGTTGGGTACGTATTCGGCATTGGTGGCACCGCCAACACCGGTGGGCATGTCAGCACTCATGATTTCGAGGCAGATGCGGTGGCCGCGGCGGAACAGATTGGCCGACGCCATGATCTCAATCGCATAATTCTCGATCGCCCCGGGCGTCACCTTCTTCTGCGCCGCGCGAGTGAGCGGATGCCAGGGCTTCCACGGCTTGGAGCGGCGCGGATCGAGCGCACGGTGCGACGCCTTGAGCCACCCTCGCGTCACCTCGCGTTCGGGCAGGTCCTGCGCGATTTCGCGCTCGCCTTCGCGCACCGTGCGCACCGAGACGTCCGGCCCGACGTCCTTCAGGCTGACGATCCAATTGGTATCGTCTTGGTCTATTTCGCCGAACAGATTAAGCACTGCGGGGCCAGCGATCAGAACGTCGTTCGGTAGCGGGTCGGTCAAGTAGCGCAGCTTCTGGATTGTGTTGGTCTGCGTTGGCGGCATTTGCGCGAAGGCGTCCGGCGGAATCTCATCGTCGGCGCTCGACGGAGTGAATGGCGCGGTCTGCAGACGTTCCCAGCTATTGAGATAGAACTTGGTCCATTGCGTTTCGGGTAAGGGCCAGTCGCTGCCGGAGCGCCATTCGTTGGCGCCCATCACCCAGTAGCACACCGGCGGCTCATTCATGACGCCAGTGTCAATGTTTTTGAGCCAGTAGTCGTTCCAGCGCAAGATTTCGTTATGCAGCGAATGGAACGGCCTTTCGAGGTGGGCCGGGCCCGCGAAGGTGAGCTTCTTCGGCGCGCGCAGCCGCTCGAAATAGTTTTGTGCGCCGTTGAGATGCGTCTTGTAAGTGTACGCGTACCAGCCTGCCCCGGTATAGCTAGGCACCTTGATCTGTTCGAGTGCCTGCTCGGCAGCTTCGACCGCCGCCTCCTTGTCATAAGGATCGATCAGCAGATCGAAATAGGGCGGCATGTGCTGACCCTTTTGCGTCAGCACATTGAAAACATGCGGATACATCCGATAATCGGGGTTCTGCATGGCCTCGCGCCAGAATGCTTCGCGCTCGCTCGGTAATTCGCCCGGTTTTCCCTTGTTCTGGTGCAAAGCGGCAAAATGCATGATCAGATAGCGGAAGAAGTGCAGCACGCCGCCGGGATATTCTTCGCGGAAACTGCCCAGCGTGCCCAGCGCGCCGCGCGGATCGAATGGGAAAATCGCCTTCAGATGCGGCGGGTTCTGCTTGGCGGCGTGGAACTGCTCCGCGCCGAAGCCGGAAATACCGACCATGCCCACATTGCCGTCGCACCATGGCTGCTGCGCAATCCATTCGATCAGGTCGTAGCTATCCCACTGACGGCTTCCGCCCGCGTCGGATTTGAAAATCCCGCGCGGCGAACCGATGACGTGGACATAGCCGCGCGAGACGAAAAATTTGGTGTCGCCCGCCTCCAAGAGCCCGGCCCATAATGAGGACCAAGCGGGCTGCGGAGGTAGAGAAGCAGCGACCTCCGGCCCCTGCAGATCCTTGTTGTAGATCGAGAAGGCTAGCAGCGCGGGGAATTTCTCGGTCGAATCCGGACGATAGATGTCGACCGAAAGGTTGACCCCGTCGCGCATCGGCACGGCGATGTCTCTCTTCGCAATCATGCGCTCATAAGCGGGCGCGCGATCATAGGTTACCGGACTGCGGTCACCCGCAGCCGGCAGCGTCATACGCGTGTCATCTGTCATGGGTGCCCTTCCCGATCCGGCTGTTATGGCACCACGATCTTCGTTGGATCGAGCTGAGTTCGGTAAAGATGCAGTTCTTTTCCGACGTTCAGAAAAAAGGTCAGGTCTTCCGGCCGCGCCTTGTTGTCGAACGTTGGGAAGCTCGGCGAATTGTAGCCGATATAATTCTTCTCGATCGTTTTTGCCTCGTCAGGGTGCTGACGAATGAACTCAAGCCCCTCATCAATCGAGGCACGGAAGCCCTTTACGGCGTCCGCATTCTTCTTCGCCCAGTCGCCGCTCGCCAGCCAGCCACTGACCAACACGTCGGGATTGACCTCGGCAAAATACTCGGCGGCGATGTATCCAGTCTTGGTCGCGACAATGCGCGTGCGCAGCGGGTCGACGACGGCAACATAATCGACGCTGCTGCTCTTGAGCATATCGGGCAGTTGCGGCAGGGGGCCCTCGACG
>Ga0207780_1000227_pt1 | contig 15681 bp, 15 predicted proteins | sample LuqExpMetageno45_FD_187803 | JGI IMG/M metagenome (GOLD analysis project Ga0207780, IMG submission 187803) | Tropical forest soil microbial communities from Luquillo Experimental Forest, Puerto Rico - Sample 45 (SPAdes) | ecosystem: Environmental > Terrestrial > Soil > Tropical forest ...
GCAGGCGCGTGACCTGGTGTTCTACGCCAGTGGCAACGCCGCAGTGATCAAACGGCTGCGCCGGATGTTCGAAGACTTCGGCCGCCAGGTCTATGACGTTGGCGCCTTCGGCAATGGCAGCAAGATGAAATACGTGGCGAACCTGCTAGTCGCCATCAACAACGTCGCTAGCGCCGAGGCCATGGTGCTCGGCATGAAGGCCGGCCTGCCCCCGCAACTCATTTTCGATCTGGTGAAGGCCGGTGCCGGCAATTCGCGTGTGTTCGAGCTGCGCGCGCCAATGATGGTGCAGGGTCGCTATGACAACGTCACAATGAAGATCGACGTCTGGGACAAGGACATGCGGGTGATCGGCGGCTACGCCCGCAAGATCGGCGTACCGACGCCGATGTTTGATGCCAGCAAGCCGGTCTACATCAAGGCGATGAAGAGCGGTCTCGGCGCCAAGGACACCGCCGCAGTCTGCGCCGTGCTGGAGAAGATGGCCAAGGTCAAACGCGGCAAGGCCGGCAAGAAGGCGCGCTGATTTTTTATAATTCGCGGCCTTGTGCCGGGTATTGGCGCTTTTGTAGCCTCCGCCATCAAATCAATCGGTGACCGACCGCGTCGGTCACGACATTGTTTGCGGGAGCAATGCATGGCGTCGTTGAACGAGCGGACGGAAGTTCGCGACGGGATGCGGATCGACTGGAACGTTCCAATCACCATGGAAGACGGTCTAGTGCTGCGCGCCGATGTCTTTCGACCAGTGAAAGACGGCAAATATCCGGTCCTTCTGAGCTATGGCCCCTACGCCAAGAACCTCGCGTTCAAAGATGGCTATCCGAGCGCCTGGCAGCGCATGGCGGAAAAACATCCCGATGTCACCGCCGGCTCCTCCAACAAGTATCAGAACTGGGAAGTGGTCGACCCCGAGAAATGGGTGACGCACGATTATGCCTGCGTACGCGTCGATTCGCGCGGCGCCGGCTGTTCGCCCGGTGTGATCGATCACTTCTCGCCGCGCGAGACCAAGGATTTCTATAACTGCATCGAATGGGCCGGCGTACAACCCTGGTCGAACGGCAAGGTCGGACTCAACGGCATCTCCTATTACGGCATGAACCAATGGCACGTGACGTCGCTGCAGCCGCCGCATCTGGCCGCTATGTGCATCTGGGAAGGCTCGGCCGACTGGTACCGCGACATGACCCATCACGGCGGCATCCTGTCGACGTTTTGGGAGAATTGGTTCGACATGCAGGTGAAGGCCGTGCAGTACGGCGTCGGCGAGAAAGGCGGGCGCAGCCGTATACATGGTGAGCTGGTGTGCGGACCGGAGACGCTGTCGGAGGAGGAACTCGCCAAGAACCGCGTCGATTTCGGCGGGCAGATCCTCGCGCATCCGCTCGACGACGAATATCACCGTGACCGCTCACCGGACTGGTCGAAGGTGGTGACGCCGCTGTTCTCGGCCGCCAATTGGGGCGGCCAGGGCCTGCATCCGCGCGGCAATTTCGAAGGCTTCGTGCGCGCCGGCTCGAAGCACAAATGGCTGGAGGCGCACGGTATCGAGCATTGGACGCATTTCTACACTGACTATGGCCGCCAGCAGCAGTTGCGCTTCTTCGACTACTTCTTGCACGGCAAGGACACGAGCTGGAGCAAGCAGCCGCAGGTGTTGCTGCAGATCCGCCATCCGGGCGAGAAGTTTGTCGCGCGCGCAGAGAATGAATGGCCAATCAAGCGCACCAAATGGACAAAGTTCTATCTCGATCCGGCCAACATGGCGTTAGGCACGCGGAAACCTTCCAAACCGACGCAGCTCAAATTCGCCGCCATGGGCGACGGCATCACTTTCCTGACACCGCCACTTGCCGAGGACACCGAAATCACGGGTCCGTCGGCGCTGAAGTTGTTCGCCTCCTCGTCGACGTCCGACGCTGACTTCTTCATTGTTCTGCGCGTGTTCACCGGCGATCTGAAGGAGGTTGTGTTCCAGGGCGCCATTGATCCGCACACGCCCATTGCACAAGGCTGGTTGCGGGCCTCGCACCGCAAGCTCGACAAGAAGTTGTCGCTGCCCTACCGCCCCTACCACACGCACGACCAGAAACAGCCGCTGAAGAAAGGCCAGATGGTGGAGCTCGATATCGAGATCTGGCCAACCTGCATCGCGGTACCGGCGGGCTATCGCATCGGCCTGTCGGTCCGCGGCAAGGACTACGAATACGGCGGCGGTAGCGGCGGCAAATTGTCGAACTTCAAGAACGAACTGACCGGTTGTGGTCCGTTCCTGCACAACGATCCGCGCGACCGGCCGCCCGCCATCTTTGGCGGCACTACCAGCCTGCATTTTGGCCGCGGCCGCGCGCCCTACCTGCTGCTGCCGATCATCCCGCCGAAAAAGCAGGCAGGTGGTAAGAAAACGAAACGCAAGTAGCGCAGAACGCCTTCGTTCGGATTGAGCATAGCAAAAAAAAATGCGCCGGCGCCCGACAACTGGGCGCCGGCAAGCATTTAGGGGCTTCACTCCCATCCCGCCTCAGGTAAGCTTCACCCCAACCTTCGACGTAACAGAAGGATCAGGGGGGAATGTGAATACGCAGTTCTGGGTGGTGCAAGCCTTCAACGGCGTGTCCTATGGGGCGTTGCTGTTCTTGGTCGGCAGCGGTCTATCGTTGATCTTCGGCGTCATGCGCATCGTCAATCTGTCGCATGGCTCCTACTTCCTGCTCGGCGGCTATGTTGCGCTGTCGGTGATCAATGCCACCGGCTCCTGGGCGCTGTCGCTGCCGGCGGCCGCGCTCGCGATAGCCGCCCTCGGCATTGCCATGGAACGGCTTTTCCTGCGCTCCGAAGGTTTCGAATATCTGCGCAATGCCACGATCGCACTGGGCCTCGCGATCTTGTTCACCTTGGCATTCCAAAGCTGGCAACCGCATATCGTCGGCAGCCGCAGCGAATTCGCGGTTGTCGCCGCCATCGCGGCCGTCCTCTTCTACGTCCCGCTGAGCCGGATTTCCGTCGTCCCGATCGAAACCGACGTTTTGCGCCAGGTGCTGCTCACCGTCGGCTTCGCCTTCCTGTTCCAGCAGGCCGCGCTCGACATCTGGGGCGGCAACAACATGGACATCAATCCGCCGGCGGTGCTCACGCAGAGCATTGTGGTGGGCGGCATCTATCTGCCGCTCTACCGGGTGTTCATGATCGCGACGGCGATCGCCATCGGCGTAGTGCTGTGGCTGGCAATGGAGAAGACGCGCATGGGCGCCGCTGTGCGCGCCACCGTCGACGACGCGCAGATGGCGCGCGGCGTCGGCATCGATACCAACCGCATCTCAATGTTCATCTTCGCGCTTGGCGCATTCCTGGCCTCGCTCGGTGGCGTGATCGGTGGCGCCTTCCTCGGCATCTATCCCGGCCTTGACTTCGAGATGCTGCCGCTCGCCTTTGCGGTGGTCATCATCGGCGGCATGGGCAGCCTGGGCGGTGCCGCGATCGGCGCGCTCGCGGTAGGTCTGGCCGACAATTTCGGCAAGGCGCTGTTCCCGGAGGTGTCCTACTTCACGCTCTATGCGCCGATGGTGCTGATCCTAGCGGTGAAACCGACCGGCCTATTCGGACGAGAGTGAACGGCACGCAATGGTAAGCCAACAAGTCAAGATCCTTATCGTGGTCGCGAGCCTTGCACTGCTCGCCTATATCGTCCCGCATTCCGGCTCGTTCGTTGTGCTGCTGGCAACCCGCACCATGGCCTTCGCGATCCTGGCCATGAGCGTGGACATCCTGCTCGGCTTCACCGGACTGTCGTCGATGGGGCAGGCCGCCTATTTCGGCGTCGGCGCCTATCTCACCGCCGTGCTCGCCACCAAATTCCATTTCGGTATGGGCTGGGATTTCTGGCTGGTGGTCGTGCTCGGCATGCTGCTCGGCGCTGCGCTGGCGGCGCTGTTCGGGTTGTTCGCCATCCGTGCAGGCGGCGTCTATTTCTTGATGATAACGCTGGCGCTCGGCCAATGCGTCTGGGGCCTCGCCTACCGATGGAATTCGCTCACCGGTGGCGACAACGGCATCAATCTGAGCGGCCGGCCGAATTTCGGACTCGATCTCGGCAACGATGTGACCTTCTTCTACCTCGTGTTGGCGTTCTTCGCGGCGTCGATGCTGACGATGTACGTGCTCGTGCGTTCGCCGTTCGGCCGCAGCCTGGCCGGCATCCGCGAGCGCGAACTGCGCATGCAGATACTCGGCTACAATACCTGGCTGCACAAATACCTCGCCTTCATCATCGCCGGTGGTTTCGGCGGTCTCGCCGGCGTGCTGTGGGCGCACACAAACGGTCACGTCAGTCCGGAGACCGTCGTACTCACTACCTCGGTCGACTCACTGCTGATGGTAGTGCTGGGCGGCGCTGGCACTCTGGTCGGCGCTACCATCGGCACGGCGATCGTGTTCGGTCTGCGCGAATATCTCTCAACGCTGGTGCCTTGGTGGCAGTACGCGCTCGGCGGCGTTTACGTACTCACGATTCTTTATCTGCCGATGGGGCTGATGGGCGTTCCGAGGCGGATCCGGCAATGGCTAGGATCGCACGGCGGGAAGGAAGGCTCGAAAAAATTAGCAACCAAGCCTTCCTGAACGCCATGGGAAGGTCACGACAAAACAAGGGAGGACGACAATGACGAGTAGACTGCAAACGACACTGCTGGGCAGCGCTTTCGCGCTCGCTCTCGGCCTGACCGGTCCGGCTGGCGCGGAAGAACTGCGCATCGGCTTCATCGCGCCGGTGACAGGGCTGTACGCCCAGATCGGCAAGGACATGGTCGACGGTTTCCAGATGTATCTCGCCGAGCACGGCAACAAGCTCGGCGGCATGGACGTCAAGTTCATCGTTGAAGACGATCAGGGCAAGCCGGATACCGGCGTCACTAAGGCCAAGAAGCTGGTCCTGCAAGACAAGGTGCACATGTTCATTGGCGGACTTCTGGCCTCCACCGGTTATGCGCTGGCCCCGGTAAGTACAAGCGAGAAGACACTCTATATATCCTCGGTCTCCTCGGCCGACGACCTGACTCAGCGGCAGCTCAGCAAGTATCCGTACTTCGTGCGCACGAGCTGGACTAGTTCGCTCCCGCATCACGCGCTCGGCCAGTGGGCCTGTGACCAGGGCTACAAAAAAGCCGTCGTCATCGCGGCCGACTATGCGTTCGGCTACGAGACGGTCGGCGGCTTCCAGAAGGCGTTCGAGGACTGCGGCGGCAAGGTGATCCAGAAGATCTGGCCGCCGCTCGGCACCAAGGACTTCGGGCCCTATATCCCGACCATCAAAGCTGACGCCGACATGATCTTCAGCACGATGGTTGGTCCGATGGCGCTGCAGTTTCCAAAGCAGTTGCGCTCGGCCGGCATCAAGAAGCCGATCGTGGCCAGCGGCGTGAGCTATGACGAATTCGTGCTGCCGTTCATGGGCGACGAAGTGATCGGCGACGTCTCTGCCCTGCACTACAGCGCGGCAATCGATACGCCGGAAAACCAGGCCTTCGTAAAGGCCTATCGCGCCAAATACGGCAAGATGCCGGGCTACTACTCGGAAAATAACTACTCGACCGCGATGTGGCTCGACGAGGCGATCAAGCAGGCCGGCGGGAAATATCCGGGACCGGAGGCGTTCATCAAGATTATGCAAAGCATAAAGCTCAAGGCGCCACGTGGGCCGGTCGAACTCGACGATATGCGCAATCCGGTCGAGAACGTCTACATCAAGAAGGTCGAGAAAAAGAAGATGTCCGGCTACGACAAGGACGAGCTCTGGAACACCGTGATCAAGACCTATCCCAGGGTCAGCCAGTTCTGGACCTACGGCAAGGACAAGTTCATGGCGCAGCCGGTCTACGATCGCGACTTCCCGGCCTGCAAATTCTGCGAATAGGTGCCATCGCGCCGGGGCCCAATCGTGGGCCCCGACGCTGCAGTTTCGGTCGAGGGTTTGCGCTTGGGCACTGACGCTCAAATAAATGGCAGCGACGTCGCAGTTCTCGAGCTCAAGGCGTTGTGCAAGAGCTTCGGCGGCTTGCAGGCTACGCGCTCGGTCTCGCTGCGCGTCATGCCGGGCGACCGCAAGGCCATCATCGGACCGAACGGCGCCGGCAAGACTACGCTTTTCAATCTCATCACCGGCATTTATCCGGTGACATCCGGACAAATACTTTTGTTCGGCCGGGACGTCACCAAATGGCCGAGCCACCGGCGCACCGCGCTCGGCATGGCGCGTACCTTCCAGGTCACCAGCCTGTTTCCCGGGCTGACTGTGCTCGACAACGTGCTGCTTGCAATCAAGGGCCTGAAGCCGTCGAAATTCGTGATGTGGCGCACGTTGTCGTCGTATCGCGAAGTCTACGACAAAGCGCATCATCTGCTCGAACAGGCCGCCTTCCTCGACCGCAAAGAGGTGGAAGTACGTAACCTTTCGCATGGCGAGCAGCGCCAACTCGAGATCGTGCTCGGGCTTGCCAGCGATCCGAAAATACTGCTGCTCGACGAGCCGGCCGCCGGCCTGTCGTCGGGCGAATCGACCGAGATGACCGAGTTCCTGATGAAGCTTGATCCCAAACTCGCGATCCTGCTGATCGAGCACGACATGGACGTGGTGTTCGACGTGGCCGGTGAAATCTCGGTGCTGCATTTCGGTCAAATATTGGAAACGGGAACACCCGAGGACATCAAAAAAAGCCCGCGCGTGCAGGAAATCTACTTGGGGACCGACTGAGTTATGGCCATTCTCGAAGTCCTCGACATCCACACCTATTACGGCGACGCCTATGTGCTGCAGGGGTTGTCGCTGCAACTCGAGCAGGGTCAAATCCTCGGTTTGCTCGGACGCAATGGCGTCGGCAAGACCACGCTGGTGAATTCGATCGTCGGCTTCACTCCTCCGCGCCGCGGCAAGGTGCTATTCAAGGGCGACGACATCACGGTTAAGGCGTCGTTCGAGACGGTACGCAGCGGCATGGGTCTGGTGCCGCAAGGCCGGCGGGTGTTTCCAACGCTCGGGGTCGAGGAGAACCTGCTGGTCGCTGAACGCAATCCCGACCGGCACAAGTGGAATCTAGATCGTGTCTACAAGCTGTTTCCGCGCTTACACGAGCGGCGCTATCAGCGCGCCAAGACGCTGTCCGGCGGCGAGCAGCAGATGCTAGCGATCGGCCGCGCGCTGATGACTAATCCGGATTGCCTAATCATGGACGAGCCGTCGGAAGGGCTCGCCCCGATCATCATTCAGGGGCTGTGGGAGGCGATCGGCACCTTGAAGAAGGAAGGCCTGTCGATTCTGCTGGTCGAGCAGAACGCGCACCTTGCGCTAAAGCTGGTCGATTACGTGCACGTAATGAGCAAGGGCCAGGTGGTCTATTCCGCCAAGCCGGACGAACTGCGCGCCAACGACGAGATCAAGTCGAGCTATCTCGGCATTTGATCTAACGACGGCGCACCGTCCTGCATCGTGGGCCGCGCGGCGCAGTACGCTGGCGGGCTTTACATCATAGAAGCGCTTGGTCGATGATAACTTTGGTTTGGCTCGCCGCGGTGCGGAGCGGCGACCGGCGCCTACCAAGACTTTCACGTCGATACGGCCTCGCTAGGCCGACCAGGAATGGCCGCTGAACGGCCTTGAAATTGAAGCCCCCGGAGGGGCGATAGAGGAGGAAAGCAATGGCTCGCAGGTTTACCCGCCGTAAATTCATGGCCGGAACGGCCGCTGGCGTCGCAGCCGCGACGTTTAAATTTCCTGCACCCGCTATAGCGCAGGCGGCGCCGTTCAAGCTCGGCTTGCTGACCGTAAAGACTGGACCGCTCGCACAGGGCGGCATCCAGATGGAACAGGGCGTGGTGACTTACCTGAAGGAGAAGAACTACACCTTCGCCGGACGCAAGGTTGACTTCATCTCTGCCGACACCGGCGGAAATCCGGCCGGCACGAAAACCAAAGCGCAGGAACTGATCGAGCGCGAGAAGGTCGACGCCATCCTCGGACCGCTTGCCGCCTTCGAGCTGCTCGCGATCAGCGACTATATCGCCGAGCACAAGACGCCGATGCTCAGTCTGGCCGGTGCCGAGGATATGACGCAGCGGCGGCCGAACCCCTACTTCCTGCGCCCGTCGGCGTGCTCCTCGCAGGCCATGCATCCGATGGCCGATTTTGCCGCCAAGGAGCTCAAGCTCAAGAAGATCGTCACCATCTCCGAGGACTTCGCCTTCGGCTACGAGCAGATGGGCGGCTTCCAGCAGACCTTCGAGGAAAATGGCGGCAGGGTCCTCAACAAGCTGTGGCCGCCAATCGTGACCCCCGATTACACGCCCTATCTCGCGCAGATTCAGGATTGCGACGGTGTGTGCCAGGGCTTCGCCGGCTCGAATCCGCTGCGCTTCATGAAGCAATACGCCGCGGCCGGCCTCAAATATCCGGTAGTGACCGGGGAGACCGGTGGCGACGACGCGTTAATGCGCGCCTTCGGCGACGAAGCGATCGGCATGTACAGCTGCTGCCCGTACACGCTCGACCTCGCCAACGATAGCAACAAGCGCTTCGTCGCGGCGATGCAGAAGGACTACAACGTCGATCCGGGCTTTTATGCCGCAGGGCTCTATGTTGCCGCCATGGTGGTGGCCGCTGGGCTGGAGAAGAGCAACGGCAAATCGGATGACAAGGAAGCCTTCGTGAAGGCGCTGCGCTCGGTCGACCTGAAGGATACGCCGCGCGGCGTAATCAAGTTCGACCATTTCGGCAACGTAGTCGGCGACTTCTTCGTCCGCCGCGTCGAGAAAGTGAACGGCAAACTGGTCAACAAGACCGTCAAGACCTACCACAACGTGAGTCAGTTCTGGACCTACGACGAGAAGAAGTTTCTCGAGCATCCGGTTTACTCGCGCAATTATCCGCCGCTCAAGTCGTAAGCAAATCCTCTCCGCGGGCGCAATACAGGCGCCCGCGGCTATGCGCGTATGGTCCCGAAAGCGGCGGCCGGCGAAATGATCATGTAGATGCGGATTGCGGACGCGCGCCGACTTAGCTTAAAGAGCCTGGATGTGACGAGCGCGGGAACACTGCGGCTATGAGTTTTTGGCTGGTGCTCACGGTTAACAGCGTCACTTTCGGTGGCCTGCTGTTCCTGCTGTCGGCGGGCTTCTCCCTGATCTTCGGGCTGATGCGGATTCCGAATCTGACACACGGCTCGCTGTTCATGGTGGGTGCCTATGTCGGCGCCACCTTCGTCGTCGGCATGCTCGGTTTCGCGCTTAATTTCTGGCTGGCTGCCATCCTGGCGACGCTGACGGTAGCCGCGCTCGGCGCCCTGGCCGAACGGCTGCTGCTGCGCCGACTGCCCGGCGACCAGCTAGCACAGGTGCTGGTTACCCTCGGCCTATCGTTCATGGCCGCCGATTTCTGCCTGATGGTGTGGGGCGGCGATCCACTGTCGGTAGCGACGCCGGACAGTCTCACAGGTTTCGTACGCTTCGGGACGGTGGTGTTTCCAGCCTACCGGCTGGCGATCATCGCGCTCGCGGTGGTGGTTGCAATCGGCCTTTGGCTGCTGCTCGACCGTACCAGGCTGGGCGCCATGATCCGCGCTGGCGTCGACGACCCTGATATGGCGCGCGTGGTCGGCATCCGCGTGTCGCAACTCTTCACCATCGTGTTCGCGCTCGGCGCCGGACTTGCCGCTTTCGCCGGGATCACCGGCGGGCCGATTCTGTCGGTCTATCCCGGCCTCGATCAGGACATGCTACCGCTGGCGCTGGTGGTGGTCATCCTTGGCGGCAGCGGCAGCCTTCTCGGCTCCTTCGTCGGCAGCATCATCGTCGGCTTCATCTATAATTTCGGCCAGGCGCTGCTACCTGAGCTCGCGTACTTCGTCCTGTTCATGCCCATGCTGCTGGTGCTGCTGTTGCGGCCCCAAGGTCTGTTCGGGAGGCATGTGCCATGAGCGCGCGCCTCATCGCCCTCGGCATCGTATTCGTGGCGCTGCTCACGCTGCCCTACTGGATGTTCGGCGTCTATTACGTGAACGTCGCCAGCCAAATCCTGTTCTATGCCATCTTCGCGCTCGGCCTGAACGTGCTGGTCGGCTATGGCGGGCTGGTGTCGCTCGGCCATGCCGGGCTGTTCGGCATCTCGGCCTATGCCACCGGCTACATGCTGCAGCTCGGTTACGGGCATCCGACGGCAATCCTGGTGGCGCTGATCATGGGGCTCGCCTCCATGGTGATATACGCCGTGCTGTCGCTGCGCTCGACCGGCATCGGTTTCATCATGATCACGCTGGCGCTGGGCGAAATCCTATGGGGCCTCGCCTATCGCTGGATCAGCGTGACCGGCGGCGACAACGGCATCAACGTCCCCTCGCGGCCAACGCTACTTGGCTCGTCGATGTCGAATGCGACCACGTTCTACTACACTACGCTGCTCGTGTTTCTGATCTCGGTCGGGTTGATGTGGGTATTCGTGCGCTCGCCGTTTGGGGCCGCGCTGCGCGGCACGCGCGACCAGCCGCGGCGCATGAATGCGCTCGGCTATCACGTCTGGGCGATCCGCTTCTGGGCCTGTATGTTCTCCGGCCTGCTCACCGCAGTCTCGGGCATCCTGTTCGTTTACTACACGCAGTTCATCAGTCCACAGACGCTCTCCCTCACATCGTCGGCGGAGGTGCTGCTGATGGTGATCTCGGGCGGCCCCGGCACGCTGCTCGGCCCGTTTGTCGGCGCTGGACTGGTGGTGGTGGTGAAGAATGTGGTGAGTGCCTTCATCGAGCGCTGGAACTTCCTGCTCGGCGCAATCTTCGTCGCCATAGTCATCCTGATGCCGGAAGGTCTGGTGCCCGGCACCGCGCGGCTGTGGCGCTCGCTGTGGCGCAAGCGCGCGCACGCTGTCACGCCCCCTGCCGCCAAGACGGAGGCCTCGTCATGAGCGCCCTTACCGTCAATAATCTGTGCAAGTCCTTCGGCGGCCTGCACGTAACCACCAACGTCAATCTCAATGTCGAGCCGGGCGAACGCCGGCTGATTATCGGCCCCAACGGCGCTGGCAAGACTACACTGTTCAACCTGATCACTGGCGAGATCACGCCCGACAGCGGCTCGATCCATCTGTTCGGGGACGACATCACCAAGACGCCAAGTCGGCGTCGGCCGCATCTTGGCATGGCGCGCACCTACCAGATCATCACGCTGTTCCCCCGCGATAGCATCATCCACAACGTCTCGCTCGCCCTGCTCGGCCTGTCGCCGGCGCGCTGGAATCCGATCACCGACATGAAACGGCAAGGCAATCTAATTGAGCGCGGCCTAGCGGCGCTAGAACGGGTGGGACTTGCTGATATCGCTGAGCGGCCGCTGGCGCAAACCTCCTATGGCGAACGCCGGCGTGTTGAGATCGCCATGGCGCTGGCGCAGAACCCGAAGCTGCTGCTACTCGACGAGCCGTTCGCCGGACTGTCGATCGACGAGCGCCAGGACGTGCAGAAGTGTCTGATGGCGATCCCGCGCGACGTCACCATGGTGATGATCGAGCACAATATGGACGTGGCGCTGGAATTCGCCGAGCGCATCACGCTGCTGCATTTCGGCGAGGTGATCGTCGAGGGCAATCGCGCCGAAGTGGTGGACAATCCGCGCACGCGGGAGGTCTATCTTGGCCACTAGCGCGCTCAGCCTCGAACACATCGACGCCTTCTACGGCGACAGCCACGTGCTGGGGGACGTCTCGTTCGAGCTCGGCGAGGCGCGCATGCTCGGTCTGCTCGGGCGCAATGGCGCCGGCAAATCGACCTGTATGAACGTCACCGTGGGGCTGCTGCCGCCGCGCCGCGGCGAGGTGCGTGTGTTCGGCATCGCGGTCACTGGTATGTCGCCTGAGATGATCGCCGCGCGCGGCGTCGCGCTGGTGCCACAGGGCCGCCGCATCTTCAAGAGCCTGACTGTACGCGAGAACCTGGCGGTGGCCGCGCGCAAGCCGGATCCCGGCAGCAAGCACGCGCCCTGGGCCACCGAAACTGTGTTTGCGATGTTCCCGCGCCTGCAGGAACGGCGCAGTCAGATCGCCGCGCATCTTTCGGGCGGCGAGCAGCAAATGCTGGCGATCGGCCGCGCGCTGATGGGCAATCCGCGCGTGCTGCTGATGGACGAGCCGTCCGAGGGACTGGCACCGCAGATCGTCGCCGAGGTGATGACGACCATCCGCAAGCTCAAGGAAAGCGGGCTATCGATCGTTCTAGTCGAGCAGAACCCGCAGCTCGTGTTCGACGTTGCCGACGATATCGTGATTCTCAACACTGGCCGTGTTGCGGTCGTCTCTACGCCCGCCGAGCTGCGCAAGGACAACGTCGACCTGCGCCAGCACCTGGGGGTGTTCTAGTCGAGGCTGTCATCCTGCGAAGGCGGGGACCAGCTCTCGCGGCGGGTCATGTTGAATTTCGGAAGCGTAGGGGTTACGGGATCGTCCGCTTTCGCGGACGATAACAACCGAGGGAATGGTGATGGCTCAGATCTGGAACAAATATGCGAACACAGCGGCGCGCAAGCATGGCAAGCCGGGACGCGAGCAGCGGCCGCAATCTACCACCATCGACGCGCATACCCACATCGCCGTCCCGCGCGCCGCCGAGTACATCAAGCCGTATCTCGACGTCTCGACCATTCCGCTGGCGCATTTTGCCTCCGCCGAAACCAAGGAGGTCAACGCCAAGCAGGAAGGCGACATCCGCAGCCGCATGACGACCTACGACGAGCGCTTCGCCGACATGGACAAGATGGGCGTCGACATGCAGTTGGTAATGCCACCGCCGCCGCAATGCTATCACACGGTTGCGCTCGAATATGCGGTGCCAGCCGCGCGCATGGTCAATGATGGCGTCGCCGAGTTCGTCTCCAAACATCCGGACCGTTTCATTCCGACCGGCACGGTGCCGATGCAGAATGGGCCGGAGGCCGCCAAGGAGCTCGAGCGCTGCATGAAAGTGTTGAACTTCAAGGGCGTGGAAATCCTCACCAATGTCGCCGGCAGGGAATTGTCCGATCCGGCCTTCGCGCCGTTCTGGGCGAAAGCCGAGGAACTCGGCGCGCTGGTGATCATCCACCCGAACGGCTTTACTGAAGGCAAGCGGTTGTCGCGCTTCTATTTCAACAACATCATCGGAAATCCATTCGAGACCACGCTCGCCCTACACTACCTGATCTTCGACGGCGTGCTTGAGCGCCATCCCAAGCTGAAGATTTACGTCATGCATGGGGGCGGCTATCTCGGCGCCTATCCTGGCCGTATCGATCATGGCTGGGGCGCACGCTCGGACTGCCAAGCCAGCCTGCCGAAGCCGCCGACCAGCTATCTCAAGCAGATCTATTTCGACACTGTGGTGTTCACGCCCCTGCAACTGGAAACGCTTGTGAGGACATTTGGCGTCGACCACGTCATCATGGGCACCGATTATCCGTTCGACATGCTCGAATTCGATCCGATCGGGCACATCAATTCGGTAGAGAGCTTCGACGCTTCAACTCGTGCCGCGCTCGCCGGCGGCAATCTGCAGAAGCTGCTTGGGCTGAAGTAACCGGCGCTCAGGCGTACAGAAAATCCAGCACCGCGGTTTCCGCGATAACAGCGCCGTCGGTGCTGTGCTGGCCGGCGCGCGCACGCTCTTCCTTCGTCTGCGTCGCCTGCAGATAGGCGCCGAGATGTCGTGCGCGCTCGATAATGCGATTGTTCTCGTTGAGCCGTGCTGCCTCGAAGCGTCGGAGCGCGCGCTCAACATTGCTGTCCGCCTGCAAGGCCTCAGCCAGCACGGCCGCATCGTCCGCTGCCTTCGAGACACCGGCAGCGACATGCGGACGCGCTACGAACGCCGCATCGCCGACAATCGCCACCCGGTCGAACGCCATCCGCGGCGACTGCAGATCGTAGATCGGCTGCAGAATCGGCTCCTCGATGAGCCGCACGACCTGGCGGAAATTCGGTGCCAGCAGGCGCTCGGCGTCGGCGCGCATTTCGGCGATCGCTTCGCGCCGGATCAGCGGCGGCGGGATCGAAATTGCGTGCGTGGTGCCGCGCTCGTCCGTGAGCAGCCATTGCAACTTAGTTTGCTCGTCGGCTGGCCGGTACCATACCACGTTGTAGCGTCGGTGGCCCGGCCGCAGGTCGTTGTCGGGCCCGGCCACCGGATAGCCGAGGAACTGCTCGCCCGGCGGGAGGCCGAACGACATGAATTCGAACAAGTCCCGATGAACGTCGGCGGGAAACGCGCTTTCCGCGATCAGCGCGCGCCAGGCGCTGTACCCGGCATAGCGCGGCGTTACCTCTGGCAGACACTGCTGGCGCACCGTGGAACGGATGCCATCGGCGCCGATCAGCAGATTCGCCTCGATCGTTTCGCCATCAGAAAAATGCGCCAGTACCGTGCCCGGCGTCAGCGTGAATGTCGCTAACCGGCGGCCGCGGTGATAATGCGCCGGCGGAAAGGCGTCGCGCAGCAGCCGGTAGACGCGCTCCCAGGCGGTGAGCACCTGTGGGCATTCGACCTGTTCGGTCAGCCGGCCGCTAACATCGATAATCTTGCGCGTGGTGATGTGGACGCCGAGCGCTTCGGTGGCGAGACCCAGCTTACGCAACCGTTCGATCAGTTCCGATTGGGCAACGATGCCGGCGCCGCGGCCGGACAGCTCGCTCTCCACCCGCTCGTAGATATCGACGTCCCAGCCGGCGCGGCGCAGCAGCAGTCCGCTGAGCAGGCCGCTCACCGAACCGCCAATAATCACCGCACGTCCGCCCTGTGTCCCGGCCAATTGCGTGCTCCCTAAATCTTTCCGTCTGCGGCAATATGCTATATACGACGGCAAATAGCATCGGAGGAATGCCCCATGGCCCTGACCATGCTCGACAAAACGGCCGATAAAAAAGACAAATCGCAGTGGCCGGCAGAGATCGCTGCCGAATTCGAGCGCGAGACAAAGAATCCGAACCCTTGCGTCGGCTCGGTGCTTTTGTCCGAGAATGAACGCACGCGGGTATGGATGATCCGTCTCGCGCCCGGCGAGCGCATCGGATTCCACCGCCATGTGCTGGACTATTTCTGGACCGCCGTCTCAGGCGGCCGTGGCCGTCAACACGTGCATGACGGCACCACGGTCGAATACACCTACGCGCCGGGCGAAACCCGCGACGAGCGTTATGCTGCTGGCGAGTTCAAAGTGCACGACCTGGAGAATCTCAGCGATCACGAAATGATCTTCATGACCGTCGAGTTCAAGGACAGCGCCAATAGGCCGATGACGCTGCCCGAAGGCGTCAGGCCGCAAGCGGCCGCCGCCTGATCGACCACGTGCAACTACGCCCGCCCCCAGTGTTCACCACCCATGGCGGCGTCTCATTTTGTCGGACAGGCGTGGAACAGCCGAAGGGCGATGGGCTAGTCAAGCCAACGGCCGTGCTGCAAACTGTCGAGCAATGCCCGGACCGTCTTGTCCTCGGTCGCTGTAACGGGCGAAAAAGCGTGGGGTCTTAGGGGGAAACGCCGGCCACTTCGACAGGGAATCGCGCGCCCGCACCGCTACCCGCGGCATTGCGTGGCACCCGTCCTGGGTGATTTCCCCATAACGCAATTTGCGTTAAGCGAGGCGGTCGGCTGAGGAGCGCATGGATATTTCCTTCGATTTGCT
>Ga0207780_1000228_pt1 | contig 15655 bp, 19 predicted proteins | sample LuqExpMetageno45_FD_187803 | JGI IMG/M metagenome (GOLD analysis project Ga0207780, IMG submission 187803) | Tropical forest soil microbial communities from Luquillo Experimental Forest, Puerto Rico - Sample 45 (SPAdes) | ecosystem: Environmental > Terrestrial > Soil > Tropical forest ...
CTCCGACGGCCGTGACCGCCCAAGTGAAGCACCAGCCATTGCAGTGAAACATGGGCAGCGTCCACAGATAGACCGACCTGTACGAGAGTCCGTGTTCCACTACCTCTCCGACGGCATTGAGGTATGCGCCGCGGTGGGTGTACATCACACCTTTAGGCACGCCGGTGGTGCCGCTGGTGTAATTAATGGAGATGACGTCGTTCTCGCCCGGAGTGTGTGGCGCGACAGGCATTTCGCCTTCTCTGAGGAAACCCTCGTAATCGGAAACCATTCGCTCTAATTTCGGGATCTCGTTTCGAAACGCTCCCAGCGGTGCAAGAAGGTCAGGGTCGCCCAGCAGAATCCTTGCGCCGCAGTGGTTCAGGATTGTGGCCAGTTCACGGCCCTGCAGCCGAATATTGAGCGTGACCAGCGCAGCGCCGATGAGCGGGACTGCAAAGTGCGCTTCCAGTGGCAGCAACCCATTGCGCGCCAGCACGGCGACTCGGTCCCCGGGCGCAACGCCCGCTTGCTGCAAAGCCGCGCCGAAAGAGTGAACGCGCCGCAGCATTTCGGAGTAGCTAAAGCGCCGGTCGCCGTCCACCTCGACCGTGCAGTCACGGTACGTGATGGCGTTGCGAGAAAGAAACTCCAGCGGAGTAAGCGCCGATATCATGAATTCCGCCTGGGCCTTTGAGTTTGGCGGCGATTATATAGCAGCGGTGCGCGAGGTCCGTAACGTCCCACCAGGAGGCCTGGGGGAAACCCTCATGGCCGAAAACGATAGTCGATTAAGTTGGCGTCCCCGACGGGATTTGAACCCGTGTTACCGCCGTGAAAGGGCGTTAACGAATTGCAAACAAAGGAACTTAGCGGGCAGCGGTCGCTCTGCATGTACCGTAAGAACCTCTTAAGAACACCAGGGTACCCGTACTCCTTGTACCGTCCCTGTACCGCGAGAAACCACGAAGCTGCGTCTCGTGCCTCGTTCTGCGAGTACCATGTCGGAAGGACTATAAACGAGGCGGTCATAGCAAATGGCGTATTTCCAACGTCCCAAAAAAGGCGAACTGAAGACTATTCCGCTGAACGCTGAAGCCCAGCGGGCGATCCAAGAACAGCTTCGAAAGTTCCGGGAGAAATTCGGACGAGACGCTGGCCCCGAAGACCCGATCTTCTTCGATCCCGATGCGAATGTTAGCCACTTCACCGGTAACCTCACCAAATTGCGGCTGTTGCTCATCCACCTGCGATTGCCTCAGCCTTGCGAGTTCCCGCTGCTGCCAGTGAAAGTCAACGGACTTCTCTATCGTCTGTTCCTGCAACTCCAGCTCATCTGTTCCTGCAACTCCTGCTCAGTTACGCCCAACCGCTGCGCCAAAGTGTCATTAGAGATCCTAAGGTCGTTCTCAACTTTGACTTGGCGAAGGATCAGCTTGCGCATCGAGACCTTGTGGGCCGCCTCCATTGCGGCAAGCTGCTTGCGCGTTTTCGAAATCAGTACGAATGAAACAATGATGTAAATCAGCAGGGATGCAAGAAGGACATATATCAAACGATCCTTCGCCTTTGCGGTCAAGACTTCTTTTTTACACATTTCTAGTGCATTCATGCTGCTGGCCTCTGCAATACAAGAAACGGCACGACGGTTGCCAAAGTTAAGTGTCTGGGAATTCAAACGGTTACGCCAAAGACGGCGTGCCCAATGCTTGGCATTGCTCGATAGCGGGCAGACAGAGCGGTTTCTGCCGGCCGACTAAACAAAGAGTCGCATGTGGTCAAGCGAACAGGCTCTTCCCCGAATGAGCTAGCTCAGGATCACAGCCCGCGCTGCATCACGAGACCAGGTTTGCAGTCTGGTGGTGCAATCGATCAGAAAGGTCAGTTTCGACATACGCAACCTGGTAGAGCGAGGACGGTGGAGAACGACAAGACCTATGACGAGCGCCCCTCAAATTCGAAAACGTCCCTCCCGCCCAGACGTACCCCATTAACTCCTAAATTGGCAATACGTCGCAGCACGGCATCAGTAGTGTCTTCGATACGAGTATTAGAGATGTGAAACTTCCTGGTGGACGTTGACAGTACGCGACATAAGGTGTACCGGTTAGACAGTGTACGCTTTGCCGCAAAAACCAGTTCAGATCGCATGCTTGGTCTCTTTCCTTGGGAATACCTGCTGGATGATTTGACCGCCGATGCCGGAATTGACGCCGGGCTCCAAGGCCCACCCGTCTATTCCGTATTTGTGCACCGCTCGTTAGCATGCAGCTGCAAGCTTAGGTGTTTCTTCTTTCGCGTCAGCCGCTAATTCGCACCCTGTTCAAAATTCGGTAGCTGCCGCATTGACAGCAGAGTCGAGAGTAGCGCGCAATAGCCCATCGACTTTTCGTTGTTGCTCGCTTGTCAGCATGCCATACAGTTTGGTTTCGAGTTGAGAATTCTCCACGATGAGCTGCTGGATAACCCGCGATTGCTCTGAGGCCAAAGCCTGAACCTGGTTCGCATCGGTTTTCCCGCTTAGTTTTAGCGAAATCAAGTTCCGACGGCTCTTCTCGAGCCGGTCTAGCAGTGGTTGTACCTGCTTGCACTCGTCGATAACTTGTGCCTGAATCGCTTCGATCTGGACAGGCTTTAGCGCGAGGTAGCCAACGATCTGCTCGGGAATGTCAGGCGAGCAAGTTAGGGGAGAAATCATGACGGTATTGCCGGACATCTGGAGTGGTGTATCCGCCTGCGAGTACGACTGGGTCTGATTGCCCTCCACCGGATTCTGGTATAGCGTCCGGAGAAATTGAAAGCGGGTCAATGCGACGTAATATCGTTCGAGGCTCAGGTATTCGCCTTGTGATCGGGTGATTTTGCCCTCGCGCACCGCCTGCGCAATTTCCCCTAACTCTGCAGACATCGCAGCAAGAACGGACTCCAGCTGTTCTGGATAGCTTTGGGGATCCGGTGCCGCGCCCAGCGGTTGTAGTTGTGCACGCGGACCTGTCGGTTCGCCTGAATGTTGCTGAGGCACGCTCATGATCGCGCCTTCCGAGAGTTGAGCGCTGTCATTCTGTTGAGCGCCGGCAGAAATTGCCAGTATGCATACGATTAGCAGTCCGATAATCCACTTTAATTTCACTTGATTCTCCTTCATACAGCCCTTATGAACATGTACCTATACTGCGGCTCTCGTGCAGTTCACTCAAGGTTGGCTTGGGTGGAGGTGGATAATTCCCAAAAAGTTTAGCCATGGCCTTGTGCAGGTTTTTGTAGTTCTTCCCCGGATTTTTCCTAAGGTCAATGGTCTTGCAGGCATCGCCGCGCCACACTAGCTGCTTTTTTTCTGGGTCATAGAGATCTACCCAAACCATCCCTACGGACATGGTGGTGGTCTCGCCCTGCATAAAGGCATTCCCCCAACCCCACGCCAAGCTCTCTGTGCCCAATAAGGCGATGCTCATTCCCTCATCGACCACCGCCCGGTAGCCGATCTGAAGATCCCCGTCTTTTTTGACCCTTGTGAGACCTTTTTGTTCGAGTTGTTCATCAACCGCCCGCTGAATAGCCTGGTCGATTAACTGATCGGCAGACGAGCCGCCTGGAAGGTCGACCCATTGGTACGTTCTGTATTTCGCAAAGTTGGCACCCAGGTCATAGTTGTAGTGAACATCCTGCGCGTACGCGGAAACACACATAATCAAAATAAGTGGAATGAATGTCAGCCGCTTCATCAGTGTCGTTCCAATTCCTTTCTCTTCAGAGCGCCGCGTATTCCGGAGAGCAAACCTCCATTTATCGGTCCTGAGGTTTGGAAGTGTCTGCAATCGGGGTGCTGCTTACGATTGGAACCTCATGAGACTGACCCATGATGTCGTTCCATGTGATCGTGGTATCGCCTATGTGGACGAGGACGTCACGGCCAACCGTATACAGTATGGTTCCCGACGGCGAGGGCGACGGGGTCAGGACGACATAAGCCGTTCCCCCGATTTTTACCGTGACCTCGTAAAGAGAGTCAGGGGCAAGCGCATAATCCGGAATGGAGGTTTGCGCAGGCTGATGCGGCTTTACGGCAGTGATGGTCGCCGGCTGGTATGTCGATGGCGCAGATGGAGATTGAGCTAGTGCAAGTGCTGGCAAAAGTAATATCAGTGTTCGTAAGAAAAGCTTTGGCATCGTGTTGCTCCTCGAAAGATCTCCAGGTGAGTAATAGTCGAGCTGTTGCAAGTGGGTGCCGCAGGATCTGCAGGACTCAGCGGGCTCCACTTTGGGTTGGAAGCGTTATGCATGGCTCACGGTCCCCACAGTTGTTGGCGAAGCCGGGGCACACGTTCTCTGGCGCTTAGTCGACATGGTTGCCAGCGAGTAATCGAACTCTCCGCCGCAATCAAAGCACACCCGATATGTCCGTCTCCCGATCGTGAAAACACGGCTGAGATTGCTGTGCCGGCAACCAAACAAAACATCGAGCAGTCTTGGTAGCCAAGATCTTATGTCGAAGGTCATCAAGTGCCTCGCATCTCCTAAACGGGCTCCTAGCGCTTGCCACCACTGCATACTGCAGGTCTAATGCCGAACCGTATCGAGGCTAAGTGCTTGATTAGAAAAAGAAACGGGATTTCGAAAACGAGTAGCTGGTGCCCTGATACCGTCACTGTCAGCATCGCGTCATTTAACGGATACTCAAGCACTCGAGGCGGCGAGAGTTAGGTACAGGAGGGTACGTCAATCAATGCGGTCATAGCCTCAAGCTGCGTGTTCTTGAGATCGGTCAGGCCGGAGAGGCTGGCGGAGAGCTCCTTGGAAGAGCTGCTATCGCTGGCTTTGCTTCCCATCATGGAAATCTGCCTTCTACTTTTCGGCCAGCAGTTATTCAACTATCGGATATGGCGATGTTGTTCTCCCGGCGAAGTGCAGGCTGCTGTGTGCTGCAAAGCGGATCGCCTGCGTGCCGATGAATCCTGAATCATGGCCTTGCGGCCGGAGCAAAACCTTTCGCCAAGTCTGTCTCTGAAGCGGACATACCCCGCAAGCGGCTGTCGGCAGTCGTAGGTAACTTCACATTTCGGTTCGCGGCTTCGGTCAATCGTACTGCATCCTTGGTTTCTTGGAGAGAAAGGAGCACAGAATTCCTTGAGACCCGGCGCACAATAGGACTGACTACCCGACGCAGCCCAAAGGGAATGTCCCGGCTCAAGGCAATCGCCTCGACTTCAACATAAGTTCCGCCGTCTCGTTGCTCATACCTGGCAATGCTGTAAAGGCGCCAGATGAAGCCACTACCTTGGTCTGGCGGAAGCTTCTCTTCGTCGGGACGGCCGTAATGCCGGAGCTCTTGCACCCGCGTGGTGTGTGTAATGCTGTACCACCTGCGTTCGTCAACCCGGAAATAGCAGGTTTCGTATTCCATATCGAGGGCGGTCTGGGCAACAACCTCTTTGTTCACGACGCGCATGGAGTACTTTTCACAGGATCCGTCACTAGTGAGCAATCTGGAGTCAACAACTGTGGGCTTGTAATATTCCTTGTAGCTGCCGTAATCACGGACTGCGTGCAAAACGTCTTCAATCCTGGTGTCTGGAAGAAACGCTGCCCCCATCCAATCGTGGATTAATCCTGAATCCACAGGCTTTGGGTTCTCCTTCCCGACGGATGAGACCAGGATCTCACCTTCACGAACGCGCTGAAAGCGCTCAGGTTTCTCGTCGACCCAGAGAAAGGGCGTTTGAGGGCCAATTTGGGGACGAGCAGCATCGATATACGCGTTCCAGTAAACCAAGGTGTCTTGCTTCAACTCAGCCCCACGGGATTCCGATGGCGCGAAGAGGGAACCGGACCACACCAACATCACAATAAGCGCTTGGAGGGTACGGAAAGCGCACCTACGGTCAGAATCTGTGTGATTTGCCGAGCTCCATTTCATGGTTGGGCACCTCTTCTTTTTTCTTCTCGCAAACAAGGGGTTGAGCGAAGGAATTTCCAAGTTGCGAGCTACTTGATTAGATGAGCAAGACATATGCCGGGGCGCTGTTACGGTAAGTGGTTGAAGATGAACGGCATTCAGGGCCTGACCTTGGTGGGCGGGTCAAGAATGGCGACGCTGCGTAGGCACTGCCGCCCGTCTGCCCGGATTTGGGCGGGTTCCAGGGACGGCATCGATAGTCGCCACGGACTGCCTCCTGCTACGTTCTTTAACGTCATCGAACCGCTGAGTAATGAGATTGAAACAGCGCTACAGGTGAACCGGGCAGTTTATTGTTCGGATCTCAGAGGCAGGAGTTGTCCTCTGCCACGCTCCAGCTCGTCAGCATCGATGCCAGGAACCTGGTGCAGGCCACGCTGTTCTGAAAACGCTCGTCACTGTCCAGTGCCGATGAGGAGCTGTAATACTCGGTCAGCGCGAGGCGTCGGTTCTGGTCAATAAGCCAATCGCCGAACCGTGTCAGGGCTAAGTGCTTGATTAGCAAGTCCATCTGCAGTTCGAAAGGCGTAGTTGGCGCCCTGATACCGTCACTGTCAGCATCGGGTCATGAACGGATACTCCCAGGGCCGCACCATTGCCGGGTACGCAGCGGAATTCCGGAACATCCAACCATGTCGAGTTTCAGAGAAAGGGTACGCTAGAGCGCCTCGATCACAATCAAAGTCAGGTCGTCCTGCTGCGGAGTCGAGGCCGGCCGCCATGAGCTGAGTTGCGTCAGAATATGCCGTGATAATTCATCGGCGGATACCGATGGGTTGTCATGCACGATCTCTTCCAGCTTGCGGTCGCCGAACGCCTCACCCACTTCGTTCTCGGGTTCGCTTATGCCATCGGTATAGAGCAGGAAGCGGTCACCTGGGGAGCAAGTCAGCTCACGCACTGGATATTCGGTCTCAAAAGGTACCCCGAAAAGTGTTCCGTTGCTGGTTACACGTTCGAGTGAGCTATCGGCGGCGTGCCAATGTAGGAGTGGTGGATGACCGGCTGCGGAGTAGAGGGCGTTGCCAGCTTTGGTGTCGATCCACAGGTAGGCGGCGGATATGAACTGGCCGCGCAAGTCCGCCGACAGAATGCCCCGCAAATGGCGAAGCAGTTCCGCAGGATCAGCGGCATGTGCGGCAACTGACTGCACCGCCACCTTGATCATGGAAGCAATCAGGGCGGCGGGTACGCCGTGACCGGAGACGTCAGTGATAAGAAAGCCGATGCGGTGTTCATCCACCGGCAGAAACTCATAGAAATCCCCTGCAACTGCGGTCATAGGCTCGTACGCGGCTGCAATGCGCAGCCTGCTAAGCCGTGGCGTCGTCGTCGGCAGAATCGAAAACTGCAGCTGCCGGGCAATCGCGAGGTCATTCTCAATCGTTGACAGGCGGCGTTCGTTTGCATAGACGCGCTGCAAGTCCACATAGGCCAGCGATGAGAGCAAAGCAGCAAACCCGAGATCATCCCACCGGCTGCCGATATCGTGACCCACTCCAAGAGACTGCACCAGACTCACGTAGAGAGCTTCGACGCAGAATATAGTGCAGCCCATCACCAGCGCTCCCCGGCGTTGCAGCACGCCAAACTTTCGGTTGAGGGCAGGGACGGAAAGGAATACCAGCAGCACAACGAGAACGCCGGCGCTGATGAGGTTGTTGTACCGGATCAGCGTGTACTTCTGGCCGGTCACTACAAACCAACCCACGGCCAAAAGGGCAATGAGTAGGCCGATCAAGGCGAGTGTTGTAACAAACTGCCGCAACTTGCCGACCACAAGTTCCCGGAATGAAAGAGCAGCGGCGACGATGAGCAGATAAGTAATTGAAGTCTCGACGTATGGAACACACGACTGAAGCCATCGGGGAAGGATGGTAACAAGCGTTGAGCACTGAGTGAGCCGCTGGACACCGTACATCGCGCTCCAGATTCCCAGAAACACGACAGCGCGCACACCGCCGCCGCTATTCCTTCGAATCGCGGCAACCGCCAGGCTTGCTAAACCGACGATGAAAAAGATCGTGCCGGCAAACAACAGAAAAACCTGTCCAGTGAGCATCGTTTGAAGTTGACTGTCCATGTCCATGTCAATGGTTCGTTTTCCAAAGACGACCAGGTTCCTCTACAGGCAGGAGTTATCCTCTGCGAATCTCCTGCTGGTCAGCATCGATACCAGGAACTTGGTGCAGGCCACGCTGTTCTGAAAACGCTCGTCACTGTCTAGTGCCGATGAGGAGATGTAATACTCGGTCAGGGCGAGGATATGGTTCTGGTCGATGAGCCAATCGCTCCAAAGTCGCAGCCGTGAGCTCTGCCTTTCCAGCTGCTGCAGTGCTTTGAGATCAGCGTCGTTAGCGACGCAAAGAGCTGTCAGTTTCAGCGAATCGTCGATCTCGTCGAGGTCGTTGTGGATCCAGAACTCGCCCAGCGGAAAGCCCCTCCTGATCGAGTTTTCGAGTTTGCGCTCTGTCAATTCCATCCTGAACGCGGCGGTCAGGCCGGCGGTTGCGAAACCCGGTGACATCTTGACACGCTCCGGTTCGGTCGATTCGGCCGCATTCGAGGACGCTGAGGACCATACATCCACCGTGATTGTGTGTTCGTCATTGTCATTGGTTTTGTGTGGGCGGCCCTTCGAACCAGGCTCTTCCTGCGCGGCAACCGAAATCGCAAGCAGCCCAACGATTAAGAACGCGATCATCCAATGCCTTTTCACGTCAATGTCCTCTACACCCGAACGTCCATTCACAGGGGCCTCCGAAGGGTACAATCCGTCTTTCACTGCTCAGGAGACGGCTCTTTCTCTTCCAAGTTGAAAGTCTGGCGCAGTAGTCCATCCACTTTTTCTTGTTGCTCCCTCATGACCTACTTGGCTTGAGGAGGATAATTCCTGAAGAGCTTGGCCACGGCCTTTTGCAAGTTCCTATAGTTCTTGTCTGCGTCTTTCTTGATATCTATGGTCTTGCTGGCATCTCCGCGCCAGACTAGTTGCTTTCTTGCGGGGTCATACAGATCTACTACCAGCGTTCCGATGGGGATGGTGGAAGTCTGGCCCGTTACGCTACCGCTTTCCAATCCGCCCCAACCGCCGCCCCATCCGCCCCACGGGCCGCTGCCCGTACCGAAGGCCGACAAGTTGATGCTTTTCTCTTCACGCATAGCAGCATGGTAGGTAATCAGAAGATCCGGGTTGCTTTCGACCTTGGTGAGACCTTTCTGTGCGAGTTGTTCATCTATTGCCCGCTGAATGTCCTGACGAATCAACTGATCGTCTGATGTGCCGCCACTGATGGCCAATGGCCCGCCGCCCGGCAGGTCGATCCTTGGCAGGCCACTCGGGGGAGCGAGCTTTGCCTGACCCGTCGGTTCATCGACCCACTGGTAGGTTTTGTAGGCCGCAAAATTGGCGCCTCGGTCATAGTTGTAGTGAACATCCTGCGCATAGGCGCAAGCCAACATAAACAAGATGGCTGGTATGACTGTCAGCAACTTAGTGAGCTTCATTCCATATCCTTTCTGTTAAGGCCCGATTAGTTCAGGCGTGCAGTTTTCGGTTCATCAGCCCTGAGGCTTAGACGTAACGCTAATCGGGGTCTTGCTTATGATTGGCGACTTGTAACGCTGCCCCATGGCGTCGTTCCATGTGATGGTGTCTTCGCCGATGCGGATGCGCAGTTGACGGCCCTCTGCATAAAGTATGGTTTCCGACGGGGCCGCAAGAGGGGTCAGTACCAGATAGACTGTTTGCCCTACCTTCATCGACACTTCGTAAAGGCGTTCATCGAGATTGGGGCTTTCCGGAGACGAGAGCGGTTTTGCGTCAATGATGGTCGCCAGTTCGAATGCCGCCGGAGTAGATGGCGATTGAGCGAGCACCAACGCCGGCAAGAGAAGCATCAGCGTTTGCGGGAGGATTTTCGGCATTTATTGGCTCCTGTGGGACTCCTCGACGTCAGCTTTCGCAGGGAAGGGCTGGTTTCAAAGCTCGCGAAGGAAATAGTGAGCGGACATGTGTCCGCCGGCCCTTTATGGCCATGGTCTCGAGCGAATAGTCGAACTCGGCGCCGCAATCCGGGCAGACGCGATATGTCCGTCTCGCGATGGTGAAGACACGGCTGAGATTGGAGTGGCTACAGCCAAACAAAAACTGCAGCAGCCGAGTGAGCGTCATAGTTCGCAACTCCTGACGGGCGCAGCCGGCTCGTCACAGTTCCCTAATGCAGGTCAAATGCCGAAACCCGATTGTGACTAAATGCTTATGTCTCAGCAGGATCAGGAGCTCAAAGTGCGTAGTGGGCTGCCCTGATGCTGTCATTGCCAGCCCGAGATCAAGACATGGGCAGCCGCTCCGGCATTCCATCCTCAGCCACCCGCAGTGTGCGGTCATAGGCGAAGCCGGGATGTTTCTTGCTAGCAGTCCGACTGACGAGCGCATATCTCAAGACACAGGACGAGTGTTCTATTTTCGAGAGGGGCGTTTTCAATTCTCTTGCAGTGACGCTTCGATGGTCTCATGTTGTTTCTTGATATGAGACAAGGGCACGGCTGCGTCGCATAGTCGTCCACCGGACACAAGTTCGAGCGTGTCAAATGCAACGCAATACGCCAGCTCGATAGCGTTCCGGCTGATCCCGAGCTGCGTCGTCACCTGGTCATAAGAGGCCATTGCAATGCCGCGCAGGACGAGAACGAACCGGCACAGAACGTCGAGACGATTACGAATCTCTTCGAGGTTCTTGACCAGTAATAAAAAGTACTCAGCCGAAAGGGGAGGGTACTTCCGGCGAACGGGTTCACCTTGCTCGTACTGATGGGCAAGTTCCGCGATTTCCGCGCGCCGCCCCTGGAGCGCGCGTGCAACGGTAGCCCGGGCACCCCAATGTACGAGCCATTCGTGAAACACCGGAGTCTGAGCTTCGGCAATTGTGCAGGCATCAATTACACAGGCGTCTGTCGGCTTGTCGTCTTCGATTAGAAAGGCCGCTACCCAGCGCAGCAGGTTGTGATAATCGCCAAAAACTTTGCGCATGTCATCTTCTGTCACACCGCGCTGTTTCGCCCTGATGTCTTCCAATATTGTCGTGATGTTCATCACTTCTTCAACCTTATGTCGGCAATTTCCGTCTATATCCGAACTTTCAGAAGACCTGCAGCCGCGACAGCCTCTTCCAATTATGTCTTGTCCGGCACCGGACACGGTTGCACCTTCCAGATGTCGGCGGCGTATTCCGCAATGGTGCGATCGCTGGAGAACTTGCCCGAGCCCGCCACGTTCGAAATGGCCTTGCGTGCCCATTCGGAGGGGTCGGCATACAAAGCGCGCAGCGCATCGTCTGCCTCGAGATACGACTTGAGGTCCGCCAGGTGCATGTAGTGATCGTGATTCAGCAACACGTCGCGCAGAGGCTCGAACACGCCGGGCTCGTTCTGGCTGAAATAATCGGAGAAGATCAGGTCCAAGGCCCGGCGAGTCTCGGGCTCTTGTTCGTAGTGCCAGCGCGGGTTGTAGGACCCGCGACTGCCGATCACCTGCTCCGCTGTCAAGCCGAAGAGGAAGAAGTTATCTTCGCCGGCCTCCTGCGCCATCTCAATCGTAGCGCCGTCGCGAGTGCCGATCGTTAGTGCGCCGTTCATCATGAACTTCATGTTGCTTGTGCCGCTGGCTTCGTAGCCTGCGGTGGAAATCTGGTTGGAGACCTCGCTGGCCGGAATCAGATGCTCCGCAAGCGAGGCACAATACTCTGGCAGGAATATCACCTTAAGTCGCCCGCGTACTACAGGGTCGCCGTCAATCGTGCCCGCCAGATTGTTAATGAACTTGATAATCAGTTTGGCGAGCCGGTATGCAGGGGCAGCCTTACCAGCGAAGAAAAATGTCCGCGGATACATGTCCAGTCTAGGATCCTCGCGGAGCCGGTTGTAAAGCACTACGATTCGTAAGGCATTCAGTAGCTGACGTTTGTACTCGTGGATACGTTTTACCTGGCAATCAAAGATGGTGTCCGGATTAAGCACCTGCCCTGTCGACCATCTGAACCAGTCGCAAAATTTCCGCTTGGCGTTGCGGTTGGCTTTCAGGAAGTCGTGACGGAAGCCGCTGTCTCCGGTGAACGCCCTGAGCTTGCTCAATTGGCTTAGGTCACCGATCCAGGCATCACCAATAGCATCGGTGATTAGAGTGGAAAGGTCAGGATTGCACAGTAGCAGCCAGCGCCGGGGCGTGACGCCGTTGGTTTTGTTGTTGAAACGTTCAGGATAGACCTCTGCCAGGTCTTTCAAAGTCGTCTCGCGCAGTAGATTTGAATGAATCGCAGCCACTCCATTGGTACTGTGGGAACCTACCACCGCCAAGTTGGCCATGCGTACCTTCTTTGCGGTTCCCTCCTCGATGAGGCTCACGCGCGGAATGCGTCCTTCGTCGCCTGGAAACTGCCGACGAACGTCTCCCAGGAAGCGGCGATTTATCTCATAGATAATTTCAAGCTGCCTGGGCAGCAAATCTTCAAACCACGCGACCGGCCATTTCTCGAGCGCTTCGGGCAACAAGGTGTGATTTGTGTAGGCTAGCGTGTTCTGCGTGATACGCCACGCCTCGTCCCATTCAAGATGCTCCTGGTCAACCAGGATTCGCATCAGCTCCGCGACGGCCAAAGACGGGTGGGTGTCGTTCATCTGAATCGCCACTTTGTCAGCAAATGAGCGCCAATCCGAGTTACAGCGTTTGAAGCGACGCACAGAATCGGCCAGCGAGCAGGCGACGAGGAAGTACTCCTGCAGGAGGCGTAGAGCTTGCCCTCTGAAATCTGAGTCGTCGGGATAGAGGACCCGAGTTAGAGTTTCAGCTGAGAGTGTCTGGGTGAATGCTTCTACAAAGTCTCCGTGAGAGAACTCTTCAAAGTTGAAATAATCAGGTGCGGCAGCGGCCCAGAGGCGGAGGGTGTTGATCGTAGAACCGCCGTACCCGATTACAGGGCGGTCATAGGGGATGCCGATCAAAGTTGATGGCCGCCCCGGTACGGGGCGCAGACTTCCTTCACTCAACTCGAATGAGCAAGTTAAGTTGACTTCCACCTTTTCGTTTGGGCGCGCGACCTCCCACGGATCGGGAGAACGTAGCCAGTTGTCCGGCGTTTCCTGTTGCCGTCCGTTCCGGATTGATTGCCGGAAGATGCCATACTCATATCGGAGTCCGTAGCCCATGGCCGGGAGCTGCATCGTTGCGGCGGACTCCATGAAGCAGGCCGCAAGACGTCCAAGGCCGCCGTTGCCCAGTCCTGCATCGGGCTCCTGCTCCAATATCTCAAGGAGGTTGAGTTGCTTCTCCTTGATGACCTGATAGGCCAGCGGAGCGAGCAGGAGATTCGTAACGTTGTTTTCGAGCGAGCGGCCGATGAGGAACTCCATCGAGAGGTAGTAGAGCCGCTTAGGATTCTGTTGTTCGTACGTCTTCTCTGTTAACAGCCATCGCTGCGATAGGATGTCGCGCACAGACCGGGCAAGTGCCTCGAAGCGATCGCGCGCCGTCGCCTCTGCCAGATCGACTCCACTGTCAAACAAGAGATGCCGTTCATAAAGTGCCTCGCTCGTTCCGGCGAACTGCACCGGACCGCATCCGTACTCCGAGTTCATGAGTCTGGCAGAATCCTCTACTGTCTGCCGTTTCGGTTCAGTCTTAGTGATCATAGTCACGTCCTTCGGTTATCCTGCAGGGCTTGCCGATCGAATCTCCAAATACGGTCGGATCGGCAGGTGTGATGCGTGCAATTTGAGACTCGTGCGTAAAACGACGAATCAGTTTGCGGATGAAGTAAATTGCGAGTACACCGAACGCAAGCCCCCCCAAGAGAGTTCCTACTCTGCCGGCATAGGAAGCCACGCGATCCAGGTCATGGCTAAAGACATAGCCGAGTCCAGCATAAACACCTGAATAGAGAGCTGCGCCGGTTGTCTCAAGGGTCAAGAAGCGGAGCCGGCTAGTTCCTGATGTCCCAGCCAGGGGAGGCGCTACCGCATCCAGTCCCGGGACGAACTTGTCGAACACGAGAATAGGAGGCCCATACCTGGCAAACGTCCTTTTCGCCCTGCGATCGGCAGCAACCGGGTCTGGCGCGAAGCGATGAAGGTAACGCAAGACCCTCTCCCCCTCTCGCCGGCCGGCCTCATACCACAACCAGTCAGCCAGTACACAAGCAGCGACAGCCAGAACGAGCGCGGTGGCGAGGCCCAACTTTCCGGCGGCTGCGAGCGCCCCTGCGGCAAGCAGAAACAATGGTCCCGGTACCGGTAATCCTATTTGGTGCACGAATACCGCACCGAACAGGACCGTGTAGCCATGCTTCATGATGAACTCGACAATAGCGTTCATACGTCTCCCTGGTGCGAGGCGCTCAGTTCATCGCTTCTCATAAGGCCACTTCCAACTGGTGATCTCGGGGCTGTCGACTCCGTACTCGTAAGCATGGCGCTTGCACTCAAGCTGGTAATCACGGAATTCCTCTTTAGCATGCCCTCCAATCCGCTGCAGTTTCTCCACGCGGTCAATGGCGTCGATGGCGAGGCTGAAGCGGTCGGTCTGATTGTTAATTGCCAGCTCCATGGGAGTGTTGATGTTTCCCTTCTCCTTGTAACCGCGCACGTGCAGGTTCCGGTGATTTGTGCGGCGGTAAGCGAGACGGTGAATCAGCCAAGGATAGCCATGGAAGTTGAAAATGGTCGGCCTGTCGGTTGTGAAGAGAGAATCAAAGTCCGCATCCGTCAAGCCATGCGGATGCTCTGTGCTCGGTTGTAGCTTGAACAAGTCAACTACGTTGATAAATCGGATTTTTAGGTCGCGAAACCGTTCTCTGAGCAATACCGTCGCAGCCAGCGCTTCTTGTGTTGGAATGTCGCCCGCTGCAGCAATGACAACATCGGGTTCCTGATCTTCATCATTACTGGCCCATTTCCAGATGCCTATGCCTTTTGTGCAGTGGGTAATGGCGGCATCAATATCCAGGTACTGCAGATGCCGCTGCTTGTCTGCGACAATTACGTTGATGTAGTTTTCCGAGCGCAGGCAGTGATCGGCTACGGACAGTAAACAATTCGCATCCGGTGGCAGATAGATACGAGTAACTGCCGCACTTTTGTTGAGTACTACGTCAAGGAACCCGGGGTCCTGGTGCGTGAAGCCGTTGTGATCTTGACGCCACACAGTTGAGGTAATAAGAAGATTCAGTGACGCGATTTTTCGGCGCCAAGACAGCTGATTGCTGATGGATAACCACTTCGCATGCTGATTAAACATCGAATCGATCACGTGAACGAAGGCTTCATAGGATGAGAGAAAGCCGTTACGACCGGTAAGCAAGTAGCCCTCGAGCATGCCCTCCATCGTGTGCTCGCTGAGCATTTCAACCACACGACCGTCGGAGGCCAGTTCTGTGCCATCACTGTCTTCGGGCAGAGTTTCCGCAATCCAGAATTTTTTCGAAACCTGATAGATCGCGTCCAGCTTGTTGGACGTGTTCTCATCAGGCGCGAACACCCGGAAACTGTTCATATTCGATTTCATGAGGTCGCGCAGGAAAGTACCCAGCGGTGGCACATTTTCCACTTCCTTACTCCCTGGGCGGTCGATTTTGGTGGCGTAATCGCGAAAGTTGGGCAATCGCAGTTTTTCTCTGAGCCCTCCATTCACGTGAGGACTGGCGCTCATGCGGCGCGAGCCTGATGGCGCAA
>Ga0207780_1000230_pt1 | contig 15652 bp, 8 predicted proteins | sample LuqExpMetageno45_FD_187803 | JGI IMG/M metagenome (GOLD analysis project Ga0207780, IMG submission 187803) | Tropical forest soil microbial communities from Luquillo Experimental Forest, Puerto Rico - Sample 45 (SPAdes) | ecosystem: Environmental > Terrestrial > Soil > Tropical forest ...
CCAAGGAGGCAAACGCGACGAAGAGCGATGTCGTTGCAGCCGGCGCCGAGACGGCCCCGGAGACGACCGCATCCATGGCTTGCACTTCGCTGACGGGAGCTTCATGGTTCAGGGCGGCGACGCTTTCGCGGAGCAAAGCCGCTACCTCGGAGCCTTGCGAGGCGCTTCGGATCGCGATCGTCATCTCGGAGGGCACCCGCTTGTTTTCAAGGGTCGCGAGCGGATTGTACGGCACATAAGCGCTACCATCGATCCACTTGGGCGCATTGTGTTGCAGGTCGTAGGCGCGAACATCAGAAGTCACGCCAACAATCGTGCGCCAGTCTTTGTCATCGAGGAGGCGGATGTGCTTGCCGATGGCGCTCTGGTCAGGCCAGAACCGGCGCGCCGTCTCCGCGGTCACCACGGCCACGGGGCTGCCTGAGACATCGGAGTCTTCGAAGCCCCGGCCCGACAAGACGGGGATCCCCATCACGCGGAAGTAGCCGGGTGTGACGACGTTCAGCCAGAAGAGCGGAGCGCTTTCGCCCGGTGCATCGACGTGGTTTTCGACGTCGAGGGACCTTTTCGAAACTCTGCCTCCAAGGGGAAGCGTATTCACGAATGCGGCGCCTTTCACTCCGGGGAGGGATTGAACCTTGTCGAGGACGGTTCGATAAAAGGTAAGGCAGCGTTCGGTGTCATTGCAGAACGATTCATTCGGTGTGATGCGCGCGGTCAGGATGTGTTCCGGACGAAAGCCCGGGTTCACGTGCGACAAAGCCCAAAAGCTCCGGATCATCAGGCCGGCCGCAATCACGAGGAGCACCGCGAGCGCGATTTCGCCGACGACGAGGCCGCTGCGCAGACGGTGCGAAATGGAAACCGCGGCTCCCCGCCCGCCCGACTTAAGGGAGTCGACGAGCGCCCCATGCGAAATTTGCAGCGCTGGGGCGAGGCCGACAAGAAGCCCGGTCAGAATGGCTAAGCCGCCGGTAAACGCGAGCACTCGCCAGTCCATGTGCGCCGCCGTTAACTGCGGTGTATCGGCAGGAAGCAGCGTTTTAAGGAAGGCGAGTCCCTCGACCGCAAAGGCCAGCCCGAGCAAGCCGCCAAGCGAGGCCAGCAATACGCTCTCGGTGAGGAGCTGCCTCGTGATTCTCCGGCGTCCCGCGCCCATGGCGGCGCGAAGGGCAAACTCTCTTTCACGGGTCGCCGCACGAGAGAGCGTTAAATTGGCGACGTTCGTGCAGGCAATCAGAAGAACCATCCCGACAGCCGCCAAAAGGAGGAGGAGACGAACTCGCACGTCCGCAACCATGCCATCCTGCAACGGCACCACGCTCACATCGGCGTTCCAACTTGCGGGCATGGGCCAGGGGAACAAGGCTCCAACGTGAGCCTGGAACAAGCGAATTTCAGCGTGGGCCTGTTGGAGAGTGGCTTCGGGGCGCAGGCGTCCGATGACGGGCATGAAGTCGCCCGCCCAATAGGTGGGGACAGTTCGTGGGTCGTTGTGCAGCGGGATCCAGATTTGTGTTTTTGTCGACGGGAAATGAAAGTCGGCCGGCATCACTCCGAGCACTTCGCGGCTGACCCCCTCAAGCTCGATGGAACGCCCGACGATGGTAGCGTCGCCGCCAAAGTGCTGCCGCCAAAGCGCGTGGCTCAGGATAACGTAGTTGTCCTTGCCCGGGAGGTCCTCGCCGCGCTCGAAGACACGTCCGAGTTCTGGTTGCGCCTTAAGAACGGAAAATAGTTCCGCGGACACCAACGTGGCCGTTAGACGAACCGGCTCTCCTTGACCGCTGAGATTAAAGTCATGGCCTTCGGCGTAGGCGCCCATATCCATCGTGCGTACTTGTTCGCGCATGGCGACAAGCGCTCCCTGCGGGTACGCCCCGGTGACGCTCACCAGGCGCTGCGGTTCGGGATACGGAAGCGGGATCAACAGGATCCCATTTACGAGGCTGAAAATTGCGGTGTTGGCCCCGATCCCCAGGGCCAGCGTAAAGACCGCAATGGCCGTAAAGGCCAGGGATTTGCGCAATGTGCGCGCGCCAAAACGTATGTCCGCAAGGAAGCTTTCAAGGGAAGGCCACTGCCACACTTCGCGGCTTTCTTCCTCCGTCAGGGATACATTACCGAATTCCCGGCGGGCCGCTCGGGTGGCGTCCGGCCTGGACATGCCCTCCGCGACCAACCCCGCAATTTTTTCTTCGAGGTGCTGCTGAATCTCCTCCGACAGATCATCGTAGAGGCGACGGCGCGAAAATAGTTGCCTTAACCAAGTCATGACTCATCCGCGGCGAGAACTCGCGTAATCCCATCAAGCATGCGTTCAAACCGCGAGACTTCCTGCTCCAAATGCTTCGCTCCGGCCTTGGTCAACTCGTAGGTGCGCACGCGCCGGTTGGTCGAAGAGACGCCCCATTCGGCCTTCACCAGTTCGGCCTTGAGTAAACGCTGAAGCGCCGGGTACAGGGAGCCCTCCTCGATTTGCAGAAGATCGTCCGAGGTGCGCTTGATGTGTTGCACGAGAGCGTAACCGTGCAGCGGCCGTCGTTTCAGACTGCGAAGAATCATCATTTCGAGCGCGCCAGGGAAAAGGTCGCGTTGATCCGCTTTGCTCATGCGAGTCGCGTTCCTCGGTCGCAAACCAATGAGGCTATTTTCTTACAGGCATAGAGTGACATAGTATAAGGGAACCCGCTGCCAGCCGTCAACCGGTGCAACGGGGCAGGCAATCTGGGCCGCCGCGAAAACCTTTACGTAACTTTGCGGGCCCGGTGCGACGCAGGTGCGGAACAAGAATTGAGGCCAAGCTTCTATTCGTTGCCTTTCTGCCCATTACGCACCACCTCCAGTCCAATTTAAACCTCGCGCTCGCAAGCCGTTGCGGTCTCCGTTCGAATCGTCACGGGAACCGCAGCGCTAACGCCAGGCGGTTCTCGTTGACAAGGTCAGCGATGTGTCCTTAAATGGCAACCGTAAACGCTTACAGCGCTGTTGTTTTGGGGCGCTGGCAATCGTATTTCGTTTGATGGGGCTGTCTGGGTCAAAGGTGGGCTTTGGACAGGAAAGTCACACTGCTCGATCTGGCCGCGGCGTTGGGAGTCTCGACGGGGACCGTCCATCGCGCCCTGCACAACCATTCCGGAGTCAATGCCCTCACCAAAACACGCGTGGTGCAGATGGCCAAATCGATGGGCTACCGGCCCAATCTGGCCGCTCGTTATCTTTCGAGCCGGAAGCAAATCCTGGTCTCCGTGAATACTTTGAAGGGCACGACTTCCTTTTGGGATGATGTTCGCGCCGGAATTCAAAGTGAAGCCCAGTCGCTGACCATGGGAAGGGCGCAGCTTGAATTTCGCACCTATCCACAACTCGGAGAAGGCGAGCAGGAAGCCTTCGAAGAAGCGCTGAACTCGGGTGCAAAGGGGATCATTATTTTTCCGAGCCGGGCGAAGCAAATGGGCAAGTGCATGAGACGAGCGATGCGCTCGCACGTCCCGGTCGTCTGCGTGGCGACCGATGCGCCAGGCACCGGCCGCCTTGCGGTTGTGTCCATCGACACGAAAGTCAGTGGCTCGCTCGCCGGTGACCTTCTTGGCCGATTGCTTCACGGAAAAGGGAAAGTCGCCGTCACTCTGAGCGATCTTGACGTGAACGAGCACGCGGAAAAGTGCGAGGCTTTCGAGGAGACCCTGAAGCGATACCATCCCGGCATGCAGCTGGTGGAAACGATCGAAGAGCATGATATTGAGGCGGAGGCCTACGACAAGTCCCGGAAACTCTTTCTTGAGCACCCGGACTTGGCGGCTGTTTATGTAACAACCGAAGCGTCGATTCCGGTGATTCAGGCGGCTCGCGACACGGGAATCCTGCCTCGTCTTGCGATCGTCGCCACAGATATTTTCCCGGCGCTCGTCGAACATATTCGCGCCGGCAGCGTACTCGCAACCATCTACCAGCGTCCTTACACCCAGGGGCGGATGGCTTTTCGCGTGCTCTACGAATTTCTTGTCGAAGGCTCGTGCCCCGCCTATCAGGTCACTTTGGCCCCGCACCTGGTCATGCGGGGGAATCTCGACTTTTTCCTGCAGCGGCAGTCGCTCGAATCCAAGACCGACAAAGAGGGCCGGCTGTCGATTGATGCCGCGGAGCTGGAAGGCTACTCGGTGGGCTAGTGCTTGGCTTTTCCGAGTTGGTGACAAGCAGGGAGATTCGCGGCTGGCTAGAAAAAGGGGGATCCATCCACTTCCTCGGCATCGATGTCGGCACGGGCGGAACGCGCGCGATTCTTGTCGACGAGAGCGGCCGCATTCTCTCGTCTGGAACGGCCGAGCACGAGCCGTTTCGGAGTCCCGAGCCAGGTTGGGCGGAACAAGACCCTCGGGACTGGTGGCGTGCGGCAACGCTGGCCATTCAAAAAGCGGTTCGAGACTCCGGCGTCTCCGCCGAATCGATCTCTGGTATTGGGTTTTCCGGCCAGATGCACGGAGCCGTTCTACTCGATAAGGATTCGGGATTCATTCGTCCGGCGCTGATCTGGTGCGACCAGCGTACCGCGTTAGAGTCCGAACAACTGGCCCGCACTTTCGGAATTCCCCGGCTCATTCAGTTGACCTGCAATCCGCCACTGACCAATTTCACCCTTACCAAAATTCTTTGGGTCCAGCAAAACGAGCCGAAAAACTGGGAGCGCGTCCGAACAGTGATGCTTCCCAAAGACTACGTGCGTTTGCGGCTCAGTGGAGAAAGCGCGATCGATATGGCCGACGCGTCTGGAACGTTGCTGCTCGATGTCGCAAAACGGGCGTGGTCGAACGAGATTTTGGAAAAGGCGAACATCGACCGAAGGTTTCTTCCGGGGCTGTTCGAGTCGCCGGAAATCTGCGCAAAGGTTTCGGAGGAAGGGGCCAAAGCCACCGGTCTGCGGCCCGGCACTCCCATCGTCGCGGGAGCCGGGGATCAAGCCGCGGGCGCCGTGGGTATGGGAATAACCCGCGCGGGTGTTGTGAGCGCGACAATCGGAACTTCCGGAGTGGTGTTCGCGGCGACGGATCGTCCGGCGATGGATCCGCGAGGACGTTTACACACATTCTGCCATGCGATTCCCGGGCGCTGGCACGTGATGGGAGTGACGCAAGCGGCCGGATTGTCCTTGCGCTGGTTCCGCGGCCTCTTTGCTGCCGGCGCCGAAGACGGGCGCGATCCTTATGAACGCTTGACCGACGAAGCGGCGCGGGTGAAAGCGGGGGCTGGAGGCGCGCAGTGGGCCCCGTACTTGATGGGAGAACGAACCCCGCATTTGGATCCAGAAGCGCGCGCCGCGTTCGTGGGGCTTTCCGCTTCGCACACCCGTGCGCACCTGATCCGTGCCGTTCTCGAAGGCGTGGCCTACAGCTTGAAGGATTCCTTCAGCATCTTTAGCGAGATCGGAGTGCCCGTGGAGCGGATTCGCCTCGGTGGCGGAGGCGCACGCTCCCGGTTATGGCGTCAGATTCAGGCGGACGTTTACGGGCACGAGGTAGAAACCGTGGTGGCGGAAGAGGGCGCCGCCTACGGTGCTGCGATTTTGGCCGGGGTGGGTGCAAAAGCCTGGGCCAGCGTGGACCAGGCGTGCGACGCGGTGGTTCGAGTCGCAGAAACCGTGAAACCGGACCCGGCCAATACCCGTGCGATGAACCGCGGGTACCAAATCTATCGCCGGATTTATCCGGCGCTGCACTCCATCTTTGCGGCCACGGACACGGCCCCGGCTCGTTGATTTCAGAAGGCCCGAGCGGTTTGTTGCTACGCGCTGTGCGCGTACATATCCCAGCCGAGATAGCGCACCGCGGCTTCATGAACGGTGGAGGCTACGCTTGAGAAATTTGCCGCGACATGGTGTTCGAAGCCCTGCTCGCAGATATAGTGCAGCAGTTTCTGCAAGCCAGGAATTTCCACGACACCCGCGCCGCCAAATGTTTCGAGCGGATCGTCGGTGAACCGGCCGCTTCCTGTGTAACCGCGGATTTTGCCATTCAGGTCATCGGTTGAAAATCTCGCAAAGCTCATCGGGCCCGACTTTACGCGGCCCACACAAGTGCCGAAGGTATTGTCTTTGCCGACCGTGCCCGCGATGATTTCCTGGAAGTCCATCCGCACATCCTTAAAGAAATGTTTCGGAAGGTTGCTGCAGTGGAAGCAGACCGCTTTGTTCGGATCATTTCCGTAGTTGTTGTTCCAGTCGAGCAGGGCGCTGGGCGTTTCCGAAGCGAGTTGCAGGGCGTGCATGCCGATCACACCGCAAACGTCCACTTCACACGCGCTCGAGAGTAATGAGTCGCTCATCATACTCATCACCGTGCAAGGCACAACGCCGAGGTTTTCTTCGAGCGAGGTCCAACACTGAACCGCACTGATTTGCACGTCGGCAGCCTTCATCCATTCATCGACGACGGCTCCGAGCTTGGCCATTTTGAGGAGGGCGGCTTGAGGAACAGAGCTCGTGGTCACGTACTTCTGGATCGACTGCAGCTTCTGGAGCGCGGCGTCGTCTGTATCTTTCATGCGAGCGATCCGGCCGAGCACCTCGGAAAGATCCAGGGTTTCGACAGAAATCCCATTGGCTTCGAGCAGCTTCTCGCTGTAGCGGACCGTGTTGAACGCGGCGGGGCGCGCACCGATGGCGCCGACGCGCAAGTTGCGCAATCCCTTCACCACGCGGCAGACCCGCGCGAACCACTCGAGGTCCTTCGTAAATTCCGGCGAATCCGGCGCTTCCGTGTGAAGTGAGGTAAGCGAGTAGGGAATGCCGTACTGTCTGAGGTTGTTGCAGGCCGACATTTTCCCGCAAAAACTGTCGCGGCGGTGCGTGATCCCCATCTTTGTGGTCGTGTCCGGAGTGGCCTGCACCAGGACCGGCACAGCCAGACGGCAGAGGCGCAGGGTGTCGGCAATCGCGCGCTCGTCCCCGAAGTTCGGCAAGGTGACGATTACGCCGTCGATGGCCTCCGCCTTCGAACCGAACAATTCAGCGCAACGCTTCGCTTCCTCGTGGGTCTCGACCGCGCCGTACTTGCTTTGTTCGACGCTCAGCGCGACGACCTCTATTCCCGCCTTCTGCAAAGCTTGAATCATTTCTTCGCGGCCCGATTTCGCCAGGTGATCCGGGAAAAATCCGCGGTTCCCGACAATCAGGCCCATCGTCATTTTTGTTGCGTTGGCCATGACTTCTTCCGTTCCTTTCGAATATCTCTAGCCGCGCCCTTTTCCGGGCGCAAAGTAGATTGTGTAGGCGGCTCCTAGCGCGGTGAGAATCCCGCCCCACCAGACGCCGGCGTGCAAGTCAAACAACACCACCCGCGTTTCGGGCGGATGAAAAAGTTCGTAGATGCCCGCCCCCAGAATGAGCACGCCATTTACCAGGAGCGAGATACCGATGAAAAACCAGATGGAGATGGAGCCGCCAGGTTTCATTGGACCTCACCAGAAGATAACGTTCAAGACAACGAATCCCACGCCGACAACCGCGGCCCAGAACCAGGGCCGATGAAGCATCGAAACGTAACTCTCGGAGGGAATCTCGGTGACGCCGTAGACGAGGCCATGGAGTTCCGACACGGGCTTCGGTTTCGTGAGCATACTGACGGCGACCGTCACGAGGGCGGCGGTAAGGCACGACCACAGCGCGCGGTACATGTTTTCCGCCATGTCTCGCGCATACGGCGAGAGCGCGACGTAACGAAGCGCCGTTGGATCGATCTTTACCCAGGCCCACATGCCCACCGAGGCACAGGTGCCCGCGAGCAAACCCCAGAAACCGCCGGCAGGCGTCGCGCGCGTCCACAACATGCCCAGAAGGACGGTAGCGAAGAGCGGGGCGATGAAGAAACTGAAAAGTGCCTGCACGTAATCCATGATGCTCTTGAAATCCATTACCAGATACGCCGTGCCGATGGAAATTGCCACGCCGACGACGGTGGACCAGCGGCCCATGCTGACATAGTGAGCGTCGCTAGCGTCTTTCTTGATCAGCGCGCGATAGATGTCATAGGTCCACACGGTTGTGAAAGCGCTGACATTTCCGGCCATTCCCGACATGAAGCCGGCAATCAGAGCGGTGATTCCGAGGCCCAGCAGACCCGGTCCGCAGTAGCGCGCCAGCATCAGCGGCAAAACTTCGTTGTAGCTGTGCCCACCCGATCCGATCGCTTGTCCTTCTCCAACCAGTTTCACGGGGAGAAGCGCCAGGCCGAGAAGTCCCGGAAGGATTACGATGAACGGCACCAGCATCTTGAAGCCGGCTCCGATGATCGGAGCCATTTTTGCGGCGCGCAGATCCTTTGCCGAGAGCACGCGCTGAACCACCAGGAAATCGGTGGTCCAGTAGCCCATGGAGATGACCGCGCCAAGGCCGAACACGATACCTGTCCAATGAATGCCCATGGGGTTGTCGCTGAACTTGCCGAGCGTGCTCCACAAGTGCGTGTATTCGGCGGAGGCATTGGCGGCAACCCGCGCTCTCAAGCCCGACCAGCCCCCGGCCTCCACGAGTCCGAGTATGGGGATCAACAGGGCGCCCGCCCAGATCAAAATGAATTGCAGCACCTCGTTGAAAATCGCCGATCGCAGTCCGCCGAGCGCGACGTAGATGGCCACGGTTACGGAAGAAACCAGAATGCTGACGTTGATGTTCCACCCGAGCACAATCTTCAGGACCAGGGCCATGGAGTACATGTTGATTCCGCTCATCAGAACCGTCATGAACGCAAAACTGACTGACGAAAGGGCCCGGCTCGATTCCCCGAATCGCAGTTTCAAATAGCCGGGAACGGAATGCGTTTTGGAGATGTAGTAGAACGGCATCATCACCAGGGCGAGGAACAGCATCGCGGGAATGGCGCCGACCCAATACCAATGAGCTGCGAGGATGCCGTATTGGTAGGCCGCGCCCGCCCAGCCCATCAGTTCGAGCGCGCCAAGATTTGCGGAAAGAAAGCTGAGGCCCGCGACCCACGCGGTCATTTCGCGCCCAGCGAGGAAAAAGTCTTCGCCGGTGTTGGCCTGCTCCTTCAGATAAAAGCCGATGGCCAAAACGAGGGCGAAGTAAAAAACAACGATTACGAAGTCAACGAATGAGAGATGCACGAGTTGCTCGGAATTGAGCACGGCCAGGGCAATTGTCATGGGACTTCAGGCGCTCCTTGGTGCCTGTTCTCTTCGCTGTAGCACCGTTCGGTTTTCACTGGGCTGAAAACTTGTAAATGGTCTCGGACCGAAAGCGCGAACCCGGTCGAAGGATGGCCGACGGAAAGTTGGGGTGGTTGGGTGAGTCGGGATAGTGCTGCGTTTCAAGACAGAGCCCAGCGAATTTCCTGTAGGCGACACGGCCCTTGCCCACCACGCTGCCGTCGAGGTGGATACCTGAGTAAAACTGGATTGCCGGCTCGGTGGTCCACACTTCCATTTGCCTTCCGGAGCCGGGCTCGACGAGCCGAGCTGCAATCCGCAGCGCCCCAGCCTGTCCATTCACGACGAAATTATGATCGTAGCCGCCGATATCCTTAATCTCGGCGATGTGCTCGCCAATCGCCATCGAACCCCGAAAGTCGAATGGAGTGTCAGCAACGGTCCGAATCTCGCCCGTGGGAATGAGCGTAGTGTCCACCGGCGTATATTGGTCCGAGTTCAGGTAGAGCCGGTGGCCGAGAATGTCTCCGGATGCCGCCAAATTGAAGTAGCTGTGGTTCGTGAGATTGATCGGCGTCGCCTGGTCGGTCTCCGCACGGTATTCGAGTTTGAGCTCATCCGCTTCGGTCAGCGTGTAGGTCACGGTGACCTGCAAATTTCCGGGATAGCTTTCTTCGCCGTCGGGACTCAGGTAGGTAAAGCGCACGGCCGCGCCAGCCGGATGGTCGAGCGCTTCGGCTTTCCACGCCCGCCGGTCGAATCCAATCTTGCCGCCATGAAGAGAATGGGGAGGGTTATTGATCGCGAGCTGGTATTCGTTGCCATCCAGAGCGAAGCGGCCGTTGGCAATGCGGTTGGCGTACCGTCCGATCGTCCCGCCGAAAAAGGGATGAGGGGCGAGATAAGCCTCGAGGTTGTCGAGTCCCAGAACCACATCGGCGAGTTTCCCCGCGCGATCCGGCACCCAAAGCTCGGTGAGGGACGCGCCGTAAGGGATCAGCTTTGCCGCGGAGCCTCGGCCATTCCGAAGCAGGTAGGACTCGACGATGGTCCCGTCCGAGAGTCGACCAAACATGGACTTCTCGATCGCCGGTTTCGGAAGGGCCACCGACTGTTCTTTGACAAGTGGAGTCTGGCTGAGGAGCCCGGGAACGATTACGTTCGCAAACGCACCGAGTTTGCTCCAGATTCCCAACCATCCCCCTGAGCCAGCTTGATCTGTGAAGCACCAATGAGACTATGCGCGTTGTACCACAAAACCGAACGAAGAGCGAGCGCTCTATGCAAGCAGTTGACAAATAGCTAGTTGCCGCGGTTGCGTGGACTGAAAAAGCGAAGCGTGCCAGAAGAAACCAAGATGCTTTTCGCTGCCGGCCGACGATCGGCCGAAGCCATCGAGCCCTACGCGAGGCCCCACCGAGCCTCTGTCCGGTTCTCAAAGGAAGAGAACGATTACGTTGTTTTTGAAGGAATACCGCTACTCGGCGATGGCGTTCGCCGCTCTGGCCGCCAGGATATAGGCGCTTGCCGTATCGACGACATATTCATTCTCGTACCACAGGAACGGCCAGTCGCTTTTGAGCTCCGGGAAATCGGGTTGAATGATGGTCACCCCTGGAATGACGCCTCCAGGGATGAAGGTGTAGTCCGCGCGGTTGTTGCCATAGGCGACGAGCTTCGATTGGGCTCCCACACCGGACACATAAGACACGTTCGAAACGGGATGCGTGCCCAGCAGATAATCGAGACCCCGCAACGTGTAGTCGCTGCCGATGACGTCCGGGAATGCGACATGCAGAAGATACATCCGTGAAGCGAATTCTGCGACGAGGCCAGAGCCTCCCCAAGTGCCGGTGGCAATCGGAACGCCATAGGGATTTCGCGCCAGAGCCTCGTCGAGCTTCGTCTTGTAAGCGATGAGCATGGACCTGAGACGGTTCTTGAAGTCCGAATCCATGAAGGGGACGGCGCGCCCTGCGGTGGCGCCTAAGGTTGAGAATCGTTCTTGAATCGTGGGAAGGAGCTCCTTGAGGCGCGCGCGATAAGCCTGACCGCCTTTCGTGGCGATCAACAGCTCGACGGCCGCTTTCGTTTCATCCTCGTGAAGATCGCCACCGGTAGTGTTGAAAGAATGAAAGAGCGAGGGAGCTTGCTTGTGCTCCTCGTCCCAGACTTTCTCGGCCGTTTCGAGGCATTCGACGGCCGTCTTGTCGTCGTATCCGCGGAGTACGCGGCTCGCCGCGGCGAGAGACGAGGCAACGTCGTAGTTTAGAGCCGTCACATGTGTGGTAAACGCCCAGCGGTCGTCGGGTACACCGGAATGAATGCCATCCGATTCGCGCGGCGGCATTTTGGGCGAATAGATTTTTTCGTCGGTTGCAGAAGCCGCATCGCCAAGGTGCGTGTATTGCGTAAGGGTAGGCGCAATCACGCCGGGGATGGCATGACCGAACAGCCGGTATTGCGTCAGGAGGTAAAGCACACCGTGGAAGATCTGCTGAAGGGCGTCCGGAACGCCGTCCGGCTTGCGAATCTCGACCGAACGAGCCTGCTCGTCCACCGTGGTGCCGTCCCAATCCAAACCGAAGTTTTCGATCGCCAGCGTCAAGTCGGTAATTACGCGCGAGTGCGTTTGTGAACGAAGGTCGAAGTCACCGGCATCGAACCATCCGCCAACTTCGAATCCCGGAATGTGCTCTCCGGGGGCAAAAGGCGTATCCGTCGTTGGACCTTGCGCATAGCCGTCGAAGTGCGTGTAATTGACGGGCGCCTGGCGGGCATCATCGAGATGCGACGGCCCGTGCCAGATGCGATATCCTTCGCGCACTTTGACGTGATCCATCTGCTCGGCGAGGTAGGTATCGAGCGTTTGCTGCCAGATATTCTGATAGACATCCTTTGCGATGCGGAACGGCGCGCTCGTGTGACCAGCGTATTCAATCGCGTAAATTCCAGGTTCATGGACCGGTGAGAAGTCAAAATGCGCGTAGGAATAGCGCATCCAGTTCCCCCAAGGCTTGACTTCCGCTTGGAAGACCTGTTTGTAAGAACCTTCCGAGGCCACCCGAAGCACGCGTGCGTCCCCCGGCCCTTTGTAGAACGGGTCAAGTTCCAGCACGGCGATCTTGGGGCGCTCGGGCGTGTAGCCGACCTGGTTGTAGGCCATAACCGGGGGACGGGTCCAGCCTGCGACCACGTTGGGGTGAACGTGCCAGACCACAACGTCGCCCGTTTTGTCGGGCGGGATCAAGCTGCGAACGACAAACCAGCCATTCTGTGCTTGATTGCGGCCGTCGAACAGCATGAGCGGAACGCTTTCCGAGGTGATGCTGACGCGCGTCATGGGATCCTCGGGCGAAAGCTCGATCCGCCCACCACGGGCCAGCGCCGCCGGCTCGACCGCACCGTCGGCTTGCTTTTCCATCGGCCCGCCCGGATGACGCGGGAAAATGCCAAATGAGCCATCGAGGAGATAGCACTTTCCGAAGTAAGCCGTGGGCAGGAATTCGAGATTGAAGCCGGCTTTGCCCTGGAGCGCCGGGGGCAGCGGATAATCCAGTTGGACAGCGACGCGAAAGCCGCCTTCTTCGGGGCGCACGTCAATGTGGTAGGCCAGACCCCGATCCGGGTAAGCGAGCGAGGCAATCAGCTCGTTCGGAGAAAGCCCGCGCTTGCGATCCTGAAACCGGGGAATCGCGTCCCACTGCGCGGGAGTGGGAGAAAGGCGCACATCGCCATTGGTGGCAATGCGCTCATCGTGCAGAACGATTTCGACGCCGCTCATTTTTTCGTCGCCGAAGACGCCGTGGTAGGAATTGTGAAACACAAAAACGCTCAAACCGTGAGTCTCAAGAGCATCCTGCGGGGTGAGCTGCAATGCGGTCGAGGGCGGGTCGCCGGCATACAACCAGCCAGCGAGAGACACGAACGCGAATGCGGCTAGGCAAACTGCGAGTTCAGTTTTCTTCATTGTGTTCCTTTGTTCGGCTCGTCAGCTTGAACGCGCTTGATGTGGTCGACTCGGTTCGGGCCACGGAAACTCGGAGGAGGCCCAAGGTAGCTAGCCTTGACTCCACCGAGATCGACGACCAGTTTTTCGAGCACCACTCCCGGGTCAACCATCCAGAACTTCAGCGTGTGATAACCCGTTCCAGTCAGTGCGTGTGCGGATTTGCTGATGCGAATGTTGTCTTTGACGGAGGTTGCCCAATCCTCGAATGAATTCCGCTCCAGGGCATCGATGATCTGAGGAGGCTGATCGTCAAAGGAAACGGCATAACGGAGCCCACGGCCAGGAACGAAATTCAAAGACGGCGCGAGAAAGGCGTCGACCTCAACCCGGCCGGGGTTAAAAAGGTACATCTGATATTCGAGGCGGGGACCCTTCTCGACCGAAGTGATGCTCGCGGCTTTTACCGGAAACACCGACATAGCCGAACCCGTCCGCCCGTAATCAGGGATTTTCTCCCAGCGCGCTGATGCTCGGTCCACTTTGCTGGTGAAATCCTCCGCCTCCATCGAAACATAGCCGCCGGATTCAACAAATCCGCGAAGCGAAGCCCGGGTGGGTTCCTTTGGATTCGATAGCGAGAGCTTCAGAGTGGCGGAATCTCCCGTCGAAGCGGAGACCTTTACGAAACCGAAGTGCGTTCCGGCCGGAGCTTTATCCCAGTCGATGCCGATCCACACGCGTTTTTCTTTTTGAACCGCGCCAGACGATTGGCTCACCATAATCCAAGGTGCGCTGGCCGCCGCCGAGAATCGAAAAGGAGTGCGCCCACGGTTGAAAACATCGAAGAAGCGGCGTTGCCGAGCAAAAGAATCGAACGGAGGAAGCATCGGCTCATCCGATGCGCCAGGCCAGGCTGAGCGAGAACCTTCAACCGCGATTCCGAACTTCGCAGCTTCGGGAACGTCGAGCTCGACCACTTCCGGCATGACGTTTTCCGGTGGATCGTGCCACGAAGTGTATCCGATGTGGGTTTGATCCATCATGTGGTCCCATTTTCCCTGCGAGAGTTTGTGGTTGTAGGAGGAGGAGAGCTCCGCGTCGGCCTGAAATAGCTTGCGAACCTGTCCCGCCAGATCGTTGGTGCTGGCGCGCCCCTGCCGGGCGTAGAGTTGGTTCTTGCCGACGGCGATATAGAGCTCGGTAACCTGTGCCGACGCCTTCAGCGGGAACAACACCAGCTCGAAATAGGCTTCTCGCTGGTTCTCGGGAATTTGGGTGTAGAGCTGCTCGGCCCGTTCGACGGCGGAGTCAAAATCGGCGGAAACGCGTTCCGCCTCTCCGTAGTCAATGAGACTAAAAGTACCCGGCTCGAGGAGTTCGGGCTTGCGTCTGCCGTTGTATTTGCCGTACCGGCTGAGGAGGCGAGCGATCGCAGGGGCGTGTGTGGGGCCAAACTGGCGCGTGACCCACTCGGTCGTGAATTCACCAAGCTTTTCTTTCGGCCAGGCTTCCGGATTCCGGGCCAAGGTGAGGAAGAACTCGATCGGAAATTCCATGGGCTTCAAGTCGCCGACGTTGACAATCCAGATGCGATTCGCGCCGTAGTGGTATGCGAGATTCATCTGCTCCCAGACTTTGGGAATAGGATTCGTATTGATCCACTTGTATGAGCGCGGGTCCCCGACGTAATCGAAATGGTAGTAAATACCCGCCCCGCCGCTGCGTCCGCGTTCTTCGTCGGTAGGAAGACGGCGGATATTGCCCCAGTTGTCGTCGCACCACAGCAGGGTCACGTCGTCAGGCACGCGCATGCCTTTTTCGTAGTATTCCTGCACTTCTTTGTACAGCGCCCAGACTTGCGGAATCTTTTCGAGGTCAGGGTTCATTTTGCCGGCCAGGATTTTGCGCTGGTCGGCGACGATTTGCTCGAGAAGCGCAATGTTGCTCTGCTCGGACATGGGCAAGTCACCATCGCCGCGCATGGCCAGGGTAAAAATGCTCTCGTAGTTTTTGTTGCGTTCGATTCCTTCGGTCCAGAACTCGCGCAACTCCTCTCCGTTCGTGGCATAGTCCCACGGGCCTTTTCCATGACGCTTCCACTCCTGCTGCGCTCGGAGCATAGGCTCGTGATGCGAGGTGCTCATGACGATTCCATATTCGTCCGCAAGTTTCGGATTGAGGGGGTCATCTTCGTTGAAGGCGCTGTTCCACATGGCCGGCCACAGAAAATTAGCCCGCAGGCGCAGAAGAAGCTCGAAGACCTTCACGTAAAACTCGTGGTTATAACCTCCATATTTTTCCTTGACCCAACCCGTGAGCGAGGGGGCCTCGTCGTTCAGAAATATCCCGCGGTACCTGACGGCGGGCTCGCCCGCGAAATAGCGGCCGGGCCGAACGAAAAGCGCTTTTTGGGGCGGAATGGGCACATCGGCCCACCAGTACCAGGGGGACACGCCGATCTGTTCGGAGACTTCGTAGATGCCGTAGATCGTTCCGCGCTTGTCACTTCCAGCAACGACGAGGGCCGAGGAAACCCCGGGG
>Ga0207780_1000231_pt1 | contig 15647 bp, 14 predicted proteins | sample LuqExpMetageno45_FD_187803 | JGI IMG/M metagenome (GOLD analysis project Ga0207780, IMG submission 187803) | Tropical forest soil microbial communities from Luquillo Experimental Forest, Puerto Rico - Sample 45 (SPAdes) | ecosystem: Environmental > Terrestrial > Soil > Tropical forest ...
TCGTAATCGCCGGAAGTCGCCTGCGTGATTGCTTTCGTCGCAATCTCAAGCACGTACAAGTGTGTCCGCCTCCGCTCGAGATATCCCACCGTATCGGCCTTAAAGTACAACCGGTCAATCACCCAGGGGCGCTGCGACTTGGACTTTTTCGGCTTCTCCCCCTCCTCCCCCGCTTTGGCTTTCTCGGCAGCCTCCTCCAGTTCCCCCGGCGACGGGTCGCGCAGTACCAGCGCAAGCCGTTTTCCATCGGGCGACCACGCGAAATCGTCTACATCTTGAATTGTCTCCGTCAGGCGCTGCGCCTCACCGCCAAGCCGGTTCAGCAAATAGACCTGGCTCTTGCCCTCGTTTCCGTCTTCGTCTTTGCGCGACGACGTGAATGCCAGGTACTGGCCATCGGGCGACCACCGCGGATGCTCCGAGGAGACGCCCTCGGCAGTCAGCGGAAAGGCTTCGCCACCCGCAGCGGGTATCATCCAGATCCGCGTCTCGGACTTGTCATCTTTCAGCGAGATGGAGTCAACGGTGTAGGCGATGTACCGCCCGTCACCTGTGATTTGCGGATCGTGCACCTCGCGCGCCCCAAAAACGTCATCCACGCCGAACAGCCGTGGCGTCGGCGGCACCTGCGCGAGCCCGCGACCGGCAAGCAATGCGGTCGCTGCCAGGAAAAAACCCATACGAATCTTCATTGCGATGATTCCCCCAGAAGAATTCTTGTAGGACTTGTAGGAAATGATGCGAAGCAGTTTAGCACGGGCAAAACTTCACCGGAGCCGTGGCCAACGTTCCGCAAGCTTGCCCGCAGCGGAGGATTTTTATCCTACGCATGCCCATCCGGCCAGTTTCCGCGGTGAAAAAATATTCGTTGTCATGCATTTTTTTGTTGCATGCATGCGCAGACTCTGTATTCTTCGAAATGCGACCTGTTTTCGCGTGAATCGAAGCGAAAACGCCGCTTAAGGAGGACGAGAGAAAAGAATTGAGTACTTTATCCCTGCCAGCCCATCCTTCCCAGGTAATTCCCAACACAAAAAAGACCGTCGCCAAGCTGACCCTCTGGCCGCTTGTGGCTGCGACTTTCTTCATGGTGTCGGGCGGAACCTACGGCACCGAAGCGATCATCTCCGGCGCCGGCTACGGGCGGGGCATCCTCGTACTCCTTTTTCTTCCCGTCCTGTGGTGCCTGCCGACCGCTTTCATGATCGGCGAGCTTTCCAGCGCGCTTCCCGCCGAAGGCGGTTACTACGCATGGGTTCGCCGGGGTCTCGGCGATTTCTGGGGCTTCCAGGAAGCCTGGCTCTCCCTCGCCGCCAGCATCTTCGACATGGCCATCTACCCAACGCTGTTCACTATCTACCTCAAGCAGATGGTGCCTTGGTTTGGAGAGGGCCAGTTCGAGATTCTTGGCGGCTCCCTCACGCTCAATCACGGCATTCTGGCCGGGCTATTCGTTGTCGTCACCTGCGTTGTCTTGAACCTGGCGGGTATTCGCGTCGTCGGCCTGACTTCCCTGTGGCTGTTTTTCCTGCTGTCCTTGCCCTTCGCCATCATCGTTGCCCTTTCACCGGCAAAGGTGAGCGCTTTTTCTGATCCGCATGTCGCCGCCACCGGTGCAAGCGTCACCCTGCTCGGGGCGGTTCTTGTTGCCATGTGGAACTACATGGGCTGGGACAATGCCTCGACCATCGCTCAGGAAGTGGAGCGCCCACGCAAGACCTATCCCCGCGCCATGATCGCGGCCGTCATTCTGGTTTCTCTGACCTATGTTTTGCCCTTCCTGGCTGTGTACTTCACCGGTACGCCGGCTTCGTCGTTCAATGAAGAAGGTTCTTGGGCCTCCATTGCCGGCACGATCGGCGGCACGATCGGCGGCGTCGCCTGGTTGCGCTTCATGGTTACGCTTGGCGGCATGATGAGCGCCTTCGGCATGTTCAACGCACTCGTTCTCAGCTACTCGCGCCTGCCGCTCGCCATGGCCCGGGACGGAATGTTGCCTCCCGTCTTCGCCAAGGTCACCAAGAAGAACGAAACGCCCTGGGTTTCGATCCTCGTCTGTGCGGTTTGCTGGCTGCCTTGCCTGGTGCTCGGCTTCCAGCGGCTCGTTACCCTGGACATCATGCTGTACGGTGCCGCACTCATGCTTGAATTCGTCACCTTAGTGGCGCTGCGCATCAATGAGCCAAAGCTTCTGCGCGGTTTCGTCGTGCATGGCGGCATGGCTGGAGCGGTTACCTGCGGCCTCTTCCCTGGAGCGCTACTCATCCTCGCTATGATTGAAAGTGAGCACGAATCCATCCTGGGCCTGAATGCGCTAATCTTCGGCGCCGCCATTATCGCCATGGGTTTCGTCGCTTACTTTGCCACTGGTAGGTTGCGCGCCAAGTACACTGCCGCCTTGCCATCCGAAAACAGCGAACTCGCCTAGCGGATTGGCCTCGCGGTTTGCCCGCTCTGCTATCGCATACCACGGCACAATGTGGTAGAAGATAAAGCGCTGACCAGCCCCGGCAGTTCCCGCCCTCCATTTCTTTCTAGAGGTGACCACCATGAAAGCGATCACTGTAATTCGCGGAATTCTGTCTTTGGGGCTAGCCGCCGCGCTCTTGACACCCGTTCCTTTGCTGGCGACTACCCGCTCACTGCCGCAGGTTCCGGACGCTCAAAAAGCTGCTATGCGCGATGCCTTGCAGGAAACCGTCAACGAGCTGAACCTAAACGACGATCAGAAAGCGAAGTTGAAGGACATCTTCAGCGACGCAAAAGCAAAACGGGAGTCCATCTGGAACGACACCTCCCTCACCGACGACCAGAAAAAGGAAAAGATGAAGGCGTTGCGCATGGACACGAAAAGCAAAGTCAACGAGGTGCTTACGCCTGAACAGCGCGCTCAGTTGAAGGAAAAAATGGAAGCCATGAAGGCCAAGCAGCAGCCGCAGTAAGCTGATTGCGATTCACGAAGCGCCCGTGTTTCGAAAGAGCCGGGCGCTTTTTGCTTTCTGTGTGCCGGTACCTTCGGAGATCAACGAACCGGTTCAAAGATTTGGTATCCTGCTTCCAGTGACACCTTCCAACGGCACAGTTCGGCTGGTTTTCATTCCCGCGTCGGTGCTCTTCCTGTGCCTGGCCGCTTGGGCGTTGCAGAACAACGCGCAAACGGCCTCTACCTCCTCGCAATCCCCCACTCCGGCGCCTGCTTCGGCACCGGCAACGGCGCCGTCCACTGCGCCATCCACCGCACCTGCTGCTCAGGTGACCGCTGCGCGCATGGGCCTGAACGTGGTGGTTCTCGATCCCGCTCACGGTGGAACGGACTTGGGCGCCCGCGGCACGGAGGGCATCCACGAAAGCGACGTGGTGCTCCAGTTCACCGCCGCCGTTAAACGCGCGCTGGAAGCGCAGGGGTTCCAAGTGATTACCACCCGCGACGGCAACGACAATCCCTCCTTTGACGATCGCTCTGCCCGAGCCAACGCGCAGCGTGGCGCCGTCTTTGTGACTCTCCACATCGGCTCTACCGGTCTCCCCGGAACGGTACGCACTTACGTCATGCCCGATTTTCCTTCTTCGACCGACATCAGCGGCCTTATTCCCTGGGATCGCGCCCAGGCTCCCTTCACCGGACTGAGCCACAAGTTAGGCGATTCCGTGCAAGCCGAGTTGGCAAGACGCTTCAGAGGCTCACCTGCGGCGGCCCAGACCGCGCCCGTCCGCCAGCTTCGCACCACCGCGGCTCCCGCCATTGCAGTTGAGGTCGCCAGCGTGTCCGTGCAAACGAGGTCCGAACTCGACCGCATGATTCCAGGCGTCGCGGAAGGCATCGCCAGCGGAGTCGCGGCTTTCCGGCCGTCGTATATCCTGCCGTCGGTGCCGGGGGTCCTCCCCGGCCAGGGAGCCCAGCAATGAACTGGTCCTGGCGCACCTGGCTTGTGGTTGTTTTGCTGATTGCGGTGGCCGGTGCCGCCCTTTACTTTCCGGCGCTACGGCGGCAGGTCTACAAAGCCAAAGACATCACGGAGAAAACCGCTGAGCAGGCGCGCCGGGAGCTCCTGCCCCCCGCCCCTGTCACCAGCGGCGATCCCAAGGTCAAAGTAAAAATGTATTGGGGCTCGCGCTCAGAGCCAGGACAACTAGAGGCGGTCACCCTTGAACTTCCGCTCTCCCGTGAGCCGGTCCTGCGCGCCAAACAGGTTTTGAATACTCTGCTGGCTGGCCCCGTTGATCCTGAGGCGCGGACCCTCCCTCCGGACGCCGCCCTACTTGCCTTCTACCTTCTCCCCGACGGCACGGCCGTGGCAGATTTTTCCGAGCCGCTAGCGACCTCCATTCCCTCCGGCATCGAGAGTGAGCAACTCGCCGTCGAGTCGATCACCCGCACTCTGGCAGCCAATATCCCCCAAGCGCAGCAACTGAAAATTCTAATTCATGGCCAGGAGGTGGATACCCTCGCCGGCCATCTGGATTTGACTCAGACCTTCGTGGTGAGTATGAATGGCGTAACGGAGCCGCGCTCAGGCGTCTCGATCATTACCGAGCCGATCCAGAAGGCCATCGAAAAGGTCAAGGACGCCACCAAGCGCTGAGTTTCGACTTAGCATTGGCGGCTTGCCACTTGTAGCATAGGCTTTGCATTTGGTTGGAAACCCAAGGGCGGTCATTCCGAGCGCAGTGAGGAATCTCTCTTCGTGAGCGAATCCAGCAAGAGGGATTCCTCACTCCGCAGACTCCGTTTGGGATGACGAACAGCACAATCAGGTTGGGAGATGATCTGTTGAGAAGCGACGGACGAAGTGCCGATCAATTGCGCGCGGTGAAGATCACCCCGGACTTTATCTCCCAGGCCGAAGGCAGCGTACTCATCGAATTGGGCAAGACGCGCGTCATCTGCACGGCGACCGTAGACGATGGCGTTCCCTCGTTCCTGAAAGGTTCGGGCAAGGGTTGGGTCACCAGCGAGTACGGCATGCTGCCGCGTGCTACCGAAGAGCGTACGCCCCGCGAGGCCGCTCGCGGCAAGCAGTCCGGCCGCACGCTGGAGATTCAGCGGCTTATCGGCAGATCGCTCCGTGCTATTACCGACCAAGAAGCTCTCGGCGAACGTACGGTCTTCATTGATTGCGACGTCATCGAAGCCGATGGTGGAACACGCACCGCTTCGATTACTGGCGCATTTGTGGCGTTGGCTCTCGCGATGGAGCGCATGGTGGCTTCCGGCATTCTGAAAAATTCGCCGTTGATCGACTCTGTGGCGGCAACGAGTGTAGGCATTGTCGACGACGTTTCGCTGCTCGATCTGTGCTATGAGGAAGATTCCCGTGCGGAAGTCGATATGAACGTCGTCATGACCGGACGTGGCGATTTCGTGGAGATTCAGGCTACCGCGGAAGGGCGCCCCTTCACCGGCGGCGAGATGCAGGATTTGCTCGCCCTAGCTGCAGCAGGCATTCGCCGCCTGGGCGATGAGCAGCGTGCGATCCTGCCTGCGCGTTTTCTCAGCGGCAAGCGATGAGCGGCGCCGGCGGGTTGCACCGCCTGGTGCTTGCGTCCGGCAACCCGGGAAAATTGAAGGAATATCAGGTGCTTGCCTCGGGACACGCTTTGAAATTGCAGCTCATGCCCGGATTTGCGGCGATTCCCGAATTTCCCGAAAACGCGCCGACTTTCGCCGAGAATGCCGCGGGCAAGGCACTCTACTACTCGAAACATTCGCTCGATCCGGTTTTTGCCGACGATTCTGGCTTGGTTGTCCCCGCGCTCGGCGGCGCGCCCGGGGTGCAGTCTGCGCGCTACGCGGGTCCGGGCGCGAGCGATAATGCCAAGATAGCGAAGCTACTGGATGCGCTAAAAGGAAAAACTGGCAGCGAGCGGGCCGCCTATTTCGTTTGCGTGATTGCGGTAGCGTTGCAGGGCCGCTGCGCCATCGTTGTTTCAGGTAAAGTCGATGGCACGATTCTCGAATCGCCGCGCGGCACCGGTGGTTTTGGGTACGACCCCATCTTCTATTTTTCACCCTTGGCAAAAGCGTTCGCCGAACTGAGCGCAGAAGAAAAGAATGGGCACAGCCATCGCGGCAAAGCCTTCCGCCGCTTGATGGAAGTCCCGGATTAGCATGTGGTGGAAATCCTCCACTCGTCATTCCGGGCGGCGAGGAATCCTTCTTTTCGGCAAAGAAGAGAGATTCCTCACTGCGCAGACTCCGTTCGGAATGACGGTATTGAGACTTCCTGCGGCCGACAACGACTCCCACTTCGGGAGTTGTCATCTCGAGGCGATCCGATGAGGATCGGCGAAGGATCTCGACGCAAGCACGACCGACCACCTATCCGCGAGCGCTTTCCGGATAGACAGATGGCGTATGATTACTTGGACCGTCGAGAGTTTTTGTAGGGTCCGCGTTCTGAGGCGGACCGCCAACACACATCAGAGGGAACGGCTCAATGCCTGCCAAACCAAAAGCTACCAAGAAGGTCGTCGCAAAACCGAAAGTTGCCAAACCGTCGGCGAAGAAGGCCTCTAGTGCGGCAAAGGGCACCGACCCCAAGCGTGTCGCGGCGATCCTCGCGAAACTCGACGAGGCCTATCCCGCCGCCACCTGTGAACTGAAGCACGACAACGCGTTCCAGTTACTCATTTCCACGATTCTCTCGGCCCAATGCACCGACGTGCGCGTGAATCAAGTCACGCTGGAACTCTACAAGAAATACAAGTCGCCCCAAGACTTTGCCTACGCTAATCCCGCGGAACTGGAAAAAGAGATTCGTCCCACGGGCTTCTTTCGCAATAAAACGAAATCGATCATCGGCGCCAGCAAGGGCCTCATCGAAAAGTTCGGCGGCGAGGTTCCGCGCACCATGGAAGAAATCCTCACACTGCCTGGTGTCGCGCGCAAAACGGGGAATGTCGTCCTCGGCACGGCTTACGGAATCGCCAGCGGCATCGTGGTCGACACGCACGTGCAGCGCCTGTCGAATCGTCTCGACCTCACCCGCAACGAGGACCCTAAGAAAATCGAGCAAGATCTAATCGCCGTCATCCCTAAGGACAAATGGATCATTTTCTCTCACCAACTCATCTGGCATGGCCGCCGCGTCTGCTTCGCCCGCAAGCCCAATTGCGCCGCCTGCAACCTCGAAAAGCTCTGCTACTCCAAAGACAAGACCATTTAGCGAAGATAGCGGCGCAATCTGGCTATCAGCCCTTCCTTCCTCGTAATCAGCCTGTTCGCCTCGGCAAGCTCGTCTGCAGTTGCCGACGTCAAGACGTAAACGTAGTTTCCCTCCTCCTTATTCGCCGCTAGCCATTTTCCCGCTTCGAAATTCATGATTTCTACGTAGCGTGCCCAATCACTAGAGAGCTCGTAATTGGCGTCGTACGTTGAGACACCGTTTGCATACAGTCCGTCCGGCCACTTCTCGAATATTTCCAGGCCCAGAACAGCAATGTTGTACTGGGCGGCGATCTGAAGTGCGATTAGTGCGTCCGAGTGCTTGAACGCAAACTCGTTTCCACTGGCGACGGCCGCCTTTTTCGGTTCGTCGGGTATGAGTTCCTCAAGCCTGCGCATGGTTCCTCGCTCAAAACACACTTCCGCATGCCTCTGAGTATATTGCAGGGACGAAGCACAGTCGCAAATGCGTTGCAGCTTTGACGTTGGCGTGCAAAAGTGCGATAAGTGAGTCAATGGCGGATGCGAGGAACACTCGATTCGCTCCTTCCAATGAGACGCTAATTGCTGGTCTCACCCTTGTTGCAATAGTTTTGCACCTCGTCTTTCGCTACGCCCTGCACTTTCCACTCCTGCAAACCAATCTGCCCCTGTTTGCCGCTCTTCTCATCGGCGGCATTCCGATGGTCTGGGAGCTGCTGAAGAAACTGTGGAAGCGCGAATTCGGTTCGGACCTCCTCGCGGGTGTTTCCATCGTTACCGCAATTTTGCTTCGCGAATATCTCGTTGCCGCCATCGTCGTGTTAATGCTCTCGGGCGGCGAAGCTCTCGAAAGTTACGCGACCGCTCGCGCGTCCTCGGTGCTCGACGCGCTCGCCCGCCGCGTCCCGAGCATTGCGCACCGCAAAGAAGCGCATGGCCTCGTCGATGTGAAACTCGCGGACATTCGCATCGGCGATGAAATCCACGTCCTGCCCCACGAAATCTGCCCAGTAGACGGCACGGTCCTCGAAGGCCACGGCGTAATGGACGAGGCTTACCTCACCGGCGAGCCGTACGAAATTTCAAAGACACCCGGATCGATGGTCATCTCCGGCGCCATCAATGGCGAAACGCTCCTCACGATTCGCGCCGAAAAACTCGCCGAAGATTCGCGCTACGCCCGCATCATGAAAGTGATGCAGCAGACCGAGCAGCAGCGCCCGCAGTTGCGCCGCCTCGGTGATCAACTCGGCGCGTGGTACACGCCTCTGGCTCTTGGAGTCGCTACGATCGCAGCGCTCGCCAGCGGTCACACCGATCGCTTCCTCTCCGTCGTCGTGATTGCCACGCCGTGTCCGCTGCTGCTGGCGATTCCGACTGCCATCATCGGTGCGATTTCGCTGGCGGCCCGTCGCGCCATCATCATCAAAAATCCCGCGGTGCTCGAACAGATCGAAAAGTGCCAGACGCTGATCTTCGATAAGACCGGAACACTCACCTATGGCAGACCTCACGTCACCCGGATGATCTGCGCAAACAACTTTGACGAAACGAACGTGCTGCAACTTGCCGCCAGCCTCGAGCAATACTCGAAACACCCGCTCGCTGCCGCGATTGTCACGGAAGCGAAACACCGCAGCATTCCCATCTTGTCCGTCGATCAAATCAGCGAACGCCCAGGCGAAGGTTTGCGCGGCGCCATTGGCGGCCAGCGCGTGCAGATTACCGGCCGAAAGAAGGTGGAGTCGCTGAATCTCGCCTTGCCGCCGCTCGAAAGCGGCCTCGAATGCCTGGTCTTCCTCGACGGCCATTACGCCGCCGCCATTCGCTTCCACGACGCACCCAGAAAGGAGAGCGCCTCTTTTATTCAGCACCTCGAACCAAAGCACGGTGTCGGCAAAGTGATTCTGCTCTCCGGAGACCGCGAATCCGAAGTGAAATACCTGGCCGAAAGCGTCGGCATCACGGAAGTACATGCGGGAAAGAGCCCAGAGGAAAAAGTCGCTATCGTGAAGGAAGAAACCGCGAAGGCGCGCACGTTGTTTGTTGGCGACGGGATCAACGATGCGCCCGCGTTGATGGCTGCTACGGTTGGCGTGGCGTTCGGCTCGCAGAACGACATTACCACCGAAGCGGCCGATGCCGTAGTGCTCGAAACCGCTCTCGCCAAGATCGACGAACTCATGCACATCGGCCGGCGCTTGCGCCGCATCGCGCTGCAATCCGCCCTTGGCGGCATGGCTGCCAGCATCGTCGGCATGATTGCGGCCGCTTTTGGTTACTTGCCGCCGATCTGGGGCGCCGTCGGGCAGGAGCTGATTGACTTGCTGGCTGTGCTGAACGCCGTCCGAGTGGCAATCCCCACCGACGATTTGCAGGACTTTTGAGAGATGCAGTTAGAACAAAAAAGAGGCCGATCGCTCGGCCTCCATTTCTTTCTGATGTCTGACCGCCGATATCGGTTCTACGGCTTGCTGTAGCCCCCGCCTTGCGGCTTCTGTGCCTGCTGCTGTTGTTGCTGTGCAGGTTGTTGCGGTTGCTGTTGTGCTGGCGGCTGCGCGGTATTCAGGATCGAATTGAAGTCGGGATGATTCGCCGGCATTTTCCCACCGGCACCCCCAGTCGCCGGAGGCATGGAGCCCGGCGGCGGCGCCTCGCCTGGAGCGGGATGCTGCATCCCTCCCGTAGGCTGGCTCTTCACTACCACCCACTCATTCCCTTGCTTTTGCATGTTGTAAACCATCTGCATCGGTGGCGCCGCAGGATCCCCGTTCTTGGCACGAATGTCCACACTAGCTTGCGCCGTGTCGCCCGTGACGGTCGCCTGCGTCACTGTCACGGTCATGTTGTTCACGTTTAGCCCACTCATGCCGGCAATGTGCTTCAAAACGCCATCGCGAATGGCATCCTTATTGTCTGTCTTCGATTTGCACGCGCCGGTAAACAGCAGCAGTGCGCCCAGGGTAGTTGCAAGAAATGCCCGGTTCATCCACATTTCCTTTCAAAACGAAGGATTGAGCTGGAGTATGGGTAACAACCCATAGTAGCGCACTGGCCATGCGAATGCGACCCGAAGCAGTCCAATTGTCGTGACCGAAAACACAGCGTTTTGTCTCGCAGTGGCGCAAAATGAGCAGAAACGCATTACCCTTGCGACACAATTCCACGCCGTTGTGACTCCCATCACCGGAGCCCGTGCCTCCTGTCCCAGCCTCTTTTTCCCATCCTCACTATGCTCATTTTAGGGAAGTCTTGGGACCTTCCGAAGGAGTCCTGTGGCTACACTACCTCTTACCTCCATCCCCACCGAAGATCAGACCTTCATCGATCAAGTGATTCGAAAACGGCTGGGGCGGCCCGGCGCCTTGTTGGGCATTCTTGAGGACGTGCAGGAGCACCACCCGCACAAATACCTGCCCCTCGATGTGTTGCGCTATATCGCACTCAAGACCGAGATTACGTTCTCGAGGATCTATAGCGTCGCAACGTTTTACGCGCTATTTAATCTCCAACCTCAGGGCGAAAACGCGGTGTGCATCTGCCGAGGTACGGCCTGCCACACACGCGGCTCGAGGAACCTGCTGCAAAGCGTGCTGTTCGACCTCGGCCTGGATTTGCCCTCAGAAGAAAACGGCAACAATGCCGACAAGATCTTACTGACCACACCGGACGGTAAATTCACGGTGCGCACCGTCGCCTGCTTTGGCCAGTGTGCCCTCGCGCCAGTGGTTGAAGTGAATCATCACATCTGCGGCCACGTCACCGAACGCACGTTGCAACGCGAAATTGAATCCGTTCGGGATGGAGAGTGACCGATGCCGCGCATTCAGGATATCGGTGCATTCAGTTCGGTCCGCGAAGCGGGCATGGCGAAACTCGTGCCCAATGTGCCGCGCATTGGTGTCGGCATGGGCACCTGCGGCCGGGGCAACGGCGCCGAGGCTTTGTTCCACGCCTTTTCCGAGCAGATTCGTAGCAGCGGCGCCAACATAATTCTGGCGCCGGTTGGTTGCTTTGGTGCGTGCTTCCAGGAACCGATGGTCAACGTGCGGCTTCCGGGCATGCCGTTGCTCTTGCTGCGCAATGTTCAGGCCAACGACGCTCCGCGCATTCTTCAGGATTGCATGAGCGGCCAATTTCACACCGGTTTGGTCGCCTGCAAGGTCGAAGAGTGGGACCATATCACCGGCAAGCTGAAATACGGACAGGGTTTCCGAGAGGTGCCACTCTGGAACGAAACCTCCTTCTTCAAACCGCAGAAGAAGATTGTTCTCCGCAACTGCGGCATCATCAATCCCGACGACATTGAGGAATACATCGCCGTTGGCGGTTATCAGGCTCTTTACAAAGTACTGATCGACGGCCGGCCCGACAACGTGATCGAGATGGTCAAGGCGGCACGCCTGCGTGGCCGTGGTGGCGCCGGCTATCCCACGGGTAACAAGTGGGAATTTCTCGCTAAGGCCAAGTCCTCGCAGAAATACATCATTTGCAACGCCGACGAGGGCGATCCCGGCGCGTACATGAATCGCAATGAGATCGAAAGCGATCCCCACTCTCTGTTGGAAGGCATGCTCATTGGCGCGTTTGCCGTCGGCGCTACGCAAGGAATCATTTACGTCCGCGCGGAATACCCGTTGGCGGTGCATCGTCTCAATCGCGCTCTCGAGCAGGCGCGCGAATACGGCGTTCTGGGCGAAAACATTCTGGGCCGCGGCTTCAATTTCGATATCGAATTAGTCGAAGGCGCAGGAGCGTTTGTCTGCGGCGAGGAAACCGCGCTGATCGCCTCGCTCGAAGGAGAGGCCGGACGGCCGCGACCGCGCCCACCGTTCCCCGCGGAAAAGGGACTTTTTGGCCATCCCACCAACATCAATAACGTCGAAACCTGGTACAACATCGCACCCATCGTGATGCGCGGTCCCGGCTGGTTTACCGAAACAGGTAGCCCGAAGAGTTCCGGCACCAAGGTTTTCTCGCTGGTCGGCAAAGTCAACAATACCGGCCTTGTCGAAATGCCCCTCGGCACTCCGCTGAAGACTTTCATCTATGACATCGGGGAAGGCGGCGCTGCCGGGAAGCAGATCAAAGCAATTCAGACGGGCGGTCCATCCGGTGGCTGCATTCCGCATGAGATGTTCGACACGCCCGTCGACTACGAAAACCTCGCGCAGCTCGGTTCCATCATGGGTTCAGGCGGCATGGTCGTCATGGACGAAGACAACTGCATGGTCGATGTCGCGCGCTACTTCATCGAATTTACGCACTCCGAGTCTTGCGGGAAGTGTGTGCCGTGCCGCGTCGGATTGAACAAATCCTTGCGTATTCTGAACCGCATCACCGAAGGCGGCGGAAATGCTCACCATGTGGAACTGCTGGAGGAATTGAGCCGTTATATCCGCGAATGTTCGTTGTGTGGACTTGGGCAAACTGCGCCAAATCCCGTGCTCACTACCCTGCGGCATTTTCGTAGCGAATTCGAGGATCACATTCTCGCGCACCGTTGCACGGCCGGCGTCTGCGAAGAGCTGGCGCTCTCGCCCTGCGAGAACAGCTGCCCCTTGCACATGAACATTCCGCGGTTCTTGCAGCTCTTCAAAGAGAATCGCCTCGAAGAGGCGTTCCTCTCCGTCATCATGGACAACCCGCTTCCGGCATCGACAGGCCGGGTCTGCCAGCACCCGTGCGATTCGCGCTGCCGCCGCCAGACATTGGACCAGGCTGTGAATATGCGCGAGGTTCACCGCTTTATCGCTGATTCGATCTTCAACTCAGACCGCTTTGAAGCCATGGTGCAGGCAATTCGAGATCGCAAACTGGAAGCCACCGGCAGAAAAATTGCCGTGGTGGGCGCAGGGCCTGCCGGCCACACCGCAGCTTTCTATCTCGCGATGCTCGGGCACGACGTGACTGTCTTCGATAGCAACAGCGAAGCCGGCGGGATGCTTCGCTTCGCGCTGCCGGAATACCGCCTGCCGAAGAGCGTGCTGCGGCGCGAAATCGAACTGGTCGAACGCCTGGGGGTGAACTACCGCTTCAACACGCGTGTCGGCTTCGACGTTCCTTTGAATGAACTCGACGACAACTTCGACATGGTTTTCCTTGCTATCGGAACCTGGAAAGAATCGTGGGTCTATCAGCCCGGTACTGAGCTCAAGCAGGTCCTGCCGGCGCTGCACTTCCTGGAAGCGGTCGCCTCCGGCCGCGAAGTACCTCTCGGGAAGCGTGTCGTGGTCATTGGTGGCGGCAATGCCGCCATCGATTCCGCGCGTACCGCCTTGCGCATGGGCTCGGAAGCCACGATTGTCTACCGCCGTGAGCGCAAAGACATGCCCGCCATCGAAGAGGAAACCCGCGCGGCCCGCGAGGAAGGCGCCAAGTTCCTGTTCCTTTCCGCTCCGCATCGCGTGATCGGAGATGCCAAAGGAAATGTGAAGGCCATCGAAGTCGTCAAAACGCGCCTCGGCGAATTCGACAAGTCTGGGCGGCGCAAGCCGATTCTCACCGACGAAATCCAGCGCATCGATTGCGACACCGTCATTCTGGCCATCGGCGAAACGGTTGACCTCGACTTCGCCCGCGCCTCGGGCCTTACTTTGAAGGAAAGCGGGACGATTGACGTCAACCGCTACACCCTCGAAACCAGCCGTCCGCATTTCTACGCCGGCGGCGACGTGGTCACCGGCGCCTCCAACGTTTCGAATGCTATGGCCTTCGGCAAGCAGGCCGCGCGTCACATCGATCGCCAGTTGATGGAAGCGGACCGCTGGAACAGCCTCTTCCCCGAATTCGAGTACGAGCAAGCTGCACCCGAAGAACCGAGTCCCAGCCGCCGCCATACCGGCTCGACGCTCGCCGTCAGCACCAGCGTGCATTCCTTCGGAGAAGTCGTCACCGGCCTGACCAGCGAACAAACTCATGATGAGGCCTGCCGCTGCCTCCGCTGCGATGTGAAAACGGCCAACGTGAGCTGAGAAGGAGCGCCCTGTGCCAAACAAGAAACTCTCGATTCGCATCGATGGCCAACTGATCAGCGCTGACGAAGGCCAGACCATCCTGCAGGCGGCTCAAGCCAACGGGAAATTCATTCCCACGCTTTGCGCGCTCGAGGGACTCACCGCCGTAGGCGCGTGCCGCATCTGCCTCGTGGAAGTCGCAGGCAGCGAACGGCTGTTCCCGGCCTGCACCACCCCGATCCAGGAAGGCATGTCGATCATCACCAACTCCGCCAAGTTGACCCGCTATCGCCGTATTACCCTGGAACTGCTCTTCATCGAGCGCAACCACGTCTGTTCCGTCTGCGTTTCGAATGGCCACTGCGAACTGCAGACCATGGCCACTTCGGTCGGCATGGACACCGTCGGATTTGCTTACAACTTTCCGCGCATGCCGCTGGACCTTTCCCATCCCCGTTTCGTCTTCGACCACAACCGCTGCATCCTCTGCACACGCTGCGTGCGCGTTTGCGCGGAACTGGAAGGCGCGCATGTTTGGGAACTCACTTCCCGCGGCATTCATGCCCGCATTGTCAGCGACATGAATGACCGCTGGGCGCAATCCACCAACTGCACGGCGTGCGGCAAGTGCGTCCATGCTTGCCCGACCGGCGCGCTGGCAGAAAAAGGCTGGGCCGTCGAGGAGATGGTCAAGAAAGTGAACACCGTCACTTCCCTTCTCCACAAGCGAGGAGTGCAGGCATGAACAAAGCAAAAGTAGCTACGGTCTGGCTGGATGGCTGTTCCGGCTGCCACATGTCCCTCCTCGATATGGACGCCGCGATCATCTCCCTCGCCCGCAAGATCGATCTGGTTTACGGGCCGCTCGTCGACGCGCAGGAATTCCCCGACGGCGTCGATGTGGTTCTGGTCGAGGGCGCGGTCAGCTCTCAGGACGACTTGAACAAGCTGCAGAAAATCCGTGCTCGTAGCCATGTGCTCATTTCGCTTGGCGACTGCGCGGTCACTGGCAACGTTCCCGCGATGCGTAATTCCGTTCCGGTCAACAAGCTGCTCCAGCGGATTTACGTAGATGGCGCGCAGGACAAAAAAGTCATTCCCATGGATCGCGTACCCGCTTTGCTCAAGAACGCCCGTCCGCTGCGCGAGTTCGTCAAGGTCGATTACTACCTGCCCGGTTGCCCTCCCACTGCCAAGGCCATCTCCGGGCTGATTACCGACCTGCTCGATGGCCGCAAGGTCGAAACCAATCCGAAGGTGAAATTCGGTTAAGGAGCGCGCTATGAAGCGCATCACCATCGATCACGTCAGCCGCATCGAAGGCCACGCCAAAATTACCATCCATCTCGACGAGCAAGGGCAGGTGGCCGGAACGCAATTTCACGTCACTCAGGTTCGCGGCTTCGAGAAGTTCACAGAGGGCCGGCCGTTCTACGAAATGCCGGGCATCACTTCGCGCATCTGTGGTATCTGCCCGATCAGCCATCTCCTTGCTTCCTCCAAAGCCTGCGACGCCATCATGGCGCTGCGTATTCCTCCGGCCG
>Ga0207780_1000232_pt1 | contig 15581 bp, 13 predicted proteins | sample LuqExpMetageno45_FD_187803 | JGI IMG/M metagenome (GOLD analysis project Ga0207780, IMG submission 187803) | Tropical forest soil microbial communities from Luquillo Experimental Forest, Puerto Rico - Sample 45 (SPAdes) | ecosystem: Environmental > Terrestrial > Soil > Tropical forest ...
GCAACCCGGCCGAAGCAGGCGCAGATCGGCGCCTGGGCCTCCAAGCAGTCCGAACCGCTGGAAAGCCGACTCGCCTTCGAAAAGGCGGTAGCCTTCTACGCTGCCAAATACGCCATCGGCGAGGTGCCGCGACCGACCAATTGGTCGGGCTACCGGATCGTGCCGCTCAGCATCGAGTTTTGGCAGGATCGACCGTTCCGTCTGCATGACCGCATCGAATTCAGTCGCGACCGGCCGGGTGCGCCGTGGAGCAAGACGCGGCTCTATCCGTAAGCTAGAAAGGCTGCATGCCAAATTCGAACCAACCGCGCCGCACGCTGCTCCTGACGGGGGCGAGTCGCGGCATCGGACATGCCACAGTCAAGCGTTTCTCTGCTGCCGGTTGGCGCGTGATCACCTGCTCGCGCCATGGCTTCCCGGAGAACTGTCCGTGGGACGCAGGACCGGAAGACCACATCCAGGTCGACCTAGCCGACGAGGTCAACACGCTGGCCGCGGTCGCCGAGATTAAGCGCCGGCTCGACACCCACGAGCTGCACGCACTGGTCAACAACGCCGCGATCTCACCTAAGGCCGAAGGCGGCGGACGGCTCGGCTCGCTCGATACCACCATTGATGTCTGGCACCACGTGTTCCAGGTGAACTTCTTCGCACCGATCATGCTCGCACGCGGACTAGTCGACGAACTCAAGGCGGTGAAGGGTTCAGTGGTGAACGTGACCTCAATCGCCGGCTCGCGCGTGCACCCGTTCGCCGGCGCAGCCTACGCGACCTCGAAGGCGGCGCTCGCCTCGCTCACGCGCGAGATGGCGAGCGATTTCGGCCGGCTCGGCATCCGCGTTAATGCCATCGCGCCCGGCGAGATCAACACCGCGATCCTTTCGCCCGGTACCGACAAAATCGTCGAGCAGATCCCCATGCAGCGGCTCGGCACCCCCGACGAGGTGGCAAAGATCATCTATGTGCTTTGCACGGAGACATCGTCTTACGTGAACGGTGCCGAAATCCACATCAACGGCGGCCAGCATGTGTGAGGCGCGCTGAACGCGCACGCTCTGTCGCCCGAGGACGCCGCTTCAGCCAAGACATAAATGCACATCTGGCGCGGCCGTGTGATAGGCGCAAGAAGCAGCTCAGCGCTCAGTGCGCGTCGTCGAGATAGCCGGCTGCCCTACTCCCGATTGAAGGCCGGCATGGCTCTCTGTGATCATCGCCGGCTCGCGGCGTGAGTACAGCGCGGCCGCCACAGCGGAAATCCCAATCTTGCCGTAGCGATTTTCGAGGTCGCTGTTTTTGGGCCAGGAGTCTTGATTCTGCTCCGTTGCCTTGATCACTGTCATTGTCGTCTTCTCCAGTCCGTCATTAGGGTTCCTCCAAAGTGGACTATGATGTTTGAGTGGGACGGAATTGCGCAGCAATTCGCGTACTATCGCGACATCCCCGCTCGAACTTCATTATTCGCCTCGATTTCGAGAACATAGCGATAGTGATGGTAAACCGTCTCTTAAGGTCTTGCGGGCAAAGTCGAATTTGCCACGGCAAAGAATGCGACAGGGACGACGCGGGTGGATCGGACAAAGGTGCGGCATTCCTGCCACAGATTCACAAGAAGGCTATTAGATAGCCCAAAAATCATGGAATTCGAGGGGCCTTTCCGGTTAATTGCAGTGCGATACGATCTAGGCTCAACGTCGCAGTGCGGGATTATTCGAAAGAGGACGAAATGGCGGTTAGGGGGGTATTGGCGGTTCTTTTTGGCGCCGGACTGGTGCTAGGCGGATGCATGCAGTCAACGGTCGAACCGGCGTCGGAAGCGAATCTAACACCGCGCGACAAGAAACTGCTGGCGGCCGCGCCCTATGAAAAGGTTGCCATCCCGGAGCCGTATAAACGCCATATCGTCGACTATCACCGCAGGGAAGCACCCGGCACGATCGTCGTAGATTCCGACGCTCGCTATCTCTACTACGTGCTGCCCGAGGGCAAGGCGATCCGCTACGGCGTCACCGTCGGCGACGAGGCATTGGCCTGGTCCGGTGTTGCCAAAATCGGCCGCATGACCGAATGGCCGACATGGACACCAACCGCCGAGATCAAGAAGCGGATGGATGTACCAGATTTCGTCGGGTCAGGACCGCAGAATCCGATGGGTGCGCGCGCGCTCTATTTGTTCGACGGCAGCAAGGACACGCTGTATCGCATCCACGGCACCAATCAGCCGGAATATATCGGCCAAGCGATCTCCTCGGGATGCATCCGCATGACCAACGAGGATGTCATCGATCTTTACAGGCGGGTGAAGACCGGCACGGTCGTGGTGGTTCTGGCGCCGCACCAAGGCGATTCGCCGTTAAATCCGCGGGTGGCCTCGACCGCCAATCCGTTGCGCTGAGAATTTTAATGGGGCTGGGCAAAACGGCGCCTTCAGGCGCCGTTTTTCTCAGCGCGGCATTACACGCCGAGCGTAATGAAGTACTATTCGGGATCGCCAGAGGGCGGATTATAATTTCCGACCATCCTTAATGGGCGCGCCAGCGATCGCCGGCCGCGGCGGGGGCAAGGGCACGATTTCGACGGATTCGGCGAGCGGCGGCGGCTCGCGCACCTCCCACTGGCAGACGTGAAAGCCGTTGTGCCGCTCGGCCAGATCGAGATGGATATGCGCTTCGTGATAGCCATCGGAGCCGGGCCCAAGCACCGTCGCGAAACGCGCGCAGGCGCTCTCCCGGATGGATTCGCGCAGCGCCCTGGGGACCGCGGTATCGGTGAAAGCCAGCACGCGGCTGTCGGCGAGCGTGAACGCGCGCACGTCGACGGCATTGCCCTTGCCGTGCTCGGAGAGTTTGGCGTCGTTCACACGGTTACGGCCGCGGCATTCGAAATCGTCGTAGGTCTCGACCCGGCTCAAGCTCACGCCGGCCTCGACCATGCGCGGCGCGACGTCCTCGCGAATCCAAGTCGCGAGCGTCTCCGCCATCGCACAACGCAGCAATGGCGCGGGTCTGAACGCGATCGAGCTATCGCCCGGCAGCCGCACGGCGCCGAGCTCGACCATATCGCCGCCGCCGCAGCCACCGGGACCGATCAGTCGAGGCATCGGCTCGACCACGGCGATCTGCTCAAGCCGCAACCGGCAATCGGACGGCGCACTGGTAACTGCGGCGCTTTTGAAATTAGGACCGGCGGCTTCGGCAAAGGAGCGCGGCTCCAGCCAGATCACCGGGCGTGGTCGCGGCAGCGGCGGCATGTGCTCGGCGCCAGCCACACCGCCATTGAGCCCTGCGAGGACAAGGATTGCCATCAGCCGCCGCATCCTAGGCGATGTCAGGCAGGATTGCGGCATTATGCGGGCCATTGCAGGCCATGATGCTTGGCGGCTAACCTTGGTCCCGACCGGCGAGGGACCGGTCCAAAAGCAAGATGCGTCGCATGGTCCCGAAAAATGCGTACCGTTTTTCGGGCAAGATCATGCGCCTACTCAAGGAGAGGGGTAAATGCTTGGGCTGATGCAGGATTGGCCGCTGCTGATGCAGCGCATCATCGACCATGCCGCTAAATTCCATAGCGAGCGCAAGGTGATAAGCCGGTCGGTCGAAGGCCCGATCCACATTACTACGTACACGGATGTGCGCGCCCGCGCGCTGAAAGTCGCGCAACGTCTAACCAAGGATGGCATCAAGCTCGGCGACCGGGTAGCGACGCTGGCATGGAACACCTGGCGGCACCTGGAATGCTGGTACGGGATCACCGGGATTGGCGCGATCTACCATACCGTCAATCCGCGCCTGTTCCCCGAGCAGATTGTCTGGATCGTCAATCACGCCGAAGACCGCGTGATGATCACCGATCTCACGTTCGTGCCCCTCTTGGAAAAGATCGCCGACAAGTTGCCAACTATCGAGCGTTTTATCGTGCTCACCGACGCCGCCCACATGCCAGCGACCGCATTGAAGAACGCAGTGGCTTATGAAGATTGGATCGCGGAGGTCGATGGCGACTTCTCTTGGAAGGAGTTCGACGAGAACACGGCTGCCGGCATGTGCTACACCTCCGGCACCACTGGCCATCCGAAGGGCGTGCTCTATTCGCATCGCTCCAACGTGCTTCACTCGATGATAGCGCTGGCGCCGGATGCGATGGCGACTTCCTGCCGCGATGTGATCCTGCCGGTCGTACCGATGTTCCACGCCAACTGCTGGGGCCTCGCCCTCACCGCGCCGATGGTGGGAGCCACCATGGTCATGCCGGGCGCCAGGATGGACGGCGCCTCGATCTACGAGCTGCTCGACACCTTCAAAGTAACTTTCACTGCCGCTGTACCGACGGTATGGCTGATGCTTCTGCAGGATCTGGAGAAGACCGGCGGCCAACTGCCCCACTTGAAGCGCGTGGTGATCGGCGGCTCCGCTTGCCCGCGCGCGATCACGCAGGCGTTCCAGGACAAATACGGCGTCGAGGTGATCCATGCCTGGGGCATGACCGAGATGAGCCCGCTCGGCTCGCTTTGCTCGATGAAGCCAGAATATGCCGACCTAACGGGCGAGGCGCGGCTTGATATACAGATGAAGCAGGGTCACCCGCCATTCTGCGTCGAGATGAAGATCACAGACGATAACGGCAAGGACTTGCCGTGGGATGGCAAGACCTTCGGCCGGCTAAAGGTGCGCGGGCCATCGGTAGCGAAGACCTATTACAAGAGCGAAGGCGCCGAGGTATTCGAGCAGCATGGTTGGTTCGACACGGGCGACGTCGCCACCATGGACAAGCACGGCTACATGCAAATTACCGACCGCGCCAAAGACGTGATCAAGTCGGGCGGTGAATGGATATCCACCATCGACCTGGAGAATCTTGCGGTCGGTCATCCCAAGGTGGCGGAAGCCGCGGCTATCAGCGTGCGCCATCCGAAATGGGACGAGCGGCCGCTTCTAGTGATCGTGTTGAGGAAAGGGGAGAGCGCCAGCAAGGAGGACATCCTCGCCTTCATGCGGGGCAAGGTACCTAAGTGGTGGATGCCAGACGACGTGGTATTCGTCGATGAGATTCCGCACACGGCCACCGGCAAGATTCAAAAGATCACGCTGCGGCAGAGGTTCAAGGACTATCAGCTGCCGATGGCGTAAGTGGCGGAATAAACGGGGAATACCGATCCATCCGACGTGGAGACGGCAGTCACCAACGGCTGAAGATCCGCCGCTTGGACGATCAGCGGTCTTGAGTGGCGGTTTCGTCGATATGCGGAGAGATTGGCAGCCGCACGAGGACCGTAGTGCCCTGCCCCTCGCCTGGGCTTAACGCTTCGAGCCTGCCGCCGCTATTCATAATGAATGTGTCGGCGATCCACATGCCCAGCCCGGAGCCCGCGATCTTTCCGACATGACGCTCGCCGCGGAAGAACCGCTCCGGCAACCGTTTCTTTTCGTCAACAGTCAACCCTACCCCCTCATCGCGCACTGCGATGATGAGTTCACCGGCTTCGATCGAAGTGGTGACGTGGATCGTCGACTCAGGCGGTGAAAATTTTGCAGCGTTGGCAAGGATCTGGCCAAGTGCCTGCTCCACAAGTACCGGGTCAACATAGATCACAGGTAGACCGTCCACGAGACTCAAATCGATGCGATGGTTTGGATAACGAGCGCTGATGCGTTCGACTGCGCTATTGATAATGTCGGCCGGTTCAGTCCAGTCATGTCGGGATTGCAGGCTCTGGCTGGCAATTCGCGCGGCATCGAGCAGATTTTGAATGTCGTTGTTCAGGCGCACGCCTTCGTCGCGGATACCCTTGGCGAGCGAGGCGAGACGTGGATCATTCGCGACCGTCGGCGTATCGGCCAGGATCGACACGCCGCCCAGGATCGAAGCCAGCGGCGTGCGCAGTTCGTGCGAGACCGAACCAATCAGGGCGTCGCGCAGCCGATCAGCTTCGGCGAGCGTTCTGGCCTTGATCTGCGCCGATTCGATCTTCAGCGCGAGATAGGTCGTTAGCACCATGACCAGAAGACTGATCGCGGTGTTGATAGAGCCAGCTTGCTTGAGGCCGGTCGGCGTCAGTAAGTAGGCGATAATCGTCAGCAACATGCAGCCCGTCGCGATCATTATGACGCCGCGCTTGTCGCAAAAACGCACCGATATCAAGACCACCACAACGTACAGAACAGGCGCGGCAATCTCCAAATCGGTAAGCCAATCCATCGCAAAGATCGCCGCAGCGAGCGCGGCGGTGGCGATCGGTAGCACAAACGATCTCTTTGGTGCTGGGAAAAGAGTCATCTCAATGGTCCGGAGTGCAGGCGTCGGCCGGACCATATTAAGTATTCAAAGGGCTATCGTGGAAGGTGGTTCGCCGTGCTAACAGGAACCATACACCGATAATCGCGGCACGTGTACGGATGTTGCAACCTCAATTGATGGAGGCGCTCTACCCCGCGGCCTTCCAGCCGCCCGGTCGCAATCGGTCCTGTGCCGCCAACAGACGCTGCATAAGCTTGAGATCCCGCTCCCGCAGTTGCATACAGGCATCGGCCCAGATCTGTACGATGCGGTCGAGTTCCGCCAGCGAGAGCGGATTGACCTCACGGCCGGTCTGATACACCCCGTGACTGGCTTTGTGGCGCCGCTTGTTGCGCTCGATGTAGTCGCGAGCAACCGTGATACCCTGTCCTGGCTCGGCGAGGATCTGCACTAGGCCGCGCTCCTTCATCTCTTCGGCGCTGTAGATGCGCCCACTGAGAATCATCTCCTCGGCGATGGCGGAGCCGACCCGCCGCGCAACTAGGCTGTAGGCACCCATGCCGGGGAACAGACCGAACATTGTCTCCGGAAAGCCGAACTTGGCGCCACGCTCAGCGATGACGACGTTGAACGACAGCAGCGACTCGAAGCCGCCCCCGAGCGCATCGCCCTGCGCCAGCCCGATGGTGATCATCGGCAGGTCGAGCGCACTCAGGTTCCGATGCAGGATACGTACGCACGACTCGCCGTAGGCGACCAGTGCCTGCCGATCGCCGGCGCGAATCTTGGCTGCGAACAACTCAAGGTCGCCGCCGAGATTGAACACACCCGGAACACGCGAGCCTACCACTAGATATTTCAGATCGTCCTGCTGGTCCTCAAAGGCCGCGACAATGCCGCGCTGCCAGGCATGGAAGTCTTCGAGAATGTCGAGATTGTAGTTCGGCCGCCCGCGTGGCCGCATGAAGGTCCATAGCGTTCCAGTTTCTCCCTCCCACGCGACTTCCACCTGTTCGAGCTGGAACAGCCGCCGCGCATCGATGCTTTTTGGGGTTTCTCCCGACGCGTCCGTCGCATTGGTCGGAACGAGCGCCAACGGATGCGTCGCCGGCGCTCGATTCAATGTTGACGCGTCGGCCAACGCTAAAATTGACATTTCAGGCACTGCGTTAACTACTTTTCTGACACCATGTTAATTATTTTTTTACCCTACCAGAAAATCCGGATTCCGACAATCATGAATGCACGCATGCGAGCCGAGTGAAATTTCAGGCATGAGCTCCGCAATGCATTTTGTTGCGATGATACCGAGGCAAACGCGTTGCGCGCCCTTATTAACCACAAATTCTATATTGCTAATCTTTATCTGGAGACATTGTGGTTATCGCTTGGACAAATTAAGCTTACGCAGTTCCTGATCAACCAATTTGTACAAAATATCCAGCGTTTGGAACCGCGCAACGTCATTAACCATAAACAACGCTAGTGAAACTATCGTCTGCTCGTTCACCCCCGATTCAGCAGTCGGGGCGATAGGGCAAACGGTTTGCAGGGCATTTATTATCAATATGTACCATCACGGCTTATCGAAGCAGCCGCGTAAGCCGAATGCTTATTAAGAAACTGCTCCAGACCCGCAACACTGATGCGATTTTGCCACCGGAGATCCGTGCGGCGTTGGTCGAATCATTGTTTGCGCCGATCACCTCGTTGGCAGTCGGCGCGATCACCTGCTCGCTGATCGGCGCCGCGGTGGCGCTGCGCGCCGGTGACACGGCGATCATGGCAAATTCGTTCGGCATCTTCGTAGTCGGCATGGCACGCGTGACGTCTGCGGTGCTGTACAAGAGGTATAAGCAGAGCGAGCACTATACGACCACTAAGCTGTGGGAGTACATCTACGAGTATGGCGCTTGGGCGTTTTCCGCCCTGCTCGGCCTGCAGTGCTGGCTAACCATCACCCACACCATGGATTCCTCGCTGCAGATGGCGGTGAGTACCACGGCCGCCGCCTATGCAGCCGCCATTTCTGGCCGCAACGCCGGACGACCAATCATTGCGCTCGGCCAATTGACCTTCGCTACGCTGCCGTTGGCGATCGCGCTGCTGCTTTATCCCGACTGGATCCACAATGCGGTCGGCATCGCGGTGCTGCTATTCATCTTCGGAATGGTCGAAATTACACTCAGTCTGCGCGACATCATCATCCAAGCTCTGACCATGACGCGCAAGGAAGCGGCGTTGGCCGCTCGATTCGCAGAGCAGGCTAACCGTTTTGACATCGCGCTCAACAATATGTCGCATGGCCTGTGCATGCTCGATCAACAGGACCGCCTGCAAGTGTGGAACGAGCGATTCCTCGAGCTACTGCATCTGCAGAATGCGCCGGTCAGTGTCGGCATGCGGGTGTCGCAACTATTCCGCCACAGTATCCGCGCGGGCAATCACCGAGCCAAGAGCGCCCGGCAGGTGGCGCATGAACTGGCTCGCGGACTGACGCGGGGCGGCTTTGATCAGTTCTACACCTCGGTCGACAATGAGCACACGCTCGCCGTGTCGCGCCGGTTGATGGATGACGGCGGCTCGGTCATCATTCTCGAGGATGTGACTGAACGCAAGCGCGCTCAAGAGCGTATCGTGCATCTGGCAACATTTGACGAGCTTACCGGGCTTGCCAACCGTTCGCAGTTCCGCGAGCGCATCAATACTATGCTGGCGGCGATGAAGGGCAGCGAGGACAGCCTTACTGTCCATCTTATCGACCTCGATCGCTTCAAGGAGATTAACGACACGCTCGGCCATCCGATCGGCGACAAATTGCTGAAGGACGTCGCAGTGCGGCTCTCCAGCGTCATAGGCCCGGCCGATTTGATCACCCGCTTCGGCGGTGACGAGTTTGTCGTGCTGCAGACCAACACCAAGCGCGGTCAAGATGCCCAATCTCTGGCCCAGCATCTGGCCATGACCCTGAAGGACCCATTCGATATCGACGGCCATCGCATCGACATCGGTGGCTCAATCGGCATCGCGATGGCGCCGAAAGATGGCCTCGATGCCGACCAACTGTTGAAGAAGGCCGACATGGCACTCTATGCCGCCAAGACCAGCGGTGGCGACGGTCACAAATTCTTCGCGGCCGAGATGGAGCAGGCAGCGCAGGAGCGACGCGCGCTCGAGCTCGACCTGCGCGAAGCCATTGCGCAGGACCAGTTCGAATTGGCGTTCCAGCCGCTGGTCGATCTGCAAACTGGTCTGGTTACTACCTGCGAGGCACTGGTGCGCTGGAAACATTCGGTGCGCGGCGCAGTGCCACCATCGGTATTCGTCCCGGTCGCCGAGGAAACCGGCATCATTATCACGCTCGGCGAATGGGTGCTCAATAAAGCCTGCATCGAGGCTGCTACTTGGCCTCACGGCGTCAAGGTGGCTGTCAACCTATCGCCTGTTCAGTTCAAGGATCGCGGCCTGCCGATGCAGGTGGTCGCGGCGCTCGCCAAATCCGGGCTCTACGCGCAGCGGCTCGAACTAGAGGTCACGGAACGCCTGCTGCTCGAGGAAAGCCAAGGTACGCTGGCCACCATCGAGCAGCTCAAGAATCTCGGTGTCGGCCTCTCGCTCGACGACTTCGGCACCGGCTATTCGTCACTTAATTATCTGCGCACATTTCCGTTCGACAAGATCAAGATCGACCAGTCATTCATTTGTGATCTGGGCGAGGAGAGTGACGCGAGCACAATCATCGGTGCGGTGGCCAGCCTCGGCGCTGGTCTAGACAAGACTGTGGTCGCTGAAGGCATCGAAACCGAAGAGCAGAAACGGCTGGTGATCGCGCAGGGCTGCCACGAGGGCCAAGGCTATCTGTTCGGCCGGCCGATGAGTGGGGAGGCCATCCGCGCCCGGTTGCAGGCCGAGGATGCCAAAGTAAAGTTGTCCAAGGCACAGTTGGTAGCTTAAGCCGCGCGGCCTGACGCGCCGAATTTGTTGCCTCGCCTGGTCCCTCCTCTTTATGCAATTTGCACGACCAGCCTCAATGCAGCGGCACCTGCGCCCGGCAATACGCAATTCTTGGGCGTACGTCTTCTGGCAAGGCGCCGGCTCCATTTACCGCTGTTGATCTGCGGCGCCGCAGGCCGCCGTTGGCCAGACCATTGGGCCATTCCTGGGGCACAACGAATGGACGGCGCTTAAGCGGATTTGTGCTAGGTAACCAAGATGGCGCGACGCATAACCTTCGACGACGAGCCGGTATCGAAATTGGCGGCCTGGTCCCGGCGGCTGGGCGTGTTCGCGCTGGTGGTCGCCGCACTCTCCGTCATCATACTGCGCTCCGGCCTCTTGGAGATCGTGCCGGCGCTGGCGACCTTCGGCGCCTCTCTGGTATTCGCCGGACTGTCAATTCTGCTCGCCTTCGCGAGCTTCGTCACGATTTGGCGGGAAGGGTTGTCCGGCCTCGGCTATGCTTTGCTCGGCATGTTCCTCGGCCTGATGCTGCTCGCCTATCCCAGCTATCTCGGCTATCGCGCGCTCAAGCTGCCGGCGATCACCGATATCACCACCGATCCGGCCAATCCGCCGCGTTTCGACGCGCTAGCACGCTTACGCCCACGCGATCGCGTCGACTATCCGGGCGCCGCGACCGCCGAGCGCCAGCGCGCGGCCTATCCCGACATCGCGCCACTGCAGCTCGCTGCGTCCCCGAAGACAGCCTATGACATCGCACTCACGCTTGCCACCAAGCGCAAATGGCTGATCATCGATATGAAGCCTCCGTCGCCCACGCGCCGCGACGGCATCATTGAGGCGGTGGCGCGCACGCCGATAATGGGCTTCCGCGACGACGTAGTGATCCGCGTCACCCCGGCGGCACAAGGTGCGCGTGTCGATCTACGCTCGGCCTCGCGCTACGGCACCCACGACTTCGGCACCAATGCCTCGCGGTTGCGCGCGTTCTTGGAGGACCTCGACGAAACCGCAGGCTCTGCGCCAGAGCCGCGCGCCGAGCCGGAGCCGAAGAAAAACCAACCGCCGCCTAAGCGGCAACCTGAGAGCCGGCGCAACTAAGCCAACCGAAACACGCCGTCGATCGCTGGCGGGCCGTCAGTCGCCACCACGCCACGCGTCACCAGATCCTCCATATGCGCCAGCACCGACAGGCCGGCGGCGCCGGTCAGGCGCGGATTGAGGCCGATGTAGATCGCCCGAACGATGGTCGGGATGTCGGTCGCGCCCTTCGCTAGCCGATGGAGGATCGAGGCTTCGCGCGCCTTGCGGTGCAGGATGTAGTAGTTGACGAAGCGACCGCCATCATTGATCGCCGGACCATGACCGGGGAAATAGACCGCTTCGCCGCGCTTGGCGAGTTTTAAGAGCGAGTTCATGTAGTCGCTCATCGAGCCGTCGGGCGGCGCCACGATCGAGGTGGCCCAGGCCATCACGTGGTCGCCGACGAGCAGTGCGTTGTGCTCCTTCAAAGCATAGGCCATGTGGTTGGCGGTGTGCCCGGGCGTCGTCACCGCTTCGATAGTCCAGCCGTCGCCGGAGATCACCTCGCCGTCCTTGAGCATGACGTCGGGCCGGAAGTTCGTGTCGCCACTGTGGTCGAGCCGCCGCTGCTCGCCGATGTGCAGCGGCCGCGCGGCGCGATGCGGCCCTTCAGCATAGACGATAGCACCGGTGTGCGCCTTTATCGCCGGTACCGCCGGCGAATGGTCCCGATGGGTGTGGGTGACAAAGATATGCGTCACCGTTTCGTTGTGCACCGCGTCGAGCAGCGCGCCGACGTGGCCGGGATCGTCCGGACCGGGATCGACGATCGCCACGCGGCCTTTGCCGATGATATAGCTGATGGTGCCCTTGAAGGTGAACGGACCCGGGTTATCCGCCATCACGCGGCGCACCAGCGGCATCGGCTGGTCCACCGTGCCGGGTTTAAGATCGAGGTTCTTTTCGAAGGGAATGTCGTCGTCAGCCATGGCGCCCGCCTCTTAGAGCAGCACGGCACAAGATTCAATCGATCTTATCCTGCCCGCTACTTGACGACCAACACGCCGTTAGCCTGCTGGTTGAAGTCATCGAAGAAATTATAGCGGCCGGGCGACAGCGGCCGCAGCCGAATGACGCCTTCGCCAGTTGCAGGGACAACCTTCTCCACCCGCAGGCTGACGCTCTCGAATTCCATCGGGGTGGAATCGAGGTTCTTCACGTGCAGGACGATCGGCACATTTGCGGGAGCTTGCAACTCGGCCGGCTGGAACCGGTGGTTCTTGATGCTGACGGTGAGATTGGCCGACTCCTGGGCGGCGGCGCCGAGCTGCGCACCCGCGAGCAGCAGCAGCGACAAGGCGAGCTTGGCAAGTTTCGACCTGATGGCTCCTTGGTAACTCGAATACCCGGGAGCGAACGATATTTGCATGCGCATAATCATATCTGCAAACAGGTTCCCACTTTTACGGATCAAACGCTCAGAATTCAACCGCCACTTTCAGCTTGGCACGCTGGCGCGAGAATTCGGCGAGATTGAACGAGACACCCGGGTTGTCGACCTCTCGCCCCCAGACCTGCGTGTTCCAGGCGGCGGTCATAAACATCTTGCGCGTGAGTTGCACGTAGAGCGTTGGACCTACAAACAGCGCGTCGCCGGTGAAGCTGTTGAACCAACTGCCATCGTAATGGCGCAGATACCAAGCTTCGGCGCCGACGAACACCGCAGGTGCGATCCGATAGGCCAGCGCGCCGGATATGCCGTCGGTCGACTCCTTCAGCCAGCCGGCGCCGACGCCGTCGGGATTGCGCGTGGCCTCCGGCTCGTACAACAGATTGGCGCCGAGATAGAGCCTTTTCTGGATCAGTTCGAGATCGAAATTGAGTTTGACCTCAAGCCCCAGGTTCGTCACGCGCGCGCCGCTCGTCTCATCGTTGCGGTGCCATTCCGGCTCGGCCGAGATCGTAACGGCCAGTGGCTGCGACGAAGTGCGATCGAGCAGCAGGTAGCGGATCTCGCCGAAGAAGCCGCTGAACGCCATCCGGTTGCGGTCGTCCAGATCGGTAACGTTCTGAATGTTGTGCCACGATGCCAGCGGCCCGAATTCGAACTGAACGTACTGGTTGGGCGTGAATTCGTATTCGAGCTTGGTCTCGGAGGCAGAGTAGCGCCCGTCGCGCTTACCGATGCGGGCGATGGTGTCCGCCGAGACCTCGCGCTCGCCTTCCAGGCCGATCCCCGACCCTTCCGTGAAGCCGAAGATATATTTCGTTTCAACGTCACGATAGAAGACCGGATTGTTCTGGGCGCGCGTGGCGGCGTTGCTGACAGCCAATAGCAGCGCACTGCACGCGAGCGCGCGTGCGGTCGAACAGCAACGCATCGCCTTATCCTCATCCGCCGGGTTCAAGGCCCGGCAATCAGGCGCCCGCACACCATGTACGAAACATTTGCAGATGCGAGTCTTTTGGTTCGGAAGTCAATGCTCGCGCGCAAACATTGGAGAGTTTCCAGTCTGCTGTTCGGAACTTTTCTAATTCAAAAAACGGACGCGGCGCGCGGCGATTTATGTCCGCGCGCCGTCGTTTCGAAACGAGGCGTCACTCGGCAGTGACGCCGGTCTCCTTGATGATGCGGAGATATTTGCTGCTCTCAGCATTCACGAAGTTGCGGAATCGCTCGACCGACATCGGTTCGACATCGGCGCCGGCCTCCACCAGCCGCTTGCGTGTGTCGGGATCGTTGAGTGCCCTGTTGATTTCGCTGTTGAGTTTGACGATTACGTCGGCTGGCGTGCCGCGCGGCGCGAATATGCCCGCCCACAGCGTGAAGTCGAAATCCTTGATGCCGGCGGTCTCAGCCACGGTCGGCACCTCAGGCGCAATCTCCGAGCGCTTGGCGGACGAGACGCCCAGCACCTTGACCAGGCCGGATTTCAGCAGCGGCATCGCCGCCGGCATGCCGGGAAAATAGAGATCGACATGGCCGCCGATCAGATCGTTCAAGGCCGGCCCGGCGCCCTTGTAGGGCACATGAGTGAGATTGGTCTTAGTCTTGGCCTTGAGTAGTTCGCCGGCGAAATGGCCGGGCGTACCGGTGCCGGCCGAGGCGAAGGTGTGCTCGCCCTGCCCCAGTGCCTTCACCAGCCCGGCCATGTCCGAATAAGGCGCCTTGGCCGGCACCACCAGCGCGAGCGGCACCACCGCGAGCAGCGCCACCGGTTGCAAATCTTTGTCGGGATCGTAGTTGAGGCCTTTGAGCCAATGCTGGTTTATGGCGACTTCCGCGGTCTGCCCGACCAGCAGTGTGAGCCCGTCCGGGGTGGCGGCGACGACAGTGCGCGCACCGATGGCGCCGCTGGCGCCCGCGCGGTTTTCCACCACCACCGACTGGCCGAGGCCTGCCGACAGCTTGGGCGCGATGGTGCGTGCCACCACGTCACCAGTACCACCGGCCGCGTAAGCCACAATGAGATGAACTGGACCGCTCGGATATGTTTCGGCTTGCGACGACAACTCCGCGGTGGTCAACAGCACAATCAGTGCCAGCGCGCCTACACTTCGCGACATCGTTTGCACCATATTGCCCTCTCGCGTGTCATTATTGATTTAGTGAAATTGGTTTAGTGAATCTCCGGCTCCGGGATTGCTCCGAGCGGGGCCAGGAAATCGAAATCGCATCCTTCGTCGGCCTGGCCGATGTGCGCGGAATAAAGCGCGCCGTAGCCGCGCGGATAGCGCGGGCTGGGCTGTTTCCAGGCCGCCCTGCGGCGCGCCATCTCCTCGTCGCTGACATGTAGATGGATGCGGCGGGCGGCGACGTCGACTTCGATCTCGTCGCCGGTCCGCACGAAGGCAAGCGGTCCGCCGACGAAGCTTTCTGGCGCCACGTGCAGGATGCAGGCGCCGTAACTGGTTCCGCTCATGCGCGCGTCGGAAATGCGCAGCATGTCGCGTACGCCCGCCTTAAGCAATTTGGTAGGGATCGGCAGCTGCCCCCACTCCGGCATGCCGGGGCCGCCCTTCGGGCCGCCATTCTTGAGCACCAGCACATGATCTGGCGTGACGTCGAGATCGTTGCGCTCCACCGAGCGCGCCATCTCGTTGTAGTCCTCGAACGCGATTGCCTTGCCGCGGTGCTTGAGCAGCCGCTTCTCCGCCGCCGACGGTTTCATCACACAGCCGCGCGGCGCCAGGTTACCGGTGAGCACGGCAGTGGCGCCTTGGCGCGAGACTGGATCGCTCAACGGATGGATTACCTCGCCCTTGTAGACCTCGGCGCCGGCGATGTTGTCACCAATGGTTTTGCCGGTCACCGTCAGGCAGGAGAGATTGAGTGCGTCGCGCAATTCGTTCATCAACGCGCGCAA
>Ga0207780_1000233_pt1 | contig 15571 bp, 17 predicted proteins | sample LuqExpMetageno45_FD_187803 | JGI IMG/M metagenome (GOLD analysis project Ga0207780, IMG submission 187803) | Tropical forest soil microbial communities from Luquillo Experimental Forest, Puerto Rico - Sample 45 (SPAdes) | ecosystem: Environmental > Terrestrial > Soil > Tropical forest ...
TAACCTCGGAAATATCGCGCGGACGTGGCAGCGGCACCCGCCAGTCGCCGATCACGTGCGCCGCCGGCCCCGCCGACATGATGACCACACGGTCTGAGAGCGCGATCGCCTCCTCGAGGTCGTGCGTGACAAATAGCACCGCCTTGCGATCGGCAGTCCACAAATCCAGCAGCAGGTTGCCCATGATCTGGCGGGTCTGTGCGTCGAGCGGGCCGAATGGCTCGTCCATCAGCAGGATCTTCGGATCGCGGATCAGCACCTGTGCGAGCCCGACGCGCTTGCGCTGACCGCCGGAAAGCATGTGCGGATAACGGTCGCCGAATGCGCCGAGCCCAACGCGGATGAGCCACGCTTTCGCCCGCGCGCGCGCCTCGCTCTGTGGCGTACGTGCTGTCTCCAGCCCGATGGCGACGTTTTCCAGCGCGGTCTTCCAGGGGAACAACGCGTCGGCCTGAAACAAATAGCCGGCCTGGCGGTTGAGCGCGACAAGCGAGCTGCCGAAAATATCGACGCGGCCCGCCGCCGGCGACAGCAGTCCGGCGGCGATGTTGAGCAGCGTGGACTTGCCGCAACCGGTCGGCCCCACGATGGCGACGAATTCGCCGTCCGCGACGGTGAGCGTGGTGCGCTCGACCGCGGTGTAGGCGCCGCCGCTGGCAAGGCGAAAGGCCACGTCAACGCCGGTCAGCGCCACCGCAGCCGTAGTGCTGATGTCAGTCCCGGATCCCATGCCGGCCGCAGGCTAGCGGCTTGCCGTGCCAATGCAATCCCAAGCCTTATCGGCAGCTAGTCCCGGTCTTCCTTGCCTTCGAGTTCCTCAGCGCGCGCCCGCGTCATGCGGTACATGCAGTTGTCCGCCTCAATACGCGCGGTGGTGCCCTCGCCCAGGCCGTAATAGAAGCAGCTGGCGGCGCGGTATTGAATCCACAGCCGCTGCGCCGCGCGCAGCTGCTCGCGCTGCTTCGGCTCTGCCTCTGTTAGTTTCTGCTGATAGACGGCGTTGAACCGCTCGTTCCACTGCGCGGTCTTCGCCTTGAGACACTCGACCATTTCCGGCGTACTGCCGTCGCAGTCCTGCTCAGGCTCGCCCTGATCGCTGGCCTTGCAACAACGGCCGCCCCGCGGAGGACGGCCGCTGCTGTGATTGCGATTCGTGCGCGCAAGATCAGTTCTTGCTCTTGTCCACCAGCGCGCGCTGGCGGATCCACGGCATCATCTCGCGCAGCTTGGCGCCAACCTGTTCGGCCGCGTGCTCAGCGAGCTTCGAGCGCGTGGCCTTGAACGAGGTCTGGTTGACCTTGTTCTCTAGCATCCAGTCGCGCGTGAAACGACCGGAGGTGATGTCGGCGAGAATGCGCTTCATCTCAGCGCGCGTTTCCTGCGTGATCACGCGCGGACCGGAGACGTACTCGCCGTACTCCGCGGTGTTCGACACCGAGTAGTTCATATTCGCGATGCCGCCTTCATAGATCAAGTCGACGATCAACTTCATCTCGTGGATGCATTCGAAATAGGCCATCTCCGGCGCGTAGCCAGCCTCGCACAGCGTGTCGAAGCCCGCCTTCATGAGTTCGACTACGCCGCCGCACAGTACGGCCTGCTCGCCGAACAGGTCGGTCTCGCATTCCTCCTTGAAGGTGGTCTCGATTATGCCGGCGCGGCCGCCGCCGATGGCCGAGGCATAGCTAAGGCCGAGATCATGCGCGTTGCCCGAGACATCCTTGTGGATCGCGATCAGGCAGGGTACGCCGGCGCCACGTTGATACTCCGAGCGCACGGTGTGACCGGGACCCTTGGGTGCCACCATCAGCACGTCGAGGTCGGCCCGCGGCTCAATCAGGTTGAAATGAACGTTGAGGCCGTGCGCGAACATAATCGCAGCGCCCTGTTTCATGTTGGCGTGCAAGTGGTCGCGATAGATGTCGCCCTGCAATTCGTCGGGGGTGAGCATCATCATGACGTCGGCCCATTTAGCGGCTTCCGCCACCTCCATGACCTTGAACTTCTCGGCCTCGGCCTTCTTGATGCCGCCGGAGCCCTTGCGCAGGCCGACCGCCACCTCCTTCACCCCGGAATCGCGCAGATTGAGCGCGTGGGCATGGCCCTGGCTGCCGTAACCGATAATGGCGACCTTCTTGCCCTTGATCAGGTTCAGGTCGGCGTCGCGATCGTAGTAAACACGCATGATTCTTACCCCTACATCGGCCGCTAGGCCGTTGGTTCTCTTCTTTCCGCGCTGCTTCTAGATAGGTTGAGCCGCCGGGACAAGCCCGGTCGCGCCCTTCCGGCTGGCTCAGCGCGCGTGCATCTCCTGCGGCCCGCGCACGATGGCGGCGATGCCGGTACGCGCCACTTCGACCAGGCCGAGCGGCAACATCAACGCGACGAACTGCTCAATCTTGTCGCTTGAGCCAGTGACTTCGAATACGAAGCTCTCGGTGGTGGCGTCGATCACGCGGGCGCGGAAAGCGTCGGCCAAACGTAGCGCCTCGACCCGGTTCTCGCCACGTCCACGCACCTTAACCATGGCTAGCTCGCGCTCGATCGAGCGCCCGGTCAGCGTCATGTCGACCACGCGATGCACTGGCACAAGGCGGTCGAGCTGATTCTTTATCTGCTCGATCACCATCGGCGTGCCTGTGGTCACCAGTGTGATTAGCGAGAGATGCGCCTGGTGCTCGGTCTCCGACACCGTCAGCGACTCGATGTTGTAGCCGCGGCCGGAGAACAGCCCGATCACCCGCGCCAGCACGCCGGGCTCGTTGTCGACAAGAACCGAGAGCGTATGGGTGACGTCGCGCTGTGCGGTCGGCGCTGCAGGATAGTGGCTAGTGGCGGGAGCGTTCATGGTTGTAATCCTTATCTTTTCAAAATTCCGAAAGCCCAGTCGCGGCCAAGGCCACGCGCGAGCGCGAGGTGAATCCACAGCATGGCGTGCGGCTCGAGCAGCCGCGCGATGCGCAGCGGGCCTGCATCGACCACCTCGAAGCCGAGCTCGCCGACCAGCCTAAGCACCTTCGGCTTGTTGGCCTCGTCGTCGCCGGCGACAAACATCACCGACTTTGCGCCGTTGAACACGGGGTTCGCCATGTTGCCGAAGCCGGTGGTGTTGAGCGTCTTGTAGACCGAGGCGCCCGCCGCCCAGCCTTGCACCTTTTCGCCGCCGGAGATGTCGCGGCCGATCTCAAGGCTGATGCCGTCGGGGCCGCGGCTGAGTGGGTTGGTGGCGTCGAGCACGATCCTGCCCCTGATGTTGCCGAGCGAGCGAATTACCGCCTCGGTCGCCGGCCACGGCGTCGACAGCACGATCATCTCGCTCGATGTCGCCGCATCGGCCGGCGAGGCAGCACGAGCTTTGGACCCGATTGCGCGTAGCAGCGCCTTTGTCTTCTCCGCATTGGGATCGCGCACGCCGAAGCATATGTCGTGGCCGGCCTTCTGCGCCCAGGCCAGCCCAAGCGCGCCGCCAACATTGCCGGCGCCGATGATGGCGAGTTTCATGACTACACCATTACCTTGCCTTCCTCAGTGATTGCGCTGTCAAGGTCTTCGGCCGCATTGCCGAGGATCATCTCGTTGTGCGCCCGCCCAGACGGGATCATCGGGAAGCAGTTCTCCTTCGGATCGACCACACAGTCGAACAGCACCGGGCGGTCGACATCAATCATCTCCTTGATGGCGCGGTCGAGGTCGCCGGGCTTGGTGCAGCGGATGCCAACCGCGTGATAGGCCTCGGCCAGCTTGACGAAATCCGGCAGCGCCTCCGAATAGCTCTGCGAATAGCGCCCGCCGTGCAGCAGTTCCTGCCACTGCCGCACCATGCCCATGTACTGGTTGTTGAGGATAAAGATCTTGATCGGCAGCCGGTACTGCACCGCGGTCGAGAGTTCCTGCATGGTCATCAGCACCGAAGCCTCGCCGGCGATGTCGATGACCAGCGATTTCGGATGCGCGAGCTGCACGCCGACCGAGGCCGGCAGGCCGTACCCCATAGTGCCGAGCCCGCCGGAGGTCATCCAGCGGTTGGGCTCCTGGAAGCCATAGAGCTGCGCCGCCCACATCTGGTGCTGGCCAACCTCTGTGGTGATGTAGCAGTCACGGTCTTTGGTGGCTTCGTACAGGCGCTGGATGGCGTATTGCGGCTTGATCACCTCGCTCGATTGCCGGTAGGCAAGCGACTTGCGGCTGCGCCATTTGTCGATCTGCGTCCACCACATCGACAGCGCCTTCTTGTCGACCTGCTTGGCGGAGGTGCGCCATAGCCGCACCATGTCCTCCAGCACGTGCGCGCAATCGCCCACGATCGGCACATCGACCTTGACGTTCTTATTGATTGAAGACGGATCGATATCGACATGGATCTTCTTGGAGCCCGGCGAGAAGGCGTCGAGCCGGCCGGTGATGCGGTCGTCGAAGCGCGCACCGATGCAGATCATCACGTCGCAATCGTGCATCGTCATATTGGCTTCCAGTGTCCCGTGCATGCCGAGCATGCCGATCCACTGCGGATCGGCGGCCGGGAAGGCGCCGAGCCCCATCAGCGTCGAGGTGATCGGGAAGCCGGTGAGTTTTACCAGTTCGCGCAACAGATCGCTCGCCGCCTTGCCGGAATTGACCACGCCGCCGCCGGTGTAGAACAGCGGGCGCTTGGCATGCGCCATCAGCTCGACCGCATGTTTGATCTTGTCCATGTCGCCCTTGAGCTTGGGCCTGTAGCCGGTATGCGGAAAATCCTTCGGCTTGGAATAGGTGCCCTTGGCGAACTGGATGTCCTTCGGCAAGTCGACCACGACTGGGCCAGGCCGTCCGCTCGAGGCGATATGGAACGCCTCGTGCATCGCGCGCGGCAGATCCTCGATGCGCTTCACCAGGTAATTGTATTTGGTGCACGGGCGCGTGATGCCGACCGTGTCCGCCTCTTGGAATGCGTCATTGCCGATCAGATGGGTCGGCACCTGACCGGTCAAGCACACGATCGGGATCGAGTCGCACAGCGCGTCAGCAAGGCCGGTCACCGCATTGGTGGCGCCGGGGCCGGAGGTGACCAGCACGCAGCCGACCTTGCCGGTCGAACGCGCATAGCCCTCCGCCGCGTGCACGGCGCCCTGCTCGTGCCGCACCAGGATGTGCTGTACGTGGTTCTGCGCGAAGAGGGCGTCGTAGATCGGCAGCACCGCGCCGCCCGGATAACCGAACAGGTGCCGCACACCCTGGTCGGCGAGTGCCTGGATCACCATTTCGGCGCCGGTCATTGCCCGTGTCATGCTCGTCATCCTTTCCGTCCTCGGTTTTCGCCGGACTCAATAAAAAAGGCCCACGAAGGGCCATGTCCGGACGCTTGCCTTGCGATCCTTGTCAGGACCGCGCCAGCGCCCAAATCTTACCTACGAGTGTAATAATATTGCGAAACACGACCCTTACCCGAACTTTCATTGCGCGGTTTATAGGGAGATCGGCCGCCCCGGTCAAGCGGATTGTACTCGCATATTCGCAGACGACGGTCCCGAAAGCCGACTTTCTTGGCCGGACCGTAAGACGCAAGGCCAGTTGGCGAGCCGTCGAAGACGCAAATGGCCTGCCTCATGCCCGGCGCGAAACCGGCTTGTCATTCTGGATCGATATGGAATTGATTCAATATGTAAGGAAATGCCTCGTCGGGTGCGACGGCCGCCCAATCCTTCATCTGATTGCGGAACCAGGTGCGCTGACGCTTGGCGTAACGGCGGGTGTCCATGACAGTACCTGCCGCCGCTTGCTCGATTGGAATCTCACCGTTGAGATAACGGATCAGCCAGGGCACGCCGTGCGCCTTCATCGCCGGCAGCGATGGATCGAGATTGCGCTCGTTAAGCGCCCTCACCTCATCGATTGCACCGGCTTTCAGCATGGCGGCGAAACGCTGCTCGATGCGCTTGACCAGCTCCTTGCGCTCGCAGGTGAGAAACACCCTAACCGTGCATGCCGGATCGATCAGCGGCGGCAGGCCGTCGCAGTGCCAGTCGGTGAGCGAGCGGCCGGTCGCTAGCACCACTTCGAGCGCACGGGTGATGCGCGAGCGATCGTTTGGCATCAGCCGGTTTGCGGTTACGGAATCGCGCTCCAGCAATTCGGCATAAAGCGGCGCCACACCTTCGCTTTGCAGGCGGCCACGCACCTGGGCGCGGATCGTCGCCGGGATCGCCGGCACCGCCGCGAGACCCGAGGTCAACGCCTTGAAATAAAGCCCCGTACCGCCCACCAGGATCGGCACGCGGCCCTGCGCAACAATATTTTTTAACGTCTCGCTGACGTCGCGGCACCAGCGCCCGACCGAATAGTTCTCCGCCGCATCCACATGGCCGTAGAGCCGGTGCGGCACGCGCGCCTCGTCTTCCGGTGCCGGCCGCGCTGTGATCAGGCGCAGGTCGCGATAGACCTGCATGGAATCGGCATTGACGATCACGCCCCCGAATTGCGCCGCCACTGCCAGCGCGAGCGCCGACTTGCCGCTGGCGGTCGGACCGGCGATCAGGATGGCAGTAGAGGTCGGCATCGGGAACGCTAATTCAGCCGGTTCGACGGCGGCTGCGAGGTCAACTCCGCGACCAACGCGGCGATCGGGCTGGCCTGGTGGTGGGTCATCCGCCATTCACCGCCGACGCGCCGGAACAGATTGGTAGTCGCGAGTGCCGCGCCAGCGACGAATTCCACACACAACACGCGCGCCTCGCTACCGTTGATCATCACGGTCTCGTTGCGCGGCTCGATACGATCCTGGTTCGGATTGCTCAAGATCTGCTGGTAGGATTCCAGGATCGCGTGACGGCCGATCAAGGCCGGCCACCCCGGGTGGACGCAGGACACGTTGTCGTCCGCCCAGATGCGGCTCATCGCGCCGAAATCGGTGGTCGCAAATGCACGGTAATAGGCCGCGTTGGCAGCCAAAATTTCTGCTTCGTCGCTCATGCGCCGTGAGGTGCAGGAATTGCTGGCCGAAATCAACCGGGAAAACGGCATCGTGCTGAACGCGCGCTTGCCGCTGGCGAGTCGGCCTGCAATAAGCACCGCCATCAGCCCCGCGCTCCACGGAGACCGTGTTGACACTCATCAAGCCATTTCGCGCTTTGCGCCCCGCGCCCGGCCGCGCCGCGGAGGTGCTGGCGCCGCCCTATGACGTGTTGTCGAGCGCGGAGGCGCGCGCACGCGCCAAGGGCAAGCCATGGAGTTTCCTGCACATCTCGAAGCCGGAGATCGACCTTGATCCGGCCACCGACCCGTACGATCCAAAGGTCTACGCCAAAGCGGCCGAGAATCTCGCCAAGATGACCGAGGGCGGCGTGCTGATGCGCGACGCGAAATCCTGCTACTACGTCTACCGGCTCACCTGGCGCGACCGTACGCAGACCGGCCTCGCCTGCGTCGCCTCGCTTGTCGACTACGCGACCAACCGCATCCGCAAGCACGAACTCACCACGCCGGTGAAGGAAGATGACCGCGTGCGCCAGATCGAGGCGGTCAACGCACAGACCGGCCCGGTGATGATCGGTTACCCGCATACGCAGGCGATCGACACGCTGCTGGCGGAGGCAGCGTCCGGCAAGCCTGAGGTCGACGTCACCGCCGATGACGGCGTGCGGCATCAGCTTTGGGTGGTCAGCGACGACGCAACGATTGACAGACTAACCCGCGCCTTCGACGCGCTGCCAGCAATCTACATCGCCGACGGCCATCACCGTTCGGCCGCAGCCGCGCGCGTCGCGAAGGCACGCAAGGGCGACGGATCATACAACTACTTCCTGTCGGTGATCTTTCCCGAACGCGAGATGACCATCCTCGACTACAATCGCGTTGTGAAGGACCTGAACGGCCGCAGCCCTGAGCAATTCCTCGCCGAGCTGCGCAGGGCCTTCACGGTGACGGCGTCTGACCAGTCGGTGCGTCCGGCGTCATCGCATAACTACGGTATGTATCTCGCCGGCCGCTGGTACCGGCTCTCGATCCGTCCTGATCTCGTTCCAAATGATCCGATCGGCCGGTTGCCCATCACCGTGCTCACGCGCAATCTGATCGAGCCTCTGCTCGGCATCAAAGATCCGCGCGCCGACAAGCGTATTGACTTTATCGGCGGCGCGCGCGGGCTCGAAGGCCTGGAGGAGCGCGTGAAGTCGGGCGAAATGGCGGTCGCCTTCGCGCTCTACCCAACGCAGATGGCCGATTTGATGGCGGTGGCCGACGCCGGCGGCATCATGCCCCCGAAGTCAACTTGGTTTGAGCCCAAGCTCGCCGATGGCATGGTCAATCACGTGTTGGATTAGCGACCAGCGGTCCAAGGCTGGCGCCAGCAGGGTCAATGCCCCTTAAATCTTCACGATCTTCGAGTTCGTGCTGCTGCCGTTGGCGGCGCGGGCAATCGTCGTCACCCAGCTGCTCAGGCCCGGCGTGACCATCCCCGGCGCGCCAGCGGCCATGGTGGGCCTTGTCGTCGGCGCCGTGATCCAAACGGTCGTCACGACCATGTCCGTCGTGATCGTCTTGCGGCTGTTTGAGGCCTTCGCCAATCGTGGGTCGCGCACACCATAAAGCAAACGGCCGGCCCGCGGCCGGCCGCAGTCTTACCAGCTCGCGTTTACTGCAGGCTTAGCGCCACGAAGCTGGGATCGCCATCGGGCGAGATCACCAGCAGCACCACTGCCTTCTTGCCGTCCTTCTTGAGCTTGTGGATAACGGTCTCCAGCTCGGTGGCGTTTGCCACCGGCTGCTGCTGCACCTCGGCGATCACCATGCCGGGTGCCAGCCGTTTCTCGGCGGCCGGCGAATTGGGATCGACGCTGGTAATCAGCACGCCTTTCACCCTGTCCTTGATCTTGTGCTTCTTGCGCAGATCTTCGGTTAGGTTCGCAAGGTCCAGACCGAGCGCCTTCTTTACCACCGGCTTGTCCTCCGGCGCGTCCTTTTTGGTGAGTGAGGCCTGCTGCGGGGCATCCTCAAGTCGGCCGAGCTTGACGGTGCGTTTCTCTTCCGCCCCTTTGCGGATGATCACTACCTCGACGTCTTTGCCGACCGGCGTCTCGGCCACGATCTTGGGCAGATCGCGCATCTCCTTGATGTCCTTGCCATCGAACTTGACGATGACGTCACCCGACTCGATGCCGGCGGGCTTGGCCGGACCCTTTTCGTCGACGCCGGCGATTAGCGCGCCACGCGCTGGCTTAATATTGAGGCTCTCGGCGATCTGGTCGTCGACCTGCTGGATGCGAACGCCGAGCCAGCCGCGCCGTACTTCCTTGAACTCGCGCAGCTGGTCGATCACCGCCACCACGGTCTTCGATGGCACCGCGAAGCCGATGCCGATTGAGCCGCCAGACGGTGAGATGATCGCGGTGTTGACGCCGATCACCTCGCCATTGAGGTTGAACAGCGGCCCGCCGGAATTGCCGCGGTTGATGGCAGCGTCGGTCTGGATGTAGTTGTCGTATGGTCCGGAATTGATGTCGCGATTGCGCGCTGACACGATGCCGGCGGTTACCGTGCCGCCCAGGCTGAAGGGGTTGCCGATCGCGATCACCCATTCGCCCAGTCGCAACTTGTCACTGTCGCCGAACTTCACCGCCTTGAGCGGATTCTCCGGCTTGACCCGCAGCAGCGCGAGATCGGTCTTCTGATCGCGGCCGACGACCTCAGCCTTCAGCGTGGTGCCGTCATTGAGGATGACGTTGACCTCGTCAGCATCGGAGATGACGTGGTTATTCGTCACCACCAGACCGGCCGCATCGATAATGAAGCCGGAGCCAAGCGACGACACCCGGCGCGGAATTTGCGGATGGCCATTCGGCGTATTCTGGCCCTGCTGACCGCCCTGCCCGCGCCGGTTCTTGAAGAAATCCTCGAAGAATTCCTCGAATGGCGAGCCGGGTGGCAGCTGCGGCATGGTGCTGCTGCTTAGATCAACCGACTGCTTGGTCGAAATGTTGACCACCGCGTCAATCACGGCTTCCGCCACGTCGGAAATATTGTCCGGTCCGCGCGCGTGTGCCGGCCCGGCGAGCACTGGCCAGGCAATGGCAGCGGCGGCAATAATCGCCAGCATTGAGCGTGGAATCGCACGCGCAGAGGGCCTGCCGACGGTCTTGGTTAGTAAAGTGAAGGGTGCGCCCATGGGCGTCGGTTCTCCTGGAAAAATGCCTGAAACAAGGTGGCCCCCTCTTCAAGGCGTTTCAAGGGCATCGCTCAGGAATAGCGCGCCGCTGATTCGCGCGTATCCACGGGCGTTTAGCTACGCACTAGCCACAGCACGATCACGCCGGCGACCGCCGAGCCGATGCCGATTAGCCGCAGCGCCCCGTCCTGCGTCTCCATGACGCTCTCCATGGCCCGCTTGGCATGCGCCGGAAAGGCCGCGAACAACAGGCCCTCGATGACGAAGACCAACCCGAGCGCCGCCAGGAAATCCTCCATGCTGCCGGCCGCTTGCGTGCGCTAGCGCGCCGGAGCCGGCGGGACCGCGCCGTCACGCGGCTTGCCGGACGGGTCGACGAAATAGCGGAAGAAGTTGCTGTCGGGCTTGAGCAGCAGCCGCGTATCGGTGTGTTTGAGGCTCGCCTCGTAGGCCTGCATCGAACGGTAGAAGGCGAAGAAGTCCGGATCGTTGTTGAAGGCGTCCGCAAAAATCTGGTTGCGGATCGCGTCACCTTCACCGCGGATCTGCTCGGAGCGCGAGGTCGCTTCTGCGACCAGCACGGTCACTTCGCGGTCGGCGCGCGAACGGATTTCCTGGCCGCGCTGGGCGCCCTGCGCACGGAATTCGGCCGCCTCGCGTTGGCGCTCGGTTTGCATGCGTTGATAGACCGCCTGGCTATTCTGCTCCGGCAGGTCGGCGCGCCGTATGCGTACGTCGACCACCTGGATGCCGTAGGCGGTCGCCTCGTTGTCCACCAGCCCGCGGATGCGCGACATCAATTCGGCGCGTTGGTCACGCACCACATGGCTGAACGTCACCTCCCCGAGCACCCGGCGCAGCGCCGAGTTGAGAAGGATCGAAAGCTGCGAATTGGCGCCCTGGATCGAACCGAGCGTCTGGTAGAAGCGCAGCGAGTCCTGGATGCGGTAGCGCGCGAAGGCGTCGACCACCAGACGCTTCTGATCGGAGGCGATCACTTCCTGAGGCGGCGCTTCCAGATCGAGAATGCGCTTGTCGATATAGACCACCGTGTCGATGAATGGCGCCTTCACGTGTAGCCCGGGTTCGGTGATCGGCGGCCGCGGCTGACCGAGACGCAGCACTAGTGCCTGCTGGGTCTGGTATATGGTGAAGAGCGACGAATAGGCCACGATCAACGCGGCCACGATCAGTACGGCGATCACGCCGCCAAAGACGTTGAGTCTCATCGCTGCCCTCCCGTCGCGTTACGCGGTGGGTGGGATAGCTCGTTAAGCGGCAGATAGGGTACCACGCCGGAGCCACCGGCCTTATCGCTGTCGAGGATAATCTTGTCGGTGCCGCCGAGCACACGCTCCATGGTTTCCAAATACATGCGCTCACGGGTGACATCGGGCGCCTTCTTGTACTGCTCGTAGATCTTCAGGAAGCGTGAAGTCTGGCCTGTAGCCTCCGCCACGGTCTGCGACTTGTATGCTTCCGCCGATTGCGTGATCTGCGCAACGCGTCCGCGCGCTTCCGGCACCACACGGTTGGCATAAGTCTGCGCCTCGTTCACCGCGCGTTCGAGATCGGCGCGCGCGGCCTGTACGTCGCGGAAGGCGTCGATTACCTGTGCCGGCGGGTCGACCTTCTGCAGCTGCACCTGCTGCACCACGATACCGGCACCGTAATGGTCGAGCGTCTTCTGCATCAGGTCCTGTACCGCGGTCTCAATGGTCTGCCGCGCGCCAGTGAGGATCGGCTGGATTTCGGAGCGGCCGACCACTTCGCGCATAGCGCTCTCCGCCACCGCCTTCACGGTGCCTTCCGGGTTCTGGATATTGAACAGATACTCGCCGACGCCGGTCGGCTTCACCTTCCAAAGCACGGAGAAGTCGACGTCGACGATGTTCTCATCGCCGGTGAGCATCAGACTCTCCTCCGGAACGTCGCGCACAGTGGTGCCACCGCGTCGGATGTCGTCGACCACCCGCATGCCGATGTCGATTTTGTTCACGCGTAGCGCCTTGGGCGTCAGCACAGTCTCGATCGGGTATGGCAGGTGATAATTGAGGCCCGGCTGCACTTCGCGTACTTCCTGGCCGAAGCGCAGCACCACGCCGAGCTCATCTGGCTCGACCCGGAAGAAGCCGGACAGACCCCAGAGCGCGATCGCCGCCAGAGCGAGGATGGCAAAGCCCTTGCCGCCAAGATTGCCGCCCGGCAGCATGCGCCGCAGCTTGTCCTGGCTGCGCCGGAGGATTTCCTCCAGATCGGGGGGCGTTGGTCCCGACGACTGCGGTCCAGAGCTCCAAGGGCCCTTGCCGCCCGAGCCCCAAGGGCCGCCACCGCCGCCCTGATTGGTCCATGGCATGGAATTGGTCTCCCGCGCCAGGATCCCGTGCCCCGGCGGTTATGTTGGCAAGGGTTATAGGGGAGCCGCCTGCCCGTTACAACGCGCGTTCATGCCGCGCTTTGGGGGCCGAGCTAGCGCTTGCGTTGCCGGAATAATTAGTCCGCAAGCGGTTCGACGCTAGTCGCGCGGCCCCATCTTCTTCGGCCGCCGCATGGGCCGCTCGGGCCCGCTGGCGGTCGGCGCCAGCAGCTTCAATGCCGCCAGAACCGCCGACGTCACGATTAACGTACGCATGGATTCCTCCCTGGACATCACCGTCCAACGCGCCGGCGCGCTGCGGATTCTGCAATCTCGGCAATACACTTGCCGAGCTACCGCTTAATGTAAGTCGCAACTGCGAAACTCGCATCGTCCTGGGGACCAGCAGCGTATTCGCTGCGCGATACCTCGCGCCAGATTCTGGGGTCGATCGGCGGAAAAGTTACATTACCTTCCGGTGCAGCATGCACGTGGGTGATCTCGAGCCGGTCGGCTAAGGACATGGCGACTGCAAAGATACCGCTACCACCAATGATCATGATTTGGTCGGTACCGCGGGCCGTCGCGTCCTTGCGCGCAAGATCAAGCGCATCCTCAAAGCTTGCCGCCCTTACCACCCCCGGCACCGCAAAATCCGGGTCGCGGGTAATCACGATATTGGTGCGGTCCTTGAGCGGCTTGCCGATCGATTGATATGTCTTGCGCCCCATCACCACCGGCTTGTTAACGGTGACTTCGCGAAAATGCGCGAGGTCGGACTTTAGGCGCCACGGCAGCTGGCCGTCGCGCCCGATCACGTTGTTTTCGCCGATGGCAGCGACCAGCACGATCATCATCGAGCAGCCCCGGCGAAATCCTGCAGCGCCTTGCCCGTGAGACGGCAGATCTTCCACTCGTCCATTATCTGCGCACCGATCGACTTATAGAACGCGATCGACGGCGCGTTCCAGTCGAGCACCGCCCATTCGAAGCGCGCGAGCTTCTGCTCGACGCAGCGCCTAGCGAGTCTTGCCATTAGCGCCTTGCCGATGCCGCGGCCACGAAACTGCGGCCGCACGAACAGGTCTTCGACGTAGAGCCCGTGGCGGCCGCGGAAGGTAGAGAAATTCAGGAACCACACCGAAAATCCCGCCGGCTCACCGTCCCATTCGGCAATCTCGCAGAACAGCTGCGGCTCGCGCGCGAACAGTGCGGCGGAAAGCACCTCGGGCGTCGCTGCCACTTCGTTTCGCAATTTCTCGTAATCGGCCAGCTCGCACACCAGCGCGAAAATCAGAGTGGCATCCGCCTCACGCGCGGCGCGGATGATGAGGCTCACACCGCCACCTCGGCCTTGATGTGCGGATGTGCGTAGTAGCCTTCCACGGTGAAGTCCTCGTAGCGAAAGCCGAAGATGTCCTTGACCGCCGGATTGATCCGCATGGTCGGCAGCCGCTTAGGCGCGCGCGACATTTGCAAGCGCGCCTGCTCAAGGTGATTCAGGTAAAGGTGCGCATCGCCGAACGTGTGGATGAACTCGCCCGGCTTGAGGCCGGTCACCTGTGCCACCATCAGCGTCAGCAGCGCATAAGACGCGATGTTGAACGGCACGCCAAGGAATACGTCGGCTGAGCGCTGGTAGAGCTGGCACGACAGCCGGCCCTCGGCCACATAGAACTGGAACAGGCAGTGGCACGGCGGCAGCGCCATCTTGTCGACGTCGGCCGGGTTCCAGGCGGTGACAATCAGCCGGCGCGAATCCGGATTACGCCTGATCATCGCGATCACGTTGCCAATCTGGTCGATGGTGTGGCCGTCGTGCGCCGGCCACGAGCGCCACTGGTGGCCATAAACCGGTCCGAGGTCGCCGCGCTCATCAGCCCATTCGTCCCAGATGCGCACGCCGTGCTCTTGCAGATATTTGACGTTGGTGTCGCCGGCCAGAAACCAGAGCAGCTCGTGCACGATCGACTTGAGATGCAGCTTCTTGGTGGTGAGCAGCGGGAAGCCGTCGTCGAGTGCAAAACGCATCTGATGGCCAAACACCGACAGCGTGCCGGTGCCGGTGCGGTCGTGTTTTTCCACGCCGTGGTGGAGAATGCGTTCCATCAAGTCGAGATACTGGCGCATGGCCTGGAACCCGGGTTGCACGACTCAAGATGGGGAAGTTTAGTCCTCCGGGCAACCGCGCGGCAGGCGCTTATCAACGGCAGAAATAGCGTGGGGCGCCGCCGAGCCGTGAAATATTCTCTCTGGTGTGGTCGCTACCGGCGCGGCGGCACTGGGCTTTGGTAATTCAAGCCACGCAACGGGGTTCACCCGCTCGCTACGGCACGGGTCCCGGAAAACCTTGCTCCCAGTCACCATCGTGTCGCTGCTCGCCATCGGTATCGCGTTGATCACCGCCGAAATGTACATCTCGTGATGCGGCGGTCGCACGGCCGATCCGCCGTCGACGCGGCTACGCCCAAATCCAAAAAGTCGAGACCGGCGATGCGCCGGCCTCGGGTTGCTTTCATACGAGTGATGGCGTCGCCTACTCGACGAACACCTCTTCGCGCCGTGCGCGGATCATCGGCAGCGCCGCCAGCACCAGCAGGAACGCCGCCACCAGCAGCAGCCCGGCCGAGATCGGCCGCGTCAGGAACACAGTGGGGTCGCCGCGGGCGATCAGCATGGCGCGTCGCAGGTTCTCCTCCATCAAAGGCCCGAGCACGAAGGCCAGCACCAGGGGCGCCGGCTCGAAGTCATGCTTGACCAGCCAATAACCGAACAACCCGAAGATCGCGGCAATCACCACGTCGGTCGGCGAGTTGTTGATCGAATAGATGCCGATGCAGCAGAACACGATAATCGAGGGGTAGAGCAGCCGGTACGGCACCCGCAGCAGGGTCACCCAGACGCCGACCAGCGGCAGGTTGATGATGATCAGCATCAGGTTGCCGATCCACATCGAGGCGATCATGCCCCAGACCAGATCAGGCTGCTTCTGCATCACCTGCGGTCCCGGCACGATGCCATGAATGGTCATCGCGCCGACCATCAGCGCCATCACCGCATTCGGCGGGATGCCGAGCGTG
>Ga0207780_1000235_pt1 | contig 15478 bp, 10 predicted proteins | sample LuqExpMetageno45_FD_187803 | JGI IMG/M metagenome (GOLD analysis project Ga0207780, IMG submission 187803) | Tropical forest soil microbial communities from Luquillo Experimental Forest, Puerto Rico - Sample 45 (SPAdes) | ecosystem: Environmental > Terrestrial > Soil > Tropical forest ...
CCGGATTCTGCGCTACGCCGACACAACCGAGCATGGGCTTGACGGGAATCGCATACTGCGTGAGGTGCTCGCCTGGTTTTTCCGGGGTCGCCAGTCCTCTCTCCCGATCCAGATGCCAGCGCACGCTCTTGCCCCCATCTTTCATTTTCACCGCCAGGTCGCGGTCGATGGCCCGGTCGACCAGATAGTCGTCGCTTTCCGCCCAGTCGCGATTCAGCTTCAGGCGGATGATGTGCACGACAAGCGTGTCGCCTGGTGCCGCGCTTTCCACGTAGAACGGCCCTGTTTCGGGATTGCCGCCCAGCACGCGCGTCACTCCCTTCTCGTCCGTGCCACCCGCATCGACCGTCGTCGTATGAATTGTGTCGCCAGGATTTACGGTCAGGACAGGATTGTTCGCAGCGGAAAATTGACGGTAGAACGTGGTTGGCACGAATTCATGGCGTTGTGGCGCCGCCGTGGGTCGCGGGGGGACACGTTTCGCAGTGAATGTGTGCGTCTCCGGCCGCGAAGGGTCATCACCACCGACAACAATTACGCTGCCGCTCATGCGGTCGCCCTGGATCGTGGCTGTCCCCTCTTCCGAGCCGCCGTGCTCATCCTTCGCCAGAAAATGGATCGCGCCGCCGTTCCTGGTTCCCTCGAGCTTGTCACCGTCGAAATCTCCGGTTAGCTTTTCTCCGTCTTGCTTCAGTTGCAGGGTGAAAAGCAACGGCGTGCCATAGAAATCGGCGCTGACCGTCCAGCGGCACGCCACTTCTGGGGCAGCTGTTTGTGCGAGCACGAGTCCAACTGGTGCAGAAAAATGTGCGGCAAGGCTCAGCACGATCGCGCAAGAAAACATCGAGAACTTGTTTCTCATGAATCCCCCAGTCGCTGCATCTTAGACGAGCAAGGGAGTGCGGCGATAGTGGTCCCACGATAAAGCGATGGTCAGCTCGCCTGCGTGACGCACTGTCGAAGAGGTAGGACTCCGGCCGAACCGCGAGGGAAGCGGTCTAGCCGACCTTCTTGAGGAATGCTGCGTGGCTGTGTTTGATTGCTGGGCGGTCCATGAGTTGAAATCCGGCCGCCGCCGCAAGTTTCAGTTCGTTCTCAAACATGGAATCCTTTACGTGGCCGCGCGGCTCCGCGAGAAGCAGGATTCCTCCGTTTCTTGCAGCTGCCGCCGCTTCGGTGAAAAACTTCGCGGCGTCGGGTATTTCGTGAACCATCGCAAAAGCCAGAATGAAATCGAAGCTGCCTTTCAAATCGTCAATCGCGAGCGATTCGGGGGACGTGACTCGCGCTTCGATCCGCTCTGCCAAACCCGCTTTGGCTGCCCGCCGTCTCAAGGTGTCGATCATTTTCGATTGAAGATCAACCGCTACGACTCTCCCTTGCGGGCCGACGAGCCGCGCCAGCTCTAACGTGAAGAATCCCATGCCTGGGCCGGGCTCGAGTACTCTCTGCCCCTCACGCACAAAAGGCGCAAGAATTTCCTTGGGATCTTGCCACAATTTCCGCAACGGAGAGGCGAGGAAGTAACCCAGCCACCAAGGGCATACCCGGTGAGGTTTCGATGCCTCCGCCAAGGATGACATGGCTAGCTCCGCTCGACCGCCAGCGCCACAGCATTGCCGCCACCAAGACACAGCGCAGCTATCCCGCGCTTCAGGTTGCGGCGCTGCAATTCATAGAGCAGCGTGACCAAAATGCGCGCGCCGGACGCGCCAATCGGGTGCCCCAGCGCAACCGCGCCGCCATTCACATTTACTTTTTCGGGATTGAGCCGCAACTGGCGCGTCACCGCGATTGCCGCCACTGCAAAGGCTTCGTTGAGTTCAACCAGGTCCACGTCCTTGTCGCGATCCCAGCCGGTCTTCGCGAGCAGTTTCTCGACCGCATCCACCGGAGCCATCATTACCCACTTCGGCTCCACCCCGCTGACGGCTTGCGCGACGATGCGCGCCATGGGCCTCGTGCCAAGTTTTTGCCCCACACGGTCGCTCGTCACCACCAACGCGGCTGCGCCGTCGTTCGTTCCGGGGGCATTCCCAGCGGTCACCGTGCCCTCTTTCTTGAAAGCCGGCCTCAGCTTTGCCAGTGCTTCAAGCGTCGTATCTTCGCGAGGCGATTCATCGTACTTGATGACCAGCGGCTCGCCCTTCTTCTGCGGCACTTCGATGGGCAGAATTTGCGATTCAAAGAAACAGGATTTGCGCGCGCGAATCGCCTTCTGATGACTCTCATAGGCGAACTTGTCTTGCTCTTCCCGCGTAATGCCGTATTTCTCCGCGACCAGCTCGCCGGTGTTACCCATATGAAAATTCTCGTAGGCGTCCCACAGACCATCCCAGATCATTGCGTCGACGACTTTCTGATCACCGAGACGATATCCGGTGCGCGCGTTAGGTAAAAGATACGGGCAGTTGGACATGGACTCCATCCCGCCCGCTACCACAATTTCCGACTCGCCCAACTGAACTGCTTGCGCCGCCAGCGCCACGGCCTTCAGACCTGAACCGCACACTTTGTTGATGGTCATCGCGGCAACTTTCGGATCGCAGCCGCCCTTCAACGCCGCTTGCCGCGCAGGATTCTGGCCCAGGCCTGCCTGCACCACATTGCCCAGGATCACCTCATCGACTTGCTTTGTATCCAACCCGGCCCGGCGCATGGCTTCAGCCACGACTTTGCCGCCCAACTCGGGCGCGCTGAATCCTGCCAGCCCGCCCTGAAATTTTCCGATCGGCGTACGCACCGCAGAGAGAATTACTGGCGAATCCATGGAAGGACCTCCGAAGTTGTAGGGACGGCCGTCAGCCGCCGTCCCGAAACGTCAACGCGGCAGACTAAAAAGTCTGTTCGTCCTTGCTCGGGCCGTAAATCGACGGCACCGGCACACCCGCGATGCGATAGAACGCAGCGAGCTGCCCACGATGGTGAATCATGTGGTTCATCACAAACGAACGCAGCACCGCGATCTTGGGCATAGTGAACAGGGCCTGTCCTCCCGCGACAAAGGTCCAAGGCTTCATGTACGTTTCGTCGCTGGCGCCGGCCAGCGCTGCGCGACCGGCTTTGACCGTTTCGTCAAACTGCTTCAACGCTTCCGCGCGGGACGTCACGATGTTCGGCTTGTAGTTACTCGGGTCCATTTCGAGTTTGTCCTGATTCATCGTGACGGTGGCCCAGCCAGCCAATTCGGCAACGTGGCCGGCCAAACGCCCCATTGTCATGCACGTCTCGTGCGGGCGCCACTCCACTTTATCTTCCGGGAAGCGTTCCAGCATCTTCCGAGTCGTAGCCATTTCACGGTCGTATTCCTGCAGCAGTGCTTGCGAGATTGCCATGGGATTCTCCTAACGAGGATTGGCAGAGGTGCGGAAGTCGAGTTTACTACGTTTCGCCCAATCTTGCGCTACGACCAACCGGGCGAGACAATGCCTGCATGCCGCACCAGTTCACCACCTCTCACATCAAGGATTCCATCGAGTTGTTTCGCTATTACAAGAAACTTGGCGAGCGCGCCATGGAACAGTGCCCCGATAGCGCGCTCTGCGCTGCTTTGGACGGAGAGTCCAACTCCATCGCAACCATCGTGAAACACATGTGGGGCAACATGCGTTCGCGCTGGACAGATTTTCTTACCTCCGATGGAGAGAAACCGGATCGCCACCGCGACTCCGAATTCGAGACGCCGCCGCAAACCCGCGCGGAAATTCTGGCGATGTGGGAGCAGGGCTGGAAGTACCTGTTCGACGCGCTGGAACCGTTGACGGACGCCGACCTGGCCCGCAGTGTGCCAATTCGCACCGAGCCGCATTCGGTCACGCAGGCGATCAACCGGCAGATTGCTCACTACTCTTATCACGTCGGGCAGATCACCTATCTCGCGAAGCATTTCGCCGCCGAATCCGGCAAATGGACCGCGCTCACCGTCCCGCGCAACAAGTCCGCCGACTTCAACTCCCGCGTCGCCTCCGGCCAGGCTTCCCAACGATGACACAAACGCTGTTTGACATGGGAAAGCCGGAAAGCGGTGAGCTGCTGCTAAATGAAGCGCAACGCCGTGCGATCACGCACGGCGAAGGGCCGCTGCTTGTCATCGCCGGCGCTGGCACCGGTAAGACGCGCGTCATCACCGAACGCATCCGGCACTTACTCGAATCCGATCCTTCCTTGCTCGGCGAAAATATTCTTGGGCTCACCTTTACGAAAAAAGCCGCGGGCGAAATGAAGGCACGCGTCGTGAAAGCCGTCGGCGATCGCGGCAAAGATGTCACGCTCGCCACGTTTCACTCGTTTTGTGAAACGCTGCTGAAGGAAGTTGATCCGAATCGCATTGCGCTGGAGCCGGTGGACCACTGGATATTGCTGCGCCGCAACCTCGCACGACTGAAACTGGAAAGATATCGCAGGCTGGCTGAGCCCGGACAGTTCCTCACCGATTTCATTCAATTCTTCTCGCGCTGCCAGGACGAATTGGTGTCCTGCGCGGATTACCAGGCCTACGCCAACGAACTGGCGGCAGAATTGGAAGCGGAAAAAGATGCGCTGGACGAGGACACCTACAAGGAACGAGCCGAGCAGGTTGCGCTGCAGCAGGAAATCGCCCGGGCCTACCGTGCGAGCGAAGAAATTCTGCGCGATAAAAAGGCCGTCGCCATCAATGGCTTGATCACGGAAGCCGTCGCTCTGCTCAAGAAAGACGCGACCAAGCGCCGCCAGCTGCAGGAGCGCTTCCAACACATCCTGGTCGACGAGTTTCAAGATACGAACATTGCCCAGCTCGAACTGCTTCATCTCCTGAGCAATGATACGCGCAACGTCGTGGTGGTCGGCGACAACGATCAGGCCATCTACCGCTTCCGGGGCGCGTCCTTCGGCAGTTTCAAGCTTTTCCTGCAGCGCTTCACCCACTGGCGACACGGGCAAGACTCAACCCAATACCGCGTGGCGCTTACGGAAAATTACCGTTCCACGCCGAATATCCTCCGCGTTGCCACACAAGCCATCGGCATGAATGAAGTCAGCCCCGAGTTCCCGAAGAAGGTCTTGCAGCCAAATCTTCCCGAAGGCGAAAAGATCCGCATCGTGGAACTCGAATCCGCCGAACACGAGGCTACGTGGGTCGCGGACGAACTGGAACGGATTCACAAGGTGGGCCGCCGCTGGAAGGACTTCGCGGTGTTGTACCGCCAGCACGCGCATCGCGATCAGATCGTCGAAGAACTCTCACGGCGGAAAATTCCTTTTGTCATTACAAAGCTCTCGATTCTCGAGCACCCGCTGGTTCGCGACCTGCTCGCCTATCTGCGACTGATCGCGTTCCCGTATGACGACATCGCCTGCGCCCGAGTGCTTTCCGCACCCGCTTGGCATCTCACCGCGCCGGACATCGTGCGCCTCGCGGAGCGGGCCGGCAAGAAACGCGGCACTGCTCTTTACGATGTTCTTCAAGCGCCGCAGTCCGAATTGCCGTTCGATCCGTCGCATGGCGCGATTCCCCAGCTCCTCGAGTACCTCGCAGCGCAGCGCAAAACAGCGCGCCGGCGCACTGCACGCGAGATTCTCGGTGAACTCGTCGAGTGGCTGGAAATCGCCCAGCTTGCCAGCCCGCATGACCGCAAATACGTCAACCAACTCGGGCAATTCGTCAGAGACTGGGAACCAAAAAGCGAGACCCGCGGATTACCTGAGTTTCTCGAGTACCTCGACTATTTCCAGCAGGCTAACGGCACCATCAGCCTCGAAGAGGAATCGCCTGGCGATGCGGTTCAGCTCATGACCGTTCACGGTGCCAAGGGCCTGGAGTTTCCGCATGTTTTCCTGCTGCGGGTGAATTCGCGGGCTTTTCCGGCGGGCGACCGCGCTCCCTTGTTCGAATTTCCGCTGAAGCTGATGAAAGAAGAATTGCCGCAGGGCGACTTCCACATTCAGGAAGAGCGCCGGCTCTTTTACGTGGCGCTAACCCGCGCGCAGGAACGCCTGACTATCACCACGATCACGGAGAAGAAGAACCGCGTTCCCATCTTCATCGAAGACCTGCTGATGGACCCGGCCGTGAAGCGGCGCGATATTCGCCAACTCGCTCCCAGACCCAGAGCCCTGCCGATTCCCATTGCGCAAGACAAAACCCAGCGCGAATTGGATCTCTTCGCCGCAAGCGAAGGTCCTCCCAAAATATTCTGCCGCATCGCACAATGGGCCGAGGAATTCCATCCCCCGTGCCCGGAGCCCATGAAGCTGAGCTGCTCCGCGGTCGAAAACTACCGCAAATGCCCGCAGCAATACGCCTTTAGTTATCTTTGGTCGCTCAAGGAAGGCCCGCGCGCCACGCTGACCTTTGGCAGCGTGATGCACACCACCATCAAACGCTTCGTCGAACAGCTCAAGAAGGGCAAAAAGTTGCCCTTTGATGAAGTGCAGCGCATCTACGAGACCGAATGGAGCAGCGCAGGTTACGAAGACGAATACCAGGAGGCCGAGTACAAGAAGGACGGCCTCGAGCAACTAAAGGCCTTCCATGGAGCGATGCTGGCGGACGCTCCCAATGTGCTCGAGCAGGAAAAGGGTTTTGAACTGCCTCTGGCCAACAATGTGATCCTGATCGGGCGGATGGACCAGGTGAACGGGCTGGGCCGGAACGACGTGGAGATCGTCGATTACAAGACCGGCAAGCCGAAGAAGGACGTCGACGCCAACAAGAGCCTGCAACTCAGCATCTATGCGCTCGCCGCTAAAGAGATTTTCGAGTGGAATCCGGTGCGCCTGGTCTTCTACTACCTGCTCAACAATTCGCTCCAGGTGACCACCCGCGACGCGAAACAGATTGCTGCCGCCGAGAAGATTATCCAGGAGGTCGCAGCCGACATCCGCGGCCGCGAATTCGCCGCGAAGCCCGGATACGCGTGCCGCACCTGCGCTTACCAGCCCATCTGCCCGGCCCATGAGGAGAATCTCTCGGGCTCACGCCAATAACCGGAGTCATCTGCGGGAATCTCCCCAAAAAACAAAAAAGGCGCCTCGAATCGAAGCGCCTCGTATCCAAAATCGTTTTGGGCCGGAGTGACAGACTTACATCTTCCCTTTTTTCGGTGCCTTCTTCCCTGCCTTTTTCGCTTTCTTTGCCATTTAGTTTCTCCTTCTGGGTTTGTTGCTCGGGCTCGGAAAGCGTACGGCATGCAATCCTGCCCACGTTCCACTCGTATACGGGCAGGAGAAGCGGGAGTCAAGGAAATTCGACGAAACAGAGAAGAATTCGCGTCTACTTCGGAGCCTCGGTCGCGAATGTGCCGCCGTAGTAGCCCTTGCGCGTAAGAATCTCCAACCCCTCTCGCCTTACACGCACCTCAATGGAGTGGTAATCCACTTTCCGATCGCCCTGCGGCGAATAGACCAACACATACTGATTCCGCGCTTCCTCGGAAATCCGCGAATAGAAGTCCGAGAAAGACTGCTGCTTGGCTCCAAAGTACGTGTCACCGCCAGTGTTGCGCGCATAGCTCACCAGGCGGTCAAACTTCCGGTCAAAGTAAGCGCTCCCGGTCGCAACGCTGTAAACCACAATCTGTTGCCGGAGCAACTCGGCCAGCACTTCATCGTACTTATGAGTGTTGAACTTCGACCCGTTGCGGCCGTCGGAAATGAGCAGGATGACCTTGCGACGCTTCTTGGGGTCGCGGTCCTTTAGCAACTGCGCGCCGTCGTACACTGCGTCGTCGAGCGCCTTCGTGGGCTGCCCGCCCAGGACGTGGGTTGAGGGAAACTGCGCGGGATTGGCCCCCGGAGCCGGCGCGTTGTTGATGGTCGGGCCCTCGAATGGCCCTCCCACGGGCGGCGCGGCGCTGTGCGATTCCAGTTCCGTGCGGCGCAGTTCGGTAATCAGCCGATCCTGATCCCGCGTGAACCCTTTCCCTTCGTGAAAATACTGATCAAATCGGCAGATGAACGCTTCGTCGCTGTTGCTAAGCCCCGAGACGATCGACACCAGGCTTGGCTCGACTTGCTTCTCGTCCGTGGATTTCAGGTCGTTGTCGATCAGCACTACCATCGAAAGGGGCACCGGCTCGTTGGCGAATTTCAGGATGAATTGCTCGACGTCATCTTCGAAAATACGGAACTCTTCCTTCTTCACGTCGGGAACCAGGTTGCCGGAACGGTCCTTCACTGTGACCGGCACGATCACTTCGGTCGTGGTCGTGGAAATCGTGGGAGTCTTCGGAGTCTGCGCTGGTTTAGCCTGCCCGGCGGGCGCTTGTACGAAGGACGGATTCGTCGCAGGAGAAGGTGGATTCTGCGCCTGTAGCAAAAGAGTCGCGCCCAAAGCACCAACAGCCGCGACGACGTAAGCGATTTTTCGTGAACTTTTCATGAGTAGGAGGCGAAGCCGTTTCAAGCTAAACTTGTGTCCAGCCAGCAACGCTATGGTAAGACGCATCCCGTTGGGCGGCTCGTTGCATCGTACACCACTGAGCTGCTCTGCGGTCCAAGTCGAACTCCGCGACTCGACGGCGTCGCCATACCGAAGCAAACCGCTTTAAGGATAACGGGAAAACGTGAAATCCGGCTACTGGAAGATGGAACGTAACAGGAAATTCTGGACGCGGAGTCTGGCGTGGGCAGCGGTCCTCGTCTTGGCTGTGCCGGCATTGCCTCGAGGCCAGCAACCCGCAGGACAGGCGCCTACCATCAAGGCCGAGGTCAGCCTCGTCAACCTGTTTGCCACTGTCCGCGACAAAAACAAGCGCATCGTCACCGACCTAAAACAAGACAACTTCAAGGTATTCGAAGACGGTCACGAAGAGAAAATATCGTTCTTCTCCAAGGAAATGCAGCTGCCCATCACACTGGGCCTCCTTCTTGATACTTCGGGAAGCGAAATGTACATGCTGAGTTCCATTCAAGATGCGGGCGAGCGCTTCTTGCATCGCGTGCTCAAGAAGGGCGATGAGGCTATGATCATTTCCTTCGACACGGACGTGGACCTTCTCGCCGACTTCACCGACGATCCCAGCATCCTGAAGCGCGCGATCAACAAGGCGCGCATTAACAGCCCTGGTGGAGGCTACATAGCCGGGAATCCTGGCCCCGTTCCCAGCGGGAATACGGTAGGGACTGCGCTCTACGACGCGATTTATCTTGCTTGCGCCGACAAACTCAACGGCGAGGCCGGCCGCAAAGCAATCGTCATCGTAACCGACGCCGAAGACACCGGAAGCAAGACCAGGTTGGAAGAAGCGATTGAGGCTGCGCAGCGCACCGACACCGTCATTCACGTGCTGTTTGTCGCGGATCGCGCCAACTTCGGCGGCGGCAGGCAGGATGTCGCCCACAAGCTCACCGAGGAGACCGGCGGCCGGATGATTGTCGTCAATTCAGAGAAGAGACTCGAGGAAGCCTTCGACCAGATTTCTGAGGAACTGCGCAGCCAGTACACCCTCGGCTACTATCCCACCAACACTTCCAAGGACGGCAAATTCCGGAAGATCCGCGTCGATGCCGACAACAAGGACTATAAAGTTCTGGCGCGCAGAGGCTACTACGCGCCTCGCGCAAAAGGTTAACTCTCTGCCTTCCTTCCGTTGACCATAAGCCGTCGCTTGGCTAGTATCGCTAGGAACCCCTTCGCACACGTAAACTGCGCTCGATGCTTGAAAAAATTGCTCACTACCGGATTATCCGGCAACTCGGCAGCGGTGGCATGGGCCTCGTCTACGAAGCCGAGGACACCAAGCTCGGCCGCCGTGTCGCCCTGAAATTCCTTCAAGACAGCAGCACCAAGGACCCCGCAGCGCTCGAGCGTTTCCTTCGGGAAGCCCGCTCGGCTTCCGCCTTGAATCATCCGGGAATCTGCACCATCCACGCCATCGAGGAATCAGACCACCAGACCTTCCTCGCCATGGAACTGCTCGAGGGCCAGTCTCTCGACAAGGTTCTGAATCCCGGTCCGCTGCCCATTACTCGCGCCATCACCGTCGGTATTGAAGTCGCCGACGCGCTCGATGCCGCGCACAAGAAAGGCATCATCCATCGGGACATCAAGCCCGCCAACATCTTCATCACCGAGCGAGGCAATGCCAAGATTCTCGACTTCGGTTTGGCCAAGCTTGTCGAGCCGGAAGGCTACTACGAGGGCGAAACCGTTACCGTGGACAACGCGCCCTTTTTGACCAGCCCGGGTACCACGGTTGGCACCATCGCTTACATGTCGCCCGAACAGGCTCGCGGCGAAAACCTGGACGCGCGCAGCGATCTTTTCTCGCTCGGCTCGGTGCTCTACCAGATGGTCACCGGCGCTCTGCCGTTTCCCGGGAACACCAGCGCCGTGATTTTCGGGAACATTCTCCACAGCGCGCCAGTTTCCCCTGTGCAGTTGAACGGCACGGTGCCCGCCGAACTCGAACGCATCCTGAATAAACTGCTCGAAAAGGACAAAGACCTCCGCTACCAGGTAGCTGCGGAAGTTCGCACGGACTTGAAGCGGCTCCTTCGTGAATTGGAGCCGGGACGCGCCAGCAGCGATCCCGTCGTCACCGCCAGCCGCGATGCCATTGGCGTCGCGCCATCAGGTTCGGGGCGTGCAGCGGTGCGGCCCCCTTCGGGCACAATTCCGCATTCGGGTAGTGGCGCGGTACTGGCGGAAGCCGCACAGAAAAACAAAGCCGGCGCCGCCGCGATCCTGGTCGGCGTGCTCGCCATCGTGGCTGCGGCGGGCTATGGCGTCTACTCCCTCACACGCAAACCGCCCGCTCCCAAATTGCTGCCATTCGAAAAGTTCACCATCGAAAATGTTTCGAACAACGGGCACATCACCCAAGCCGCCATCTCTCCCGATGGGAAATACCTGCTCCAGTCACTCGACGAAGGCGGCAAGCAGTCGCTTTGGCTTCGCCACATTCCCACTTCAACGAACAAAGAAGTGGTCGCGCCGGCGCTCACCCGCTATCAAGGACTGACTTTTTCCCCAGACGGCAATTACATTTACTTCCTCCGCCGTGACGAATCCAACGAAACCGAGTCGCAACTCTACAGCGCCAGTGTTTTGGGCGGCGAACCCCGCGTCGTCGTGGACGATGTCGACAGCCCCATCAGCTTTTCGCCTGACGGACAACACTTTGTCTTCCTGCGCGAACTGCATAATTCCCCGAATTGGGACCTGATTCTGGCCAAGAGCGACGGCACCATCGAGCGCCGTGTGTTCAACAACCGGCCGCTCGCGTCCGATAGCCACATTCCGGCCTGGTCACCGGATGGCAAGACCATCGTCATCCCTATCGTGCAGCCTTATAAGGAAGCGGTGAGCGGTTTCCTCGCCGTGGACCCGGCCACCGGGCAAGATCGCGTTGTGGGTGCTTCTCCAAACCGAATCTTCTACGGGCCAGCGTGGATGCCTGACGGAAACGCTATCATCGCGCCCTCTTCGCAACTCGACGTCGGCCGCATGCAGACGCAAATCGGCCTCGTCGCCTACCCGGCGGGAGATTATCGGCCCATCACCGCCGACACGAATGATTACGGTAGAGTTGGCCTGTCGAAAGATGGCAAGACCATCGTCGCCATCCAAAGCAAATTTCGATTTACGTTAAGCACCGCTCCTGTCGACGACCCTGACCAATTGCATGTCATCCCGCTGCAGAGCCAGATTCCTCCCTGGCGCTGGAGCTGGATGCCCGGCGGCCGGCTCCTGCTGCCCCAGGCCGGCGCGCTAAAGGCGGTCGCCGCTGATGGCGCAGAGTCCACTATTTTCTCCGATCAAAAACGCGTCCCGGACATGGTGGCTGTGTGCGGCGGAGGGCAAACCATCGTGTTTCGTCAGGTCGGGCACGATGGCGGCGTCACCGCCAATCTCTGGCGCATTGACGCGAACGGAACTAACCAAAAGCAACTCTCGAGCGGCCTGAATGATCAGGAGCCAGCCTGCGATCCAGCCGGCAAATGGGTCTATTTTATCGATAACGTCGACAGTCGCTACGTGAAGCGTGTGCCTCTCGACGGCGGCGGTTCCCCGGAAACCGTCGTCAAGTTCGCGGTTTCCTCCTTCGCCTTGTCACCCGATGGCAAGGAGATTGCCTCCTTCGAAGTCCGCGAACTGGACCACAAGCTCGTGGTCCGTCTCGACAATGTGGAAACGCACCAACTGACCTATGCGGATATCGATCAGCACGCGTTGCCCGATCTTCTAGAGTTTGCGCCGGACGGGAAGAGCATTCTGTACGTTGTGAGGGAAAAGGCTGTGGACAACTTGTGGTCGCAGCCACTCAACGGTGGAATGCACAAGCAGTTGACCCACTTCAAAAAGGACAAGATTTTTTACTTCGCTTTTTCGCCGGAAGGCTCAAAAATCGCGCTGGAGTGCGGCAACGTCGAATCCGATGCCGTGATGCTCCACGACCAAAGCAAATAGGCCGGGTATGAACTGCTCTCGTGTTGGAGGGCTACTTTGCCACGCCGGCGGGTTTCATGGAAGATTCGGTCACTCTGGCGTAGTAGCCGCGCCGCGCCCGCACTTGATATCCCTTGTGCTCGGCCACTTCGATTTTAATTTTGTGATAACGCCCGTCCAGCTGGTGATTGGTTGGATTGTACGCGAGCGAATACTGGTTCCGCAGCTCCTCGCCAATGTCTTGAAATGACTGGTCCAGATCATCGACGTGGTAGGGATAGAACGAGCGCCCGCCGGTCTCATCGGCGAGGTCTTGCAGGATCTTGTCGCCTTCGGTCAGGTGATACTTGCGGTTGCCGGATCTTTCCTTGCTCGGGTCGTCGAGCGTCACCCACTGCGTGCTGGTGCTGATGGTGTAGATCACCACGCTGGTACGCTGGGCCATTTCGATGGCCTCGCTGCGCGTGTGTTGAGACAAATTGTCCTCGCCGTCGCTGATGAGAATCATCACCCGGCGGACCACGTCCGGCTGGTCGCCCGGCGGGCGCGGCGGATGACTCAGCTCGTTCACGCAAGCCTGGTAAATGGCGTCGTACACCGCCGTACCACCGCCCGCACGCGTGCGCAGAATCTGGTCACGCAATGTACCGGTATCGCCCGTAAACGCCTGAACCACCTGCGGCTCATCGTCAAAGGTCATCACGAACGCTTCGTCTTTATTGCGGCGCAGCACGCTAAAAAGGAAGTTGTTTGCGGCGTCCTGCTCGAATTTCAGGCGGTCGCGGATTGAATTGGAAGTATCGAGCAGCATGCCGATGCGCAACGGCAGGTCGCTTTGCTTGCTGAAATAACGGATATCTTGCGGCTGATTGTCGTCCAGCACGCGAAAGTCGGCTTGCTCCAACCCGGAGACGAGCTTGTTCCGACGGTCGAGCACCGTAAACAGCACGTCGACGAGGTTGACCACGATGGGAATTGTGGGAGCCTTCTGCGTGGCTTGCGGCTGGCTCGCATCGGCGGGTGGCGCTTGAGCTGGAGGATTCGTGGCAGCGGGAGGGGCCGGTTGTTGTTGCGCGACGAGCAGTGCGCCACCGGCCAGCACGACAATCAACAAAAACGCAAAGGTCCTGGATCGCATGTGCTTCGATTATAAGAAGCCCTTCAGCGCAGCGTCAATTCGCGCCGAAGAATCACCCGCAGCGGCGACGAGGCTGCCCAGATACTCGCGCAATTCCGCCGGCAGAGGCGCGGTCACGTGAATCTCTTGGCCGGTCCGCGGCTGTGTGAACCCGATCTTCGCGGCATGAAGGAAATTCCTGCCCAAGGCAGGCAGCACAACATGCCCCACACGTAGTTGCTGCGAAGCGCCATACAGCGTATCGCCGACCACGGGATGGCGCAACGCGCTGAAGTGCACTCGGATCTGGTGTGTGCGGCCCGTGTGCAATTTCACTTCGAGCAAGCTCGTCGAATCGACGTTCGCCAACAGTCGCCAGTCCGTGCGCGCCGGTCGCGCGTCCAGCAATCGATCCGCGCGGCGCGTAGTCATCCGCGTTCGGCGAACCGGATCGCGTGCGATGGGCAGTTCGATTCGGCCCGTTCGCTCCTCCACCTGGCCTTGAACCAGCGCTACATACATCTTGCTCACTGTTCGCTGCCGGAATGCCTCTGCTAGCTTCGCGTGTGCATAGTCGTTCTTCGCCACCAGCAAAATTCCCGACGTCTCTTTGTCCAGCCTATGCACAATCCCCGGCCGCAACGGGTCGCCACGCTGCGAAAGCGACTGCCCCCGCCCGAGCAGCGCGTTCACCAGTGTGCCGCTGTGATTCCCTGCTCCGGCATGCACGATCATGCCGGCGGGCTTGTTCACGGCGATCACGTCGTCGTCTTCATACAGGATTTCGAGCGGAATCGCCTCCGCTACGGCGCGTATCGGCGGGCGCGGGCGTGGCTCTACGCGGATCGCGTCGCCCGCACGGACCTTTTGTGACCCCTTTGCGGGCTTGCCATTCAGTAGGATCAACTCCTCATCGATCAGTTCCTGCACCCGAGTGCGCGAAAGTTCCGGGAAGCGCAGGGCAACAAGACGATCCAGCCGCGTACCTGCCTCTTCGGCGGAAGCGGTGAATTCGTGAGTCTCCGTATCCAAAGGGCTATGCACGCGGAAATTGTAGCAGCCTTCCAAACAGAAGGTTTCAGGTAATCGAACTAGAAATACCCCCGAAAATGCACCTATAATCGCCCACTCCCGTGAAGACACAAGGTTATCCGTGGTGGATCGTGGTGTTCGCCGCGATGTGCGTGACCGGCGAATTGTTTCTCGGCTACTACGTTTTGGTCGGCGTGGCATCAGACGGCGTCGGCCTCGAAGACAAGTCCGGGAGCGTCATCGTTACGGATGTGGACCCGGAAACTCCCGGCGCAACCGCGGGGCTGCAACCTGGCGACCGCATCCTCAGTATTGAAGGCCAACCGATTCGAACCGAAATCGACTGGCTCGCGCAGCGCATGAACTTCACCGCCGGCCGCTCCACTGCGATTCGCGTCCAACGCCAGAGCGCCACCATCGCCCTCGCCCTCATCCCTCGCGGCACCCGCTGGGGAGAATCCACGGAAACCGAACGTACCGCCGAGGTCATTTTTCTCACCAGTAAGCTGATCACCCTGGCCATCGGTCTTTTCGTCGTCTTCAGCCGGCCGCGCGACTTCGTGTCGCGCTTTGGCGGGTGGGTGCTCGTGGTGATGGCAACGCCCTTCGAAGCGTTCCAGTGGGGACTGTCCGCCACAGTGCGCTCACTGCCATTGTTCGTGGCAGTTCCCATCATGTTGATGTATGTGAGCGCGGCCATTCGCACCACGATGCTGGCCGCTTTCTTCTGCCTGTTTCCGAAGCGGCTCTTCTCCAATCACTGGCTGTGGGGCCTTTTTTGGATGGGTCCCTTGGCCGCGGCGGTCTACGCGCTGGATCTGTTTCGCCGCACGATCTATGACTCCGCGCACTTGAGCGGACTGGCACCGAAGTGGGTCCTGGTGGGTTTCGGTGTACAGAGCATCGCTTATCTTGTGCTGGTGATCGTGGTCCTGCCCGTCAATTATTGGCGGCTCGAA
>Ga0207780_1000236_pt1 | contig 15412 bp, 10 predicted proteins | sample LuqExpMetageno45_FD_187803 | JGI IMG/M metagenome (GOLD analysis project Ga0207780, IMG submission 187803) | Tropical forest soil microbial communities from Luquillo Experimental Forest, Puerto Rico - Sample 45 (SPAdes) | ecosystem: Environmental > Terrestrial > Soil > Tropical forest ...
ACGTCGGCTGGGACTTCGCTACGGGCATCGGAAGCGTCAACGCTGCCAACCTGGTCAACAACTGGGTTCCTTCGACCCCTCAGTCTGGCTTCACCCTTTCGGCATCGCCTGCCAGCTTAACAATCCTCCAAGGCGCCACCGGTTCGACCACCATTACCGTCAATCCTCTGAATGGTTTCAGCAGCAGCGTGAACTTGAGCGCGTCCGGTCTTCCCAGTGGTGTCACCGCGGGCTTCGGCACGAATCCCGCAACGGCCAGCAGTTCTTTGACGCTTTCCTCAACAGGCACTGTGGTGGTCGGCACCTATTCCGTAACCATCACAGGAACCTCCGGCAGCCTCAGCAGCAACACAGCTCTCACCCTGATTGTGAACCCAGTTGGCAATTACACCCTCTCCGCCTCTCCGAGCAGTCTCAGCGTAGTCCAAGGTGCGAAAGGCACGAGCACCATCACCGTGAGTCCGCAGAGTAGCTTTAACAGTAGTGTTAGCTTGTCTGCTTCCGGCCTGCCCAGTGGCGTCACCGCAGCGTTCAGTACTAACCCCACTTCGGCAAAGAGCACGCTGACTTTGACCGCCAGTATTACCGCAACGACGGGGACAGCTGCGGTGACAATCACCGGCACCTCGGGAAACTTGACTCACACAATCACGGTCAGCCTCACCATAACTGCCGCACCTCCGAATTACTCGCTGTCGGCTTCCCCATCGACGTTAAGCATTATCCAGGGTGCGAACGGAACGAGTACGATCACGGTCACTCCACAGGGCGGCTTCAATAGCAGCGTGAGCCTTGCTGCCTCCGGCTTGCCGAGTGGCGTCACCGCAGCCTTCAGTCCGAACCCCGCTTCGACGCCGAGCACGCTGACATTGACGGCTAGTGCCACGGCTAAAGCGGGAACGGCCACCGTCACGATTACCGGGACCGCCGGGAACTTGAAACATTCGACGTCAATCAACCTCACCATAATCGTTCCGCCACCGAACTTCACTCTCTCGGCTTCTCCTTCGACGTTAAGCATCGTCCAGGGTGCGAGCGGCGCGAGCACGATCACGGTGACTCCGCAGAACGGCTTCAACAGCACCGTAAGCTTGTCAGCCTCCGGCCTGCCCAGCGGCGTCACGGCAGCCTTCAGTCCCAACCCTGCTTCAACGACGAGCACGCTGACTCTTGCGGTCAGCGGCACGGCAACTACAGGAACAGCTACCGTAACCATTACAGGAACGTCCGGCAGCTTGACCCGTTCGGCTGCCGTTGCGCTTACTGTCTCCCTTGCGCCGAACTTTGCTCTTTCGGCGTCGCCCACCAGCCTGAGCATCACACAGGGCGCCGCTGGCACGAGCACGATCACGGTGACTCCGCAGAACGGCTTCAACAGCACCGTAACCTTGTCAGCCTCCGGCCTGCCCAGTGGCGTCACCGCAGCCTTCAGTCCCAACCCTGCTTCGACGACGAGCACGCTGACTTTGACGGCCAGCGGCACGGCAACTACAGGAGCAGCTACTGTAACCATTACCGGAACGTCCGGCAGCTTGACGCATATAACGACCCTTGCGCTCAACGTGTTTATCGCGCCGAACTTTCCCGCAGGTTGGTCGGATCTGGATATAGGTACGGTTGGCCTGGCAGGCAGTGCGAGTTACGCGAATGGAGTGTTCACTGTAAATGGCGCCGGCACGTCGACCTGGGGCACTGCCGACGGCATTAATCTTACCTATCAATCTCTGTCGGGAGACGGCTCGATCGTGGCTCGTGTTGTCAGCGTCAGCCCGTTCTCGACCGGCGGAGTGATGATTCGCGATTCCCTCAACGCCGGTGCCATGAGCGTGTTCGTCTCCTACTATGGCTCCAGCATTTATTGCAACTACCGTAGCACCACAGGCGGGAGCACCAGCCAGGTCAACTCTGGGACTGTGAGTCTGCCGTACTGGGTGAAGGTGGCGCGCAGCGGGAGCACCTTGAACAGCTATTACTCGTTGGATGGGGTGTACTGGGCGCAGTTGGGGAGCAGCCAGACCATCAGCATGGGACAGAGTGTGTACATCGGCCTGGGCGTGAGCAGTGGAAATACAGAGAGTCTGGCGACGGCGACGTTCGACAGCGTGTCCATCAACACGGCAGCAGCACCGGCGCCGGTGATTAGCGGTGTGGTTCCCAACACGGGAGCGATCGGGAGTCAGGCGGTCATTACGGGGAGTGGTTTTGCAGGCGTGCAGGGTGGTAGCACGGTGACGCTGAATGGCACGGCGGTGGCGGTCAACAACTGGAGCAACACGAGCATCAGCGTGACGATACCCTCGGGGGCGACCACGGGGCCGATGGTGGTTTACCTCGCCCCGAGCATGAACGCCAGCAACCCGGCGACCTTCCAGGTGACCTCGCAACCGCTGCCGGCGGGATGGCAGGATCAGGATGTAGGGTTGGTGGGGGTAGCGGGAAGCGCGACGTACAGCAACGGGACGTTCACGGTAAAGGGCGCAGGCACGTCGGCGTGGGGAACCGCGGACGGGATTAATTTTGCGTATCAAGCGCTGACGGGAGACGGGTCGATTGTGGCACGGGTGGTCAACGTGAGTTCGTCATCGGCCGGCGGAGTGATGATTCGCGAGACACTCAATGCCGGGTCGACGGAAGTGTTCACGAGCTTTTACGGACAGGACATTTATATGAACTACCGCGCGAGCACAGGAGGAAGCACGAACCAGGCGGGAGGAGGAAGCGTGGCGCTGCCCTACTGGGTGAAAGTGGTGCGCAGCGGGAGCACCTTGAGCGGATACGGTTCGTCGGACGGAGTGAACTGGGTACAACTGGGGCCGAGCCAGACGATAGCGATGGCACAGAATGTGTACATCGGCTTGGCTGTGAGTAGCGGGAACACCACCAGCCTGGCTACCGCAACCTTCGACAACGTGACGGTCCAGTGATCGAGCTGCTTTTCCAGGCCTTCACGTGCGTTAATAGGGACCTTCCCACCTCATTGCTGTACTGGCCGAGAGCAAGTCATTGATGCTCGGATCTAAACGTTCCGGTAAAATCAGCTCGCCGAAAAAGGTAAGCTCGCCATGGACAAGCAACTGCCAGAATCGCGTTTAACGCCCGAGCAGCAACTTTTGAATGATCTTTGGGAGGAGCACCTCCGTCAGGAGTTCACCGCACACGACACCGAAGCGACGATCGAGACCATGGTCCCCGACGCCTACGTGAACCACATTCCTGTGCTCACCGGAGGAATCGGCCATGATCAGCTACGCGAGTTCTATTCCCGCCACTTCATCCCCAAGATGCCTGCAGATACAGAGATCGTACCGATCTCTCGAACAATCGGAGCGGACCGTCTCGTGGACGAAATGATCTTCCGCTTTACTCATACTTTGGAAATGGACTGGATGCTCCCCGGAGTTGCGCCGACGGGCAAGAGGGTCGAATGCGGGCTGGTGGTGATCGTTCATTTCCGTGAAGGTAGACTCTCCAGCGAACACATATACTGGGATCAAGCCTCAGTCCTGGCGCAAATCGGCCTCATTGATACTTCGGGTCTGCCGGTGGCCGGTGTGGAAACTGCGGAGAAGCTGGCAGACCCCAACCGGCCGTCAAACCATTTGATTGAAAGAACTTCTTCGAACAAAAATCGCTGAGAAACAGAAATTCGCGCTCGGAGGTTGTCAATGTTTCGCAATCCTGCAGCTCGTCTCCCCTGGCTGACGGCAATACTCGTTGTAGCTGGCGCGATCTCCTTGGTGCTAGGTTCGGATGTTCCGGAACCATATTCCGTGGTCCACGGTTGGCCGCAGCTCCCGCCTGGATTTGTCCTCGGCCAAGTCTCGGGCGTGGCTGTGGATTCTCACAACCACGTTTTCGTCTTCCACCGGGGCGAGAACTCATGGGCCAGCGACAAAACACATGTCATTCCTTCGGCCGCGATCCTGTGTTTCGACGGACCGACTGGCAAACTCCTTTCTTCGTGGGGACAAAATCGTTTTCTCGAACCTCATGGCCTTCGGGTGGACGGGCACGACAATGTTTGGGTGACGGATCGTGCGCTGCAGCAGGTATTCGAGTTCTCCCATGACGGGACGCTGCTACTAACGATCGGTACCGAACGTACCCCTGGTCTGGACGGTACACATTTCAATTTGCCAACGGATATTGCCTTTGCGTCGGATGGGAGCATCTACGTGAGCGATGGCTATGGCAACAATCGGGTTGCCAAGTTCTCCACCGATGGAAAGTTCCTATTCGATTGGGGGCGCAAGGGTGATGCACCCGGCGAGTTCAATCTCCCGCACAGCGTCGCTGTCGATGCTCAGGGGCTCGTTTACGTCGCCGACCGCTCCAATTCCCGAATTCAGATATTCGATGGCAATGGCAAATTTCTGAAAGTGTGGAAGTCCGATGAACTGGGCCGGCCCTGGTCCCTCGCGGTTGGACCCGACAATTTACTTTACGTTGTCGACGGAGGAGATCTCAAACCGGCGCCTCCCGACCGGGGACAAATTCTGAAGCTCGACCTTTCGGGCAAAATCCTCGCCAAGTGGAGCCGTTACGGAAACTACGACGGACAGATTTACTGGGGCCATGACCTTGCTGTTGGCCGCGACGGAGCGGTCTACGTCGGGGACGTGTATCACGGAATGCGTGTGCAGAAATTCGTCCCTAAATGAGGGATTCGGTCGCAAGAATCGGGCTTGAGTCCTTTTCCGATTGTAGATTGTTAGCGTTTGCAGGTGACGCAACCCGGGTCTAGAATACCCGCCTACCTACAGGGCACGTCATTCCGCCTGGGTGGGGCCCGTGTCCGTTCGGAGGGGTACCCATGTCTAGGCCTCCTTATCCAGGCATTCGCATCACCGCCAACGGGAATCAACTCGTTTCGTACCACACCGAAGCGCGTATTGCTGACGCAGGAATCTTTTACCCGATCACGCCGTCGACGGAAGGCGGTGAGCTCTACCAGCAGTCCTTCGGGGAAGGACGCTTGAACGTGTTCGGGCGGAGTTGCCTGGCGGTGGAAGCGGAAGGGGAACATGCCGCGCAGGGCGGCGCGATTGCGCACTCAGTCTGCGGAAAGCGTGTCGTCAACTTTACGTCGGGGCAGGGAATCGTCTACGGCGTTGAGCAGTATTATCACGCACCCGGTAAGTGCTCGACCATGGTTCTGGAGGTGGTGGCCCGCGCGCTGACCAAACACGCCCTGAACGTCCACTGCGGCCATGACGATGTTTACGGTGCGCTCGATACGGGCTGGATTGTTCTCTTCGCTAGGGATGCACAGCAAGCCGCCGACCAAGCCCTGATCCTGCGTCGCGTCACCGAACTGAGCCTGACGCCGGGCATGAACGTGCAGGACGGCTTTCTCACCTCGCACCTCGAGCGCACCTTCTACAAGCACGAAGCGGAACTGATTCGTCTGTTTCTGGGCGCCCCCGATGATCTGATCGAGTGTCCGACAGAAAGCCAACGAAGCCTGTTCGGGCCAAAGCGACGCCGTGTGCCGAGGATGATTGACCTGAGCAATCCAGTGTTGCTCGGACCAGTCCAGAACCAGGAACACTATATGCAAGGTGTGGCGGCGCGCCGCAACAACTTTACGGAACCCATTCTGTCCTTCTTAGAAGAAGCGCACCGAGAGTTTGGCAAACTCACCGGCCGTTACTACGGCTTGGTCTCTCAGTACAAAACCGAAGACGCCGACACGGTCTTTGTGTCATTGGGTTCGGCGGCTGAAAACATCGAAGCCGCCGTGGATTATCTTCGCAATCGTGGAAATTCCAAGGTTGGCTCCATCCACCTGAATGTCTTTCGTCCATTTCCGGATGCCGCGGTGGTTCAGGCCCTCAGTGGCAAGAAAAACGCCATCATCCTCGAGCGCACCGATGAACCAATGGCCGGAGACAATCCCATGGGCCGCGACATCCGCACTGCCCTCAACAAAGCGATGCAGCTTCCCGGCCGGCCTGCCGCCAAAAGCCTGCCTTCGCTTTCGGCCGACGAGATGCCTCGTCTTTTTTCCGGAATCTACGGTTTGGGCTCTCGGGATTTTCGGCCCGAACACATTCTCGGCGCCTACGAGTTTGCGACGGGTCAGCGTGCCAGGAAAGACGGCAAGCAGGCCGCCGATGGTACCTCCTTTTTCGTTCTTGGGGTCGATCACCCGTATGAAGTCAAATCCGAAGACGCGCCATCGCTACTCCCCAATGGAGCCATAGCCGTTCGTTTCCACTCCATCGGTGGTTGGGGTGCGATCACCACAGGCAAAAACCTCGGAGCGATCCTCGGAGATCTGAACGACCTTCTTTACGAGCGCGACGGGTTGGTCGATGAGTTTGGCAATCCCAAAGAAGTCATCCACGTTAGCGCCAATCCCAAGTACGGTTCAGAAAAGAAAGGCGCTCCGACGGCTTACTTCATGGTCGCAGCGCCAGAACGCATTCGCGTCAACTGCGATCTTCGCCATGTTACTGTCGTGCTCTGCTGTGACCCCAAGGCCTTCACGCACACCAATCCACTCGACGGCATGTCCGAAAGCGGGTGTTTGGTCTGGGAATCCGAGGAGGAAGGCGAGCAGGCATGGGAACGACTGCCGATGTGGGCCCGAAATCAGATTCTCGAGAAGCACATTCGAGTGTTCACGTTGCCGGGTTTCCAGATTGCCCGCAAGGCCACTGATCGTGCCGATCTGCAACTGCGCATGCAGGGCAACGCTTTCCTCGGCGCATTTTTCGCAGTTTCTCCGCTGCTGGCCGATTTCCGCATCACCAAGGAGCAGTTTCACGACGTCGTTCACAAACAGTACGTCAAGAAGTTCGGCCGTTTAGGCGAAGGCGTTGTGAAATCGAACATGGAGGTGATGACCCAGGGTTTCGAACGAGTCCGAGAAATTCAGGTGGGTGAACTGCATGCGCTGGACCGATCCACGCTTCGCGGGGAAGCATTGTTGCCGTTGTTGTTCGATCATTCTGGTGAGAACTGCCGTTCAGGATGCCGCTCCACACCGATTCCCACCTTGCAGCACGAACGCACTCCTGTCACTCAGGTGGCAAGCTTCAACGCGGAGTTCCGCTCCGGCTTTGGTTACAACCAGCCGTCTTCTGCTTATGCGTCGGTGGGCGTCATCGCTGCCGCCAGCGGCGACACCGCCTCAAAATATGTGGCGCGCCGGGAAACTCCGCTCTTCATTCCCGAGAATTGCACCCAGTGTATGGAGTGCATTACGGTCTGCCCAGACACTGCCTTGCCCAACTGCTCCCAGGAATTAGCGACGATCTTGCACACGGCCGCAGTCCAATACGTTGCAGATCCTCACGAGCGGGAAAGGTTGTTGCGATCGCTCCCCGAAATCGAGGCGCGCACACGCGAGCGCATGCGTGATACTGTCGCTGAGAATTCCCACCTGCCGCTGCCGCGGATTCTTCGCGAAGTCATCGGCGAGGTGGATGGATTCTCCAACGAGGCCAAGCAGCAATTCTTCGCCATCATCGACAAAGTGCCGATGGCGTTTCAGAAGACGCATGCGATTTTTTCGACTCCAGAGCGAAAGCATGCGGGAGACGGAGGAATCTTTTCCATCTTCGTCTCTGATTTGTGCAAAGGCTGCGCAGCTTGCGTAACCGCTTGCGGCGACCATGCGGCGCTGAAGATGGTGCAGGAAACCGAGGCGGTCAACGCCGAGCATGAGACCGGCAGTGCTTTCTTGAACCTGCTTCCCGACACGCCGCAGAAGTACCTCGGACTCTACAGTGACTCGCGGCCACAGGACTCCAAGACAGCGACACTCCGAAACATGCTCATGGTGCGGCGGAACTACGACGCGCTGGTCTCTGGAGACGGCGCCTGCGCTGGCTGTGGTGAGAAGAGCATTCTGCGCGCGATTGCCGCGGTCACTGAGGCGTACATGCGACCGATCTATCACGCAAAGGCGGACCGCCTGGAATCCAAGGCTGGCGAGCTGGAGCGGTTGGGCGTGCAAAAGCTCGCAGCCCTCAAAGAGCGGAATCCCCAGGAGCATGATCTCTTCCGGCAGGCGGTGGCTGATTTCCTGATGGGCCTGGGTGGTGAAAACGACCAAGATACCAAGGCCCGCATTGCTGCCCATCCCCCTATCTCCGATGCCGAAATCATCGACGCGATCGCGAAGGTGATGCTGACCGAGGCCTTCAATCACAAAGCACTGCAAGCTGTGGATGGTCGCACCGCGAACGGAATGTCCGTAATGGCCATGGCTGCGCATACCGGATGCAATACCGTCTATGGTTCAACTCCTCCTAACAATCCGCATCCTTATCCGTGGATGAATTCGCTCTTCCAGGATGGCATTACGGTCGCTTGGCTTTTGGGGGAAAGTTTCATTGTCGACCACGGTCGGCGTTCGGTCATTCCCGAGCGGCTGGCTGACGCTCTTCTCTATCGCGAAAGAGAGGCTCTCACTCTGCGCGAGTATTACGAATTCGCCCATTTCAGCGATGCACTGATGACCGATCGGGAAGTCTTGGAGTTGCCAAAGGTCTGGGCCGTTGGCGGCGATGGAGGCATGGGCGACATTGGCTATCAAAACACCTCCAAGGTCGTCCTCCAGAATCGGCCTAACGTCAAAGCTCTAATGCTGGACACGCAGGTCTATTCCAACACCGGCGGGCAGAACTCGGATTCCACACCCATGCTCGGCGGCAGCGACATGAATGTTTTCGGCGCAGCCACCCAGGGGAAGAGCGTCGAAAAGAAGACCGTTGCGGAGACTTTCCTTGCGGGACACGGTTCGCCATTCGTTGCTCAGGTATCGATTGCGAATCCACCGAAACTCTACCGTGCCATCCTTGATAGTCTCGAGTATCGCGGCACCGCCTTTCTGCAATGTTTCACCACCTGCCAGCCGGAGCACGGCGTAGGCGACGACATGTCTCTTACGCAGGCCCAGCGTGTACGCGATTCACGCGGCGCTCCCGAATTTGTATTCAATCCGCGTCTTGGAGAGACCTATCACGAGACCCTTGATCTCAAGGGCAACCCGTCACTTGAGCTGGACTGGTATGAAACCAAGTTCAAGGGTTCCGGCGAACCGTACCGATTCACGGTGGCTCACTGGTGTGCGACGGAGGCGCGTTTTCGCAACCATCTGAAGAGAATCAAAGAAGGCGACACAGCCAAGCTGATCCCTCTAGAGAATATGTTGGTGCGCATCACGCAACAGGATGTGGTTTATCGCCGCTACTTGGTGCCTGAGCATCGAGCTTACGTTCCCGACTTTGGTGTCTACATTCGGATCCAAGGGTCCAACGGAGACATCGACTACCGGGCGATTTCGCGCCAGCTCGTCTTGTTCTGCGTCGAGCGTCGAAAAGCCTGGCGCATGTTGCAGAGCAAGGCCGGCATCGCAAATCCCGAGTACAAGGCGCAGCGCGCGATCCTCGCGGATGTAGATGCCGGCAGAATCTCCAATGGAGAATTGTTTGAAAACGGAACTCACTTGCTAAAAGTCCGAATGAAGACTTTTCAACCCGCGGTTCAATCGCATTCCACCTCCACTAAGGCACCGATGGAAACGGTAACTTGATGCCCAGCGAGGAGAACTTTCTTCGCAAGCTACTCTTGCACGAGGATGCGGCAAAGCAATTGGCTACCTAGCGTGGGTAGCTTCCGGCGATGTAGTGCTGTAGCTGTTCGATGGTTTCTGCTTGAGCGGAAACCATCCACTTTACGAGATCTCCGATCGATACGACGCCCAGTATTTTTTCGTTCTCCGCGACCGGGAGATGACGGATGCGGTTCTCGGTCATAAGCCTCATACAATCTTCGACTGTATGGTCTGGCCGGACGACAATGACAGGACTCGTCATGATTTCCTTTACGCGTGTCTGCTTCGAAGATCGTTCCTGGAGTATGACTTTTCGTGCGTAGTCTCGCTCTGAAATGATACCGACTAACTTGCTGTTAGAAATCACCAACAGCGCACCTACGCTTTTGTTGGCCATCATTTCGACCGCGTCATAAACCAAGGCTTCAGGGTCCAAGGACCAAATATCGCGACTCTTTTCTTTCAACACCATCCCGATTGTGTCAGCCAGACGCATGGCCTGCCTCCCTTGCCACCACCTGTCTTAGGTCGCCCGGCCAGAACCTACTGCGGGCAAGGTCTGGTGTCAAGACGAGCATCGTTGGACATGCTCTCACGTCAATCGCATCGGCATCGAGCCCGTCAATTTGAAACAGAGCGATCGCAGCACAAGGACGAAAAACCGACTTTTCATCCAAGTCCACGGCGCTATCCGTGGGTACTGATACCTCAATGGACGATAACCCGGTTAATCAGAACCTACTGAGGTGATTGCGAGACGCAGATGGACCGGCGCGCCACCGCTCTAGCTCCTAGTCCGCATTTGAGAACTTCTGGTTACGTGTAAGGTTCGGGCTCGTAACGCGGGTTTTTTGCGACGAAGAGGCCATAGACGAAATTGCCGGACGCGAAGCCGGCGCGCATGGCGCGGAATGCTTTCAGATTAGTGACGAATTCGGCACCCAATTTTACCGCAAGGGACCAGATCGTTTTGCGCTTGATAATGTCCAAGCCGATGTCCCAGCTTTTCGCGCAATTGAGCGTGAGATCTTGCTGATGAATGACATGCAGGCCACTAGAGATCAAAAAATCATTGTAGTCGTTCATTCTGTGGAGTTCGACCATCATGCCCTTCTCAATAGGCGCGATGAATTTCTTTTTGTCTGCGGCCGAGAGATTGTCCTTCTGGAACCAGTCCGTGAGGGCGAAACAACCCCCGGGCTTGAGGAGCTTCGCCGCCGACGTGAAGAATTTTCGGGGATCATGATAGTGAGAAATGGATTCGACGGACCAAAGCAGGTCAAATGGCTGCGCAAACTGCATCTCCTCCGCATCCATCAGCAAAAAGCTGACGTCCAGGTTGACCTTGGCAGCCGCTTCCTTGGCCATTTGCACTTGCACGGGGGAAATAGTGATACCTGTGACCTGGGCATCGTATCTATTCGCGAGGTACAGACTGCTCCCGCCAAAGCCGCAGCCGATGTCCAAAATGCGCGAGCCCGTCTTTATGTTCGCGAGCTGTGCAAGGTGATCGATTAGTTGTGTCTGGGCAGTTTCTTTCGATTCATCGCCTCGGATCCAATACCCATGGTGTATATGCTCACCCCACAGGGATTGGTAGTAAGGGCTAACGGCATCGTAGTGTTCAATGATTCTTCGCTTCCCGTTGACGCAAGCGATGGCCACAGCACTAGAGCTCCTAGGTCTAGATTCGGGCGACGGCCTATTCTAGCTCTATAGCGTGCGTTGTCCAGTCGCAGGTGGCTGGAGCACCAAGGCTTAACATGAGCCACTGACCCCATCAGCCACAACCGATTCGACACTGGTACACCAGGCCCCTTGAGCATAGAATCCTTTCGGGTAGCCCGCCGGTCGAAGCTCGTCGATTAGTGAACTATGAACACCCAATTCATAGGCAAGTCGACCGCGGAAGGTCTGAACGAGTTGCAAGAAGTTACTCGCTCAACGACCTATTCGCACGCGCTGAGGCCCGCAGCCATATCCAAACTCTTGGTTCGAGTGTTGGCAGGACTCGTTGCTTTGGCGAGTATTGTCGCTGTATCCGTCGTGGCTGCGCTCTCATTTGGATGCTATGGCGCGGCTGCGCTTGTTGGGAAGATTGGTTCTTTGCGCGATAGTTATCAATTTCTCTCCCATGCTTACGACCGATTCATTGGCCGGCTAGGGCAAGAAGTTTTGCGAGACCCCCGAGACACCCCTGCGTTGCGAATCATGGTTTCCCTGACCCTCACCGCTGTGCCGATTTTCGTGTTCCAACTCGTTTTAGGTAAAGCTAGCCTTCCACTCGCCATCGCTTTCTATCTCTCCTTGTACGGTCTCAAGGCTCGACGAGCTGTGAGGATGTTCAGCGCTAAACACTTAGAGGCACACCGGCCTCAAGGGTACTTCTCGGACAAGTACGTTAAGGTCTTCGGCCGTTACGTCGAATTTTTTCTCGGATATATGTACGGGGACCTTCCGGAATTAGGTCGCACTGTTCATGTCTGTCTCCACCATAGGGAGAACGGTGGATTCGACGACAATGCCTCTACCCTTCGCTATGATCGAACGAGTCCCTTGGATTTCCTTTGGTATCTTTCGGACAACCTCTGGACGACTCTGGGGTTCGCGCCGTACGCCTACTTTAGTGCCAAACGAGATGAAAAGAACCGAAAACGAATGCTATGGGGTATGGCGCGGTATTTTATCTATTTCGGAGCTGTCTTTATTTACGATTGGAGAATTGGAATCTTGTTCGTGTTGGTTCCACTGCTCACCATGAACTCCATCATGGCCATCACCTCTTGGGTTCAACACGCCTTCTGTGACCCGCAAGATCCCGAAGATTATTTTTCGAATACTGTGACCATAGTCAGTGAAGCGAACTTCATGAACGAGGGATACCACCTTTGCCATCACCATCGATCCAGCCTGCACTGGACCGAGATGCCTAGCCATCTAGAGCGGATTCGCGACAAGATGCGAGAGTCACGCTCGCTGGTCTTTCGCGACTTGGATTTTCTGGAGCTTTTCGTCGAGTTGACCCTTCTGCGCAGAATGCATGTGCTTGCCGACAAGCTTATACCGTGGAAACCTATGACTCACGAAGAGAGGCTGGGTTTGCTGGCTGACAGGACTAAGCCTGCTTTAGCCGTTCCGGCCAAGGCGTAACGGGAAGGCCTACGGGAAAGAATCAACTCCCGATTGATCGGGTGACCGGTAACTCAGGGACTGATACCCATCGGACGGTTTACCCAATCGGGACCTACGGTTGGCTTTTCGATGTGACGCACAGCTCGAGTGACCGCAACGGTCAGGGCCGCCCGCCCTTGGAGGGGGGAGAAGGATTAAACGTCGTATAATCTCGTGCTCGCAACTGGGGAGCAGAACATATGAACATACAAGAACAAATCAAGAAGTATATTGGCAGCCAACCGGAGCCAAAACGCAGTGACATGCAAGAGTTGCATCGGCTCACACTTCAAGTGTCACCGGAATGCAAGTTATGGTTCTTCGATGGTAAAAACAGCAAAAATCATACTGTTTCTAACCCTACGATAGGATACGGATCTCACACAATAAAATATGCCAATGGAACAAGTAGAGAGTCTTTTCAAATTGGTGTGAGCGGAAACAAAACGGGAATTTCTGTATATATTCTTGGTCTCAAAGATAAGAAGTACTTAACCAAGAAGTATGGAAAAAAACTAGGCAAGGCGAGCGTAACCGGATATTGCATTCGGTTTAAAGTCCTAAAGGATATAAACATCGATACGCTTGAAGCGGCAATGCGATATGGGCTTGCAGCTTAGAATGAAAAAGGCAAGCTGACGAAATAATTCCACTGTCAATGGCAAACAGTTATCGATGTAAAGATGCTCCCGTATACGACCCCTACAGACCTGACCAGCGCCACAAAGCCATTCTCTATAAAACGGGTCTACCACAATGGCAAGTAGCGCCTGTAAGTCCGCAAATCGGAAAGATTGCGTATAGTACTGACACGAAAGGCAACCCGTTCACCCGGACGCACCGAACGTGTGGCATTGAACGAGTCACTCCGGCGCAGGGCTAGTTCGCGGGTACCGGCTCTGCGGTACGCTCGCTCTATTTCTCAGCCATTGTCTCCTCTTATATTGTGAACTGTCAGTTGGACTTCACGAAGGCATCCGACTGGTCCGATTTTCTTATGCAGTCCACTGTTCGCACATATCACCGTCGTAGCCGCCGAATTACTCTGCATCAGCCGCTGCGGCTTCGGCCTTCCTCACCGCGTGGGGAACTCTTTGATGAAATTACGAACACGACCAATGTCTCACGCGAGGGATTTTACTTCTGCACCCAGCTTGATCATTACCAAGAGGGCATGCGCCTCTTGGTGACACTCCCGTATCATTGCCCGCGTGACCGTGGTGACCGTGAGTACCTCGCTCAAGTTGTTCGTATCGAATTCCTCGATGAAGGCCAGCGTGGCGTCGCTATCCAGATCTTGTCCTTGGTAGGAAGCCCACAGTGAGATTCGCTCCGTATTCTTGTGCACTCAGAGGCGGATCATGACGGACGCAAAGAGCTACTGGCATGTTGTCGTGTTCCGATGTGTGCATTGTGGAAAGAATGAAGCATTCGCTGAAGAATCCTCTGCAGTTGAACCTCGCGAGGAGCAGGTTCGGAGAAAGACATACCAAGCTATCTGTCGGCATTGCGGCTGGCAGGGTGAGGCTCGCGGTATCTCCGCTATAGAGATGCGCAGCGGAGTCGAACGTCGAGCGGTAATTCGTAGGAAGGAATGAAGCCGCTCCATGGCGGACTGCGACGCTGGTCCACTGTTAGTGTGGAATTGCTCCGCTAACCCAGTTCGTGTCCGATTACCCGGTTAATCACGACCCAGCAGAATCTTGCGGGGAAACGTTCGCCCGGCGAGTTGCCCGCAGCAACCAAAAGCTGGAAAACGAAGGCCGTTCGCGAGGCCCTATTTCACCGGACCGAGATAGTGATCGAACCAGTCGAGGGTGTCTTTCATGATTGGCAAGATTGCAGGCATGTGCCCCGCGTCATACAGAATGTGTTTTTTGTCTGCGACGGGCGTCCCGAGGGCCCGGAACATCGGTTCCTGGCAGGTTTCTAACGGGAAACCGAAATCGTAGCGGCCGTTGATCATCAGGACTGGCGCCTTGACGCGCGGGGCGAAGTTCATGGGATCGGCTTCCGGAAGAACTTTGTAGCTGTCGCAGCCGCCGGACCAGATGGCGATGGCTTTGAAACGTGGTTCCAGTGCGGTGAGGATGGGAAAGAGTTGGCCGCCCCAACTGATAGCAAAAAAACCTAACTTATCGTGGTTGATGTCGTCGCGGGTTTCCAAATAGTCGACGGAACGTCTCAAGTCGTCGGCTTGCTGAACGGTCTCGTCGCGCTCGGCGATGGTGCCGGGGTCTGGAGGAGTGCCAAGTCGCTCATAGGTGTCCTTGTAGATAGGGAACACCAAAGCGCGGCCGCTTTTCACCAGGAAATCAATTACACCGATTTGCGACTCCTCGAGAGTACGGTGGTCTTGTGCACCGCTATGGGGGAAATAGACCACCGTCTGATAAGGCGGAGCAACGTTCTTTGGCAAAAAGAGGTAGGCCGGAACTCGTTCATTACCGTACGTGGCGTTGAAGGAGACGCGTTGCAGGCGCCAGTAAGGGGAGCTGTCGTCTTCGCTGTCAAGTTTCGCATCGAGCGGGGTTCGGTCGTAGGCATAGAGACGTTCGTACATCTCGAAGACCGAATCGGGGACGGCCTTGAATTTGCGATAGTCGGTCTTCTCGAAAGATACGGGGGCGGTGAGATTGTCTGGAATAGATGAAGAGCCCGCTAATTTGACCA
>Ga0207780_1000239_pt1 | contig 15344 bp, 16 predicted proteins | sample LuqExpMetageno45_FD_187803 | JGI IMG/M metagenome (GOLD analysis project Ga0207780, IMG submission 187803) | Tropical forest soil microbial communities from Luquillo Experimental Forest, Puerto Rico - Sample 45 (SPAdes) | ecosystem: Environmental > Terrestrial > Soil > Tropical forest ...
CGCGCCGCTTGCTACGGCGGAGAGTCACAAAGGCGGAGTAACCGTGCGCGTCCCGGGAAGCGGGCTCCTCATCGACCAACCGCCCTCTTCGGCAACGATGATGCTGGTGATCGCGCTACTAGCGACGGTGACCTTTGACGGTCTGCTGGAGACTCCGCCCATGGCGCGCATCGACATCGCCATCATTGACGCGCCTGACGAGTCCTTCCTGTGGAGCGTGCTACACCTGAGCGAAGCCGGCGCCCTGCGACTAGCGCATACGGTGGGACTAGTGTTGTTCATTGCCTGTTTCGCCGCCGCCTATCTTTTATTCTGCAAGCTGATGGTGGCGGCGAGCGGCAAGACGAAGGGAGCTCTGGCGCTGGCGCGACGCTTCGTCTTTACGCTAGTGCCGATCTCGATCGCCTATCATATCGCTCACTATTTTTCATATCTCTTCAACGGCGGACAACTCTTCATTCCTCTACTGTCCGATCCGTTCGGCTTCGGCTGGAATCTCTTCGGGACCGCGGCATACCAGCCCGATATCGGCTTTGTCGGACCATTGCTGCAATGGTACGTCGCGGTCGCCGCGATCCTAATCGGACACGTGATCGCGGTCTATCTCGCGCACATCGAGGCGCTGACCACCTTCGGCGCATCGCGCGCCGCGCTGTGCAGCCAGACTCCGATCGTTGTGCTGATGGTGGGCTACACCATGATCAGCTTATGGATTTTGTCGCAGCCGATCGTGGAGACGGGTCCGGGGGGCTAGTTCGCAATCGACACGTCACTGGTTCGGCGTCACTGATTGAACGGTTTTGCAGCACGCGTCCATCCGCGGGCGACGGTGTCTCGATAGTCTCCTGGCATCAGCCGGCGCGATACGATCGGACGCTCGCTAAGTTCAGCAACTACCACGAGCTTTGGGCGCCTCACTGGGGTCCAGCTCGGGCACTCTCCCGCAGAGTGGAATAAACCAAGCCGCGCAAGGGTTTGTCTTGTGCTCATCCGAGCCTTGAGACGGTCGCGTCGCATCCGGGTGCTCAGGCGCTATTGCCAACCAGGAAGTAGGTTCGGTCTAATGGACCGACCTATGTGGGAGGGCTCCATGAACGCGTTCTCGACGTTTACGCGGTCGGCATGCATCGCCGGCTGCTTGCTTGCCGTTGCCACTACGTCCTCGCTGGCTGCTGACAAGGTTATAAAAATTGGTGGCTTGCTTCCGATGTCGGGCCCGGGATCGTATTTTGGCGCTCAGGACAAGCAAGGAATTGAACTTGCGCTCGACCAACTAAACAAGTCCGGAGTGAATGGCTATAAATTCGAAATCCAATATGAGGACAGCGCTTGCGGGCCGCTGCCTGCGAGCCAGGCCGCAAAGCGTCTGATCGACCAGTACAAGCCGGATGTCCTCATCGGCGAGGAATGCTCGGATGCTACGCTTGCCATCATGCCGATTGTGGAGGAGGCGAAGATTCCGCTGATCAATGCAGGTTCGTCTTCGATCAAGATTACCGATCCGGGCAATCCCTGGACCTTCCGCATCATGCCGAACGAAGTGATGCAGGGCGTCGACATCGCGACGAACGCATATAAGCGTCTGAACGCCCGCACTGCTGTCCTGCTGCACGAAAACACGAACGCGGGCATCGGCAACGCGCAGGTGTTCGCCGACACGTTCACGAAGCTGGGCGGTAAAGTGCTCGCGGACATCGGCTTCGGCCGCGACGTGAACGATTTCACCGCGATCGCGACGCGTATCGCCGGCATGGGCCAGGCCGACGTGATCCCGACCTATACGCTGGAAGGCCAGGGCCTGAAGATCACGCAGGCGCTGATGCAGGCTGGCGTGGTGAAAGGTGGCGGCGGGAACTCCATTCAACTCGGCACGATTTGGCTACCGTTCGGCTTCGAGCAGAAGGCCGGCAAGGCCGCTCTGGGCTATATCCGTATTGTCCAGTTCGACCCGACCGACCAGCGGTCGCAGGTGCACGACTTCGTCCAGGCGTTCAAGGCCAAGTTCAATTCGGAGCCGACGCATCTGAATGCGCATGCCTACGACCAGATCCTGCTGATCGCCGACGTGGTAAAACGGGGCGGCATGGACGCGCAGTCGATCCGCGACTTGCTTGCGCAGACCAAGAACTTCTCCGGCGTAACGGGCAGCGTTGAGTTCGACAAAACCAACCAAAACATCAAAATGGACACTGTCCATTACATGGAGACGAAGCCGGATTTGTCCTGGACATCGCTGAAGTGGAATTAGTTTTCCACTTATGTCCAGCATCGTCCTGCAGCAGGCGATCAATGGGATCGTCGTGGGGAGCCTCTACGTGCTCGTCGCGTTGGGGCTGACCCTCATCTACGGCGTGCTGGTCCAGATCAATTTCGCACATGCCGATATCGTGACGCTCGGTGCTTTTGCTGCCTACGGCGTCACGCATCTGCTGAGTGGAAACTATCTTGCCGGCATCGCCGCCGCGCTTGTATTGGGTGCTGCCCTCGGCTGGCTAATCAATGCCGGCATTTTCGCCCCCTTGCGCGAGCGCGGCAGCGAGCTGCTGCCGCTGATCGCCACTATTGGCGTGTCGATCATGCTGCAGAACACGATGCTGGCGCTGCTCGGGCCGATTCCTTACGCATTCGATACGCCCTACAGCAATCAAGTCCTGCGCTTCGGCACGTTGTTTCTCACCATGCAGAACTTGCTGATCATTCTCGTCTCGAGCATCAGCATCGGCCTGCTTTATGGGTTCATGAAATTCACCTTTCTCGGCAAGGCGCTGCGTGCGGTCTCGCAGGACCGTGAAACCGCCGGCCTGATGGGTATCAATCCCAATCACCTGATCATGCTCACCTTCGTGATTGCGTCGGCGCTGGCCGGATTAGGCGGTGCCATGCTCGGTCCGGTTCTGGTCTTGACGCCGTTTGCCGGCACCTCAGTGATCGTCAAAGCCTTCGCTATCGTGATCATCGGCGGGTTCGGGAATGTCGAGGGCACGATCCTCGCGGGTCTCCTCGTCGGCTTGATCGAAAGCTACACGACGCAGTTTCTCGATCCCGGGCTCATCGACATCGTAGTCTTTGCGCTGTTGTTGCTGACTTTGGCCGTCCGGCCGACAGGTCTCATCGCGGAGAGACGCGAAGAGAATGTCTGACCTGTCGCCGATCATCGCTGCTCCGAAGGCAAAGCACCGCCCATTTGCAATTACGCGACTCGCTGGATTTTTGATCGCCGCGCTGGTCATTATAGTGCTGCCCCTGTTTGTCACCGACTCCTATTGGCGCACCAATCTGATCGTGTCCGCGATCAACGTCCTGCTCGCAATCGGGCTCGATTTTGTGCTTGGCTATGCCGGCCAACTCAACATCGGGCAGTCGGCCTTCTACGGGATCGGCGCCTACGCCTCGACGCTGCTCGTCATGAAGCTCGGCCTGCCGTTCTGGGCCGCCTTCGTGATCGGCACGTTGGCGGCGGGCCTCGCGGGAGCGCTACTGTCGTTCTTTGCCGTCCGACTGCGCGGGCATTATCTAGCCATCGCCTCGCTCGGCTTTGCGGTCATCGTCTATCAAATTTTGCTGAATTGGATCAGTCTGACGCAGGGGCCACTCGGCATCTACGGTATCAAGCCGCCTCCAGCGATTGCAATTCCCGGGGTGCCGCAGGTCGTGTTTGCCGATTTGCGCAATTTGTTCTATCTCGTCGCCGGGTTTGCTCTCGTTGTCTACATCGTTCTCGACCAGATGGTTCGCTCCCCGATCGGTGAGACGCTGACCGCGATCCGGGAAGATGAAGTGTCGGCGGCCTCGCTCGGCATCGATGCGCCGAAATGGAAGGCCTTCGCCTTTGCCGTGAGCTCGGCCGCCGCCGGCGCGGCCGGATGCTTTTACGCACCATTCGTCGGCACGCTCGTGCCGGACGCCTTCTTCATCACCGAATCCTTCACGATCCTCGCGATGGTGATCGTTGGGGGCATGGGAACGCTCATCGGACCGGTGTTTGGCGCCATTTTGCTGACCGTTCTGCCGGAATTCCTTCGCTCGATCGGCGATCTTCGGCTGATCGTCTATGGCGCATCAGTGACGCTCGTGGTGCTGTTCATGCCGGGCGGCATCGTCGAGGCATTCCGCTTGCTGCGCCGGCGGCTATATTCTGAAAGCGGAATGCGATGATTGCCACTGCTACAAGGCAGACGGATTCGCCTGCGCCGCTCCTAGAGGCGCGAGGGCTGTGCAAGAGTTTTGGCGGCGTTCGTGCGGTGCAGGACATCTCGCTCGCAATTCTGGCGGGCGCTGTCTTCGCCATTATCGGTCCGAACGGCGCGGGCAAATCGACCTTGCTCAATTTGCTGAGTGGCGTCTATCAGCCGGACTCCGGAGAAATTCGTTTCTCAGGCTTCGACCTTGTCGGTATGCCGGCGCATCGCCGCGTGCGTCATGGCCTTGCTCGCACCTTTCAAAAAATCCGGCTGTTCAAGCAGCTCTCCGTGCTGGAGAACGTAATCGCCGGCTATCACACGCAGCACTCCATTCCGCCGCTGCAATATCTGTTTCATGGCGCGGCCTTCCGGGAGGATGCGCGCCGCTGCCACGATAGCGCGCTCGAACTACTCGAATTTGTCGGCCTGAGCAACCGTGCGACCGTTCTGGCCGGCTCGCTGGCTTACGGCGAGCAGCGATTGCTCGAAATCGCACGCGCGCTGGCTACGTCACCGCGGCTTTTGATGATCGATGAGCCGGCGGCTGGGCTGAATGCGACCGAGGTCGCCGCGCTGTTGCGCCGGATTGCGAGCTTGCGGGAGCGCGGCATAACCATCGTGCTGGTCGAGCACAATATGGATTTGGTGATGACGGTGGCCGATCGAATTCTGGTTATGGACTACGGAGAGCGTCTGTTTGAAGGCGCGCCGGGCGAAGTTCAGGCGCATCCTGACGTGATCGCCGCCTATCTCGGAGCCGAGACGCTATGACTCCACTGTTGGAAACGCAGGCGCTCGAAGTGTCTTACGGACAAATCCCGGCCTGCCGCGAGATTTCGATCAGCGTGAACGAAGGGGAGATCGTCACGCTGATCGGCGCCAATGGCGCAGGCAAGACAACGACCTTGCGCGCGATCGCTGGCGCGCTGCGGCTTCGCTCGGGGACGATCCGCTTCGCCGCTAAAGACATCACCGCGTTGCCGTCACATGAACGCACCAATTTGGGAATTGCGCTGGTCCCGGAAGGACGTCGGGTATTTCCATTTCTGACCGTGCGGGAAAATCTCGAGCTTGGCGCGTTCAAATTCCGAAATGAGCATGCACGCGTTCGCGTCCGGATGGACGCGATGTTCGACATGTTCCCGCGGCTGCGCGACCGCGCCCGTCAAAACGCCGGGACGCTGAGCGGCGGAGAGCAGCAAATGCTGGCGCTCGCACGAGCGATGATGTCGGAGCCGCGGCTCTTGTGCCTGGACGAGCCCTCGCTCGGTCTTGCTCCGCTAGTCGTGCGCGACATTTTCCAGACGATTGCATCGATCAATGCAAGCGGAACGGCCGTGCTGCTGGTCGAGCAGAACGCGCGTTACGCGCTGCAGATAGCGACCCGCGGCTATGTGCTGCAGACCGGCTCGATCGCGACCAGCGGACCGTGCAACGAACTGCGCAACGATCTGCGCGTACAGGAGGCCTATCTCGGCCGCAGCGCGGCCGCTGCCGGAGCGACCGCACCATGAGCGAAAACATGTTGGCCGGGAAAGTCGCGGTGGTGACCGGAGCGGGCAACGGGATTGGCCGCGCGATTGGTCTGACCTTCGCGCAAGCCGGCGCCAAACTCGCGTGTCTCGATATTAATGAGTCCACGGCGGCGGAAACCGCGGCCGTTTGCGGTCAAGACGCGCTCGCGTTGCATTGCGACGTGACCAGCGAAGCCGATACCAAAGCCGCCGCTGCGGCCGTGCTGAAGCGGTTCGGTGCCGTTCACGTGCTGGTCAATGCGGCGGCCGCGGACGACCGGAACGGCACGATTCTCGATATCGACGCGCAGGAGTGGTCGCGCGTGTTTGCCGTCAACGTGACGGGCGCCTTTCTGATGAGCCGGGCGGTTTTACCATTCATTATTGCGAATGGCGGCGGCAGCATCATCCACATCGCGTCGCAGCTCGGGCGCGTGGCAGCTCCGGCGCGGGCAGCCTATTGCTCGTCGAAGGGCGCGCTGATCCAGCTCGCCAAGGCTATGGCGGTCGATCACGCGCACCAGAACGTCCGGGTGAACGCACTCTCGCCGGGAGCGATCGCGACGCGCCGGCTCGTGCTGCGCTTCGGCGACATGGAGACGGCGCGCCGCGTCGCCGGGCCCAAGCACCTGCTCAACCGGTTAGGCCAACCGGAAGAGATCGCGCAGGCAGCGTTGTTTCTGGCCAGCGACAGCGCCAGCTTCGTGACTGGCGCTGATATGCTGGTCGACGGCGGTTACACGACGACCTAAGCGTCAACGCCCGAGGATCGCCGATACCATCGCGCGCGGATCGCGCTTGCGCCAAGCGCCGACGTCGACGGTGTGCAGGAAGTCGGCGATATGCTCGTTGAAGGCAGCCGGATCCTCCAGATTTATAGTGTGTCCCGCGTTCGGCATCACCACGAGCGCGGCTGTGGGAATCGTGCGTTTCATTAGCAGCGCAGGCTCGAGGCAGGGCCAATCCTCATCGCCAGTCATAACCAAAGTCGGCGTCGTCATGTCTTTCATTTTGTCGACGAGATCGAAGAGCGACGGTCGCCGTGCCTGCACGCCGCGCATCGTGCGCGCCGAACCTTCGGTCGAATGCTCGGCAAGCTGGGTAGAAAACTCCTCCCAGCCGCGCGGATCCTTGTTCTGGAATTGCACGCGCGTCGGTCCGAGCGCGTATCCTTCCGCCGCTTTCGCCATCGTCTGTTGCTCGAATTGCCTGGCTGCGGCTTCGGCCTCGGCGGAAAACTGAGTTCTTTTGTCGGGTTGCGCGCCGTAGCCGCAGCCGGCCACCACCAGCGAGCGGGCGCGCTCAGGATAAGTAAAGCCAAAGTGCAAGGCGGCGAAGCCGCCCATCGACAGCCCGATGATGTGCGCCTTTTCGATGTGCAGAGCGTCGAGCACCGCGCGGATATCGTCGCGCGCGCGTTCCTGCGAGTATTCCTCCCCCCCGGCCGGCACATCGGACGGCGGATAGCCGCGCGCGTTGAATGCGATGCAGCGATAGCGCTGGCCGAAGTAGCGCAGCTGGAGCTCGTACGAGCGGACGTCGCCCGCGAACTCGTGCACGAAGACGATCGGAATTCCGCTGCCGACCTCCTCGTAATACAGTTTGATTCCGTCGTCGGTGGTCAAATGTGGCATGGCGACCTCGTAGTCAGAAATTGAAACTTCGTGCGGACAGGCCGGCGTCGATAGTTACGACGGAGCCGCTACTGTAGCTGCACCGCTCGGACGCGAGAAAAGCGATCATCGCGCCCACTTCCTCCGGGGCGCAGCCGCGCGCGAACGGAAGCGGCTTGAACAACTCGCGCCAGTTCTCCGCAGTGCCCGTACGATCGTGCGCCTTTTTCTTCATCAGGCCGATGAGACGGTCGGTTTCCACCGGCCCGGGGTTTACCGAGATTACCCTGATGCCGTCCTTCGGGCTGACGCTGCCGAGCGATTGGCTGAACGCCGTCAGCGCCGCATTACCCGCCACCCCGCAGATGTACTCCGGATCATGCGTCTGCGCTGCATTACCGGTGACGTTGACGATGACGCCGCTGCCCCGTCTTTTCATCAGAGCATAAAAGGCGCGGCACATATTGATGTACCCGAACACCTTAAGGTCCCACGCCTTGCGCCAGGTCTTCTCGTCGATGTCAAGCAAGGTGCCACCGGGAATTGCGCCCGCATTGTTGACGAGAATATCGATATTCGGAAAATCACGCGCAAGTTCGTCGATTTTATTGCTGTCGGACAGGTCGGCGGCGACGACATCCACCTTCACGTTGGACGTCTGGAGAATTTGCTCGCGTGCTGCGGCAAGATCGCCTGCGCTGCGCGAAATGAGAATCACGTTGCAGCCTTCGGTGGCAAGCGTCTGTGCCGCCGCGCGGCCGATGCCTTTGGACGCGCCGGTTATCACGGCCGACTTACCGGTCAACTGCAGATCCATCGCGTTCGCCCCCTTGCAAACAGGTCTGTCATCGTCAGGAAGACTATTCGGGAGAGCGCTGCAGAAACAAGGCTCAGGCTCGCGGCGCCCGGCGTGCGGCGACCATAGTGGCGATACCGGTGCGATGGTCCACCTTCGGGGCGAAGCCGAAATCCCGCTGCGCCGGTCCGATATCGAGCGGACCGCGCTGAACCCGCGGCCGCGAGGCATCGATGCTGACCTTCGGGCGCGTTCCGATTTGCGCGACGGCATCAATGATTTGCTCCAGACAGACCTGCTCGGGGTAGCTGATGAAGTAATGCAATTCTTGTCGCTGCCGGGAGAAACAGGCAGCAACAGCAGCATCCGCTGCATCATCGATGTAAATGAAGGGCCAGTCACTCGTGGGTTCGAGCGAAATCGCCTGATCGAGCAGAGCGGCGTTTACGGTCTCGTCGATGATCAGACTTGTGCGGCGGCCCGGTCCATATATGCTGGTGAAGCGCAGCGAACAAAGATCGAGCGGTACACGCTTCCAAAGGCCGCGCAGAACCATGTCTATGGCTGCTTTCGAACAGCCGTAGGTATTGAGCGGACGCACCGGGAAATCGGAGCCGACCGGCTGTCGTTCGTAAAAATCGCCGAGTGCCGAAACGGATGAGCAATAGATGAAGGTGTTCACGCCCACTTCCAGGCAGGCCTGAAGCAGGTTGAGGCTGCCGGCGACGTTGATTGCGATGACCTTTACAGGCTCGTCTGACAGCACCATTGGGCCGGACACGCCCCCGGCATGGATCACATGGCTCACCTTCTCGCCGCGCAGAATCGTCAGCAACCGAGTCTTGTTCGACAGGTCGTCGACAAGGTGCGTCCAATCCTCGCTCCGGGCAGGCAGCGGATCGAGGCCGAGCACATCGTGCCCAGCCGCAATGAGCCGCGGCGCCACCGCGCTGCCGAGAAATCCGCAATCTCCGGTCACCAGAACCTTGCTCATTACGCGCCTGTGTCTTTGTCGGTGATGAGATCGGCGATGCCTGTGGGAACATGCGCATGCCAATCCGTCCGGGCTTGCATTTTCTGCGCAAGTGCAATGAGCGCTCGATCGCTGCCCGCGCGCCCCACGATCTGCATGGCGACGGGCAATCCGCGATCGTCAAACCCGACAGGAACGGCGACAGCCGGCCATCCGAGCATGTTGACGAAGCGGCAGAAGCGGCTGAGCTCGTACAAACGTCGGCCGCTGAAGCGCGGAGAGGCCGGATCGACTTCGTCCCAGGCCGGCGTGCGCATCGGCATGACGGGCAATATCAGCGCATCGGCGCCGTCGAGAATACTCTCGTCGAAATCCGCAGACAGGGCAGGGCGCAAAGCCCGGCTCGCCGCGAGTGCCGTGTCATCGATCGCCAGCCCTTTCGAAAGTCGTTTGCTCAAGACTGCGCTGAGCTCGCCACTTTCCAGCCGCTGCGCATGCGTCCTTGCCGCCTCCGCCTGCATGATCAGCAAGGCGTGCTCGTCGATCTTCGCGATGGCAGCGAGAGCATTCAGTCGCGCGATGGAAAGTCCGAGAGCCTCCAGGGCCGCGATGCCGTCCTCGCAGGCACGGCGCGCCGAGAGCTCGGTCTCCTGCAACGCGTCAACGGCAATGGCGATCGTCTCGATCCGATTTGAGGGCGTTTGCACTCCAAGGAGGACATCGGCAGCGGGCGCGAGGTCGGCTGCGCTGCGTGCGAGGAGCCCGATGCAATCCAAAAACGGAGCCAGCGGCAGTGCTCCCTGCGTGCTCACGCCGCCCCAGGTCGGCTTCCATCCGGTCACCCCACAGCAATGCGCAGGAATGCGAATCGAGCCGCCCGTGTCCGAGCCGAGTGCAAAAACTGCCGATCCACTGGCGACGGCTACGGCCGATCCGGACGACGAACCGCCTGGAATGCAATCGAGATTCCAAGGATTGCGGGGACGCTCGCAGACCGCGTTGTAGCCGGACGGTTCGTAAGCAAGTTCGGTCATTGCGGTGAAGCCGACACAGCCCGCGCCAGCCTCGTCCAGTAGCGATAATGCGGTCGCCGGCTTGGCGGCGAACGCGATCGGCTCTTTCAGCCCGGCATGTGGCCGATGTGAGCTGGTGATGAACAGGTCTTTGGCTGCAAAGGATTGAGATCGTAGTTGGCCCGCGTGGGATGGCGAATGATCCACGGACAAGAATTCGACAAACGCATGCAGGCGTCCGTCAAACCGTTTTGCCCGGTCGAGTACGGATGCAAAATCCCGTTCACGAGACCTGGATGGGATGTCGCGCCACTCGGTGAAGCGGCGGAGGCTAGGCACGTTACGAACCTCACCAAGGGGAAGACCGAGCTGGCTCCAGGAGCCGTAGAGCCAGCCGTTCAACTGCATGCCGAGCGTCCAATAATAACTCTGTTCGTCAGCAAGGCGGAGGTGGAGCGTCGACCAGCTTCGGATCGATCACGTTAAGCCCCTCCGGCCAAGTCAGTTGCTTGAAATCGATCTTGCTTTCCGTCGCCTTCGTGCTTTGTGCCCAGCGGCTCAGGCTACAGAAATCGTCGTAGTAAACCTTATCGAGCGCAATCGGACGCGTATTCGTGTCCCATTGCTCTTTTGTTGCGTTCTCGCTGAGGCTGAGCTTCGCTGCCGCGTACGCAGCGACAGCGTTGAAATCCTTCTCGGCGGCGTCGCGTCCTTTCATCGTAGCGCGGAGCCATTTCGTCGCAATCTCTTTGCCCTCCGGCGTAGCCAGCCATTCCGGCCGTGCGCCCGCGACGAGATAGCCCTGAATGTAGCCCGCGGCATCGGTGAGATAGTGAGCCTTGTCAGGACAAATTTCGAGTGTGCGCGACCCGATGGGCTGCCAAATGAAGAACGCGGCGATTTCTCCGCCACATAGAGCGGCGGGCAAGACTTGCGTATCCAAGTTCTTGACGGTGACTTTGCTGGGGTCGACCCCGTTCTTGCTCAGATATTCCGAAATGAACCATGAACCGGTAGAGCCAACGCGGGTGGCGACCGTCTTCCCGATCAAGTCCTGCGGCTTCTGGATGTCTTTGCCGGCGACGGCAACGTAGCCCTTCGCATCGCGCTCGATGACCGCAATGGTACGGTAATCGCCTTTTACACGAAAGAAATATTGGACGCTCGGGAGATCGCCGGTCATGACGATGTCTCCCTGCCCAGTCTGAAATGATTGGAAGGCCGTGGTTCCGGAAGGAAACAGACGGTACGTGACGTCCAGACCTTCATCTTTATAGAAGCCTTTTTCGAATGCCATCCAGATCGAGTCATTGTTGACGGAGGGTTGGCCGAACAACGTCACCTTCAGCGGGGCTCGCTGTGCGATGGCGGAGCCGGCTGCCGCCGAAAAGGCGGCGATCGCAATTGTGCACGCGGTGAAGGTCCTCACGAGTAGCATGTGTGCTCTCCCCTTACATTTGCGACACGAATGACATGTAGCGCGCCAGTACGCGCTCGACCAAAAGCCGGAACACGCGGTCTACGAAAAATCCGAGGACGCAAATCGTCACGAGGGCGACGAAAATACGGTTGGTCTGGAGTAGCATCGACGATTTTTGTAGCAGATATCCGATGCCTGAGTCCGCAGCGAGAATTTCCGCTGGAATGATGCTCATGAATGATGATGCCATAGCAACGCGCATGCCGGTGACGATGTAAGGCACGGCGGACGGGATTACAACGAGTGTGAAGATTTGGATGTGATTTGCGCCGAGGCACTCGGCCGCGCGTTGGCGCGCTATAGGCGCGCGCCACACGCCCGCTGTCGTGTTGATGAGCACGATGAAGAAAGTTCCCCAGAAGATCAGAAAATACTTCGATAGTTCACCGATTCCGAACCAGATGACGGCAATCGGGATCATCGCCGTCGGCGACAAATAGCGTAGTAACTCGATGATGGGGTCTAGCAGATCATGCAATAGCCGAATGCGACCGAGCAGGACGCCGATGACGATTGCTGCGATCGAACCGCTCAGGAACCCGACCAAGATGCGCGACATACTGATCCCGATGTCCGCGAAGATTTCTCCGCTTGCGAGCATCGGAAGTGCCGTTCGGAAGACTTCGGAAGGCGGTGGGATGAGGAATGGATTGAACAGGACGGAAGACAAAAACTGCCAGATGGCTAAGCCGACCACCAACGAGGAGAGGGTCAAGAGTCCGGCACGGACCGCTTGCGTCTGAAGCCCAGCCCGCGCACGTTCTCGGCCTTCAGCCGAATGGCTCGTCAGACTATGTTGAGCATTCACCATTTTGGCTCGGCGTCTCGGCTTCGACTTCGTCCTCAGTTCGCTTCTGCAAGACCTTCGGAGCGCTGCAACTCAGGTTCAAGCAGATCCTCGATTTCATGAAAAGTTTGAGCGACCTGGGGATGCGTGAGATCCCTGGGTCGCGGGGCCTCGATTTCGATCACCTTGGAAATAGCTGCTCTCGGGCCGACCGACATCACCGCGACGCGATCGGCTAATAATATCGCTTCCGCGATGTCATGCGTCACGAACACAACGGTTTTCCGTGTCCGCTGCCAGATGTCGAGGAGGACCTGGTGCATGTGCCGGCGCGTGAGCGCGTCCAGGGCGGCAAAGGGCTCGTCCATCAGAAGCACCTCGGGATCCGCCGCCAGGGCCCGGGCAATTTGTAGACGCTGACGCATCCCACCGGAGAGTTCTGCAGGGAACTTCGATCTGTGTGTGTCGAGATTCACCAGCCGCAGATTTGTTTCGACGATTGCGGGCCATTCGGCCTTGGGAAGCTTCCGTAGGCGTAGCGCAAACTGCACGTTCTCTTCGACGTTAAGCCAGGGAAGGAGCGCCGAGCCGGCATCTTGGAAAAACATGACGCGTTCGCGTTCGGCGCGAATTACTGGCTTTCCACCGGAGGTGACTGTGCCGCTCGTGACGGGTTCGAATCCGGCAAGAATATTGAGCAGGCTCGACTTGCCGCACCCCGACGGGCCCAGGAGGCACAAGAACTCGCCCGGTTTGATCGTTATAGAAACGCCTTCAAGCGCGACATAGCGCCCACGCGCTGACTCAAACACCTTGCCGACCTCGTGCACGCGAAGCACTCGACCCTCCACTGAGTGAAGTTATAGGCAGCCAGCTCGCGTATGCTGGACACGATTAGCGCGTTTTGCAATCCTTCATGTGGTTGGATTTTGGTGGTCGCCTTTCTGCGGCGCCAAGGTCCCCCGCGTGAGGGAAAGAATGTCGGATGTGAAGCCCATTGCTCCTGTTCGTATCGGTGAAACCGGTATCCTCTATGCGCAAGGGATGCAGGCGGGATCTTGGTTGTTCTTTACCGGGCACGAAGCCAGTGACTTTGAAACGGGAATTGCAAGGTCGGTGCTGGGCAAGCCAGGATTGCCGCTTGGCGGCGCTCCGCGTTATCGCCGCGAGGCTGATTATATTTTTGAGCGGCTTGCAATGCTGATCCAGAATGAGGGTGGCGACTTGCGGCATGTCGTCCGCACGGATCAGTATTATCCGCGCGCGGAGTGCGTGAATCCGTATCAACGTTCGCGCAAGGCCCTGTTCAAGGACAACGTTGCTCCGAGCACGTCCGTGCTAATGGAAGAATTGCTCGTCGGGGGCGCAAACGTGAACCTGTCGCTCCTAGCGGTGCTGCCGGGAGAGGGTCGCGAGCCGAGACCCGCTCGACCCGAGGGCGTTCCAGTTCCGCAACACTCCGGCTTTATCGCGTCGCTTGTTTCAGGCGACTACGTGTTTGTCGCAGGCCAGATGCCGAACAACGAGGCGATGAACGGGCTTCATCCGCAGGCGTACCGCGCTCCGAACGCCGTCTGGAACGGAACGGACATTCGCCTGCAAACCGAATTTCTAATCAATTCGAGACTGAAGGCGGCCCTGGAGGCCGGCGGAAGCTCTCTGAAAAATGCTATTAAAGCGCAGGTGTATCTCACGGACATCAACGACCTCCCGGAATTCCTAGACGTCTGGAACGCTTATTTCGCAAGTTGTCCCTGTGCACTGACGGTCGTTGGCACCAAAGGCCTCGCGCTTCTGGAATCCAAAATTGAAATTAACGTTTTCGGCGTGCGGGATGGGGGAGCTATCAAGAAGGAGATTGTCGAACACAAGGCGTCCGCGTATATGCGGCTTGGGCCAGCAGGCGTGCGCGCCGGAGATCTCTTGTGCTTGTCAGGCTTGTACGCAGCTGACGACAACGGCGCCATTCCTGCAGCGGCCGGCTCCTCAGGGCTGCGTCACCTTGGTGTTCCGGCGCACCATCAAATGCGTGCGATCTTGGTTGCGGCAGATGAAATTTGCCGCGCTGGCCGAACGTCTTTAGCCAATGTTACACGAGCAAATCACTTCGTGAGTGCGACGGATGTCATTTATCCGGCGCTGCGGCAATGGCAGGAGAGCCTAAGAGACGCGCCCATTCCGTTTGGCTTTGTGCGCACCTCGTTGCCCATCCCAGCATGCGAGATCATCATGGACATGTGGGCCTACCGGCCAGGACCCTGAGCCGGGAGTGATGAACACGTTCGGGGTGAGGCGCGGTCAACTTGGCTCCGATGTCGAATCAATGATGGCCGGCGGCCGCGTATGGCACTGTGAGCCGCTCCAACAGAGCGATAGCGCCGAACAGCAGCACCCCGAGAATGCTGAGCCACACGAGCGCGGCCCAGGCGAGGGGCCCGTCGAGCTGCCGCTTGATGATGCGGGCGAGTTCCGCTGGTTTCGATGCTGTGTAGTGCAGTTCAATCGGCAGCCTCGTAGCGCAGTTCAATCGGCAGCCTCGCGGTCTGGCTGCCGGCTGGCTTGCTCCTGCTGGCGGTTGATGCCGCCGGGCGGCTGGGAGGCCCTGGCGATCGCGTCGGGTGCGGTCAGGCCGAGTTCTCCGGCCCAGCTCTGGATGTGGGGCCAGAGCTGGTGCCCCTCGTGGAGATCGGGTTCGGCGGCGGTGTCGGCCAGGGTCATCGCGGTGATGGCGGTGTTGCGGTCCAGGGTCTGGCCGGGCAGCCAGGACACCTCCCAGCCGTGCCCGCTGGGTGCTTGCCGGGCAGTGTGGGCGGTCTGATCGCTGGTCATAGCAGTGTCGTTGATGGTCAGGGCCATGGTGGTCACTTCCGGGTCGGGGTCATGGTTCGGCTTCCAGGTCGGGCTCGGGGTCGCGGTCGGACGCGAGGTCACCTCACGCGACGGAGTGGGCTACGGGCCCCCGGCCTCCGCTTCCGGCGTCAGATGGA
>Ga0207780_1000242_pt1 | contig 15200 bp, 13 predicted proteins | sample LuqExpMetageno45_FD_187803 | JGI IMG/M metagenome (GOLD analysis project Ga0207780, IMG submission 187803) | Tropical forest soil microbial communities from Luquillo Experimental Forest, Puerto Rico - Sample 45 (SPAdes) | ecosystem: Environmental > Terrestrial > Soil > Tropical forest ...
CGACGATCACCACGTCGGCGTCGTCGCAGCGCAGCGCCTCATACGCGTCGATTAGCGCGCGATGGTGCTCGAGCTTGGTAAACAGCCGCTCGAGGTTGCGCGTGACCACCTCGGGCTGCTGTGTCGGAAAGCCGCTCTCGCTATGCGTCAGGCCTGTGGTATGGGTGCGATAGCCGTCGCCCGGCTTCGCCATGGCCGGAATACCATCGCTGCCGGTGTCATAGGGCTTATAGGCCGCGCGCGGACCGTTTGCCCATTTGCGCTCGGCTTTCGTATGGCCGGCGCCATTTAGCGCGACGGTCTCCGATAGCTGCGCTATCACCTGGTCATAGAGCAACACCACCGGGGTGCGGCATTGTTCGGCCAGATCGAAGGCACGGATGGTCTCACTGTAGATTTCGCTAACCGAGCCGGGCGTCAGCGCGATGATCGGATAATCGCCATGGCTGCCCCAGCGCGCCTGCATTAGATCGGCCTGCGAAGGCCGTGTCGGCATGCCGGTCGAGGGGCCGCCGCGCATAACGTTGACGATGACGCAAGGGATTTCGGCGCCAGCGGCGTAACCGATGTTTTCTTGTTTGAGCGAGAATCCCGGACCGCTGGTCGCGGTCATGGCTTTGACGCCGCCCATCGAAGCGCCGATCACGGCCGCCATTGAGGCGATCTCGTCCTCCATCTGCACGAACACGCCATCGACCTCTGGCAGTTGGCGCGCCAGCCGTTCGGCGACTTCCGACGACGGCGTGATCGGATAGCCGGCGAAGAAGCGGCAGCCGGCAGCGATCGCGCCCAAAGCGCAGGCCTGATTGCCGGAGAGCAGCTTCATGGCGCTCTTGCCGGTGAGCGAGGTGTCGATCGCATTCATCGGGCAAGCGCCTCCGGCGCGGTATCAAGCGCCACGCGGATGGCAAAGTCCGGACACAGCCATTCGCACAGCCGGCAGCCGGTACATTTCTCAGGTTCGGCCAGTTCGGCGATGCGCTCCGCATTGAGCCGCAGGCAATGCTCCGGGCACAGCTTCACGCAAATGTCGCAGCTCTTGCACCAGGCCGCGTTGATATCGAGCCGCACACGATACGGGGCGGTGGCCGACGCCGTTGGCGGGGCCGCCACGTCCACCGCAGGCGTCGTGGTGCGCGCCTCCTCAATCCAGCGGCGTCCGCGGCGAAATGCATCCAGATTGACCGGAATGGTCTTCTTCGGAACGAACTCCGAAACCGTGCGCTCCCAATCCGCGGTCGGGAACTTCAGGACGGTCGACAGCGCGCCGAGCAGCACGACGTTGGCCACGCGCTCGTTGCCGAGCTGTTCGGCCATGTTCGTGGCATCGATGGCATAGCCTTCGCCGACATGCACGATAACCTCGGCTGGCGTCTCCTTCGAATAGCGCAGCGGCGCGCCCGGCTTGCGGTTGAGGCAGGCGAACGGCGGCACGATTCGTTTGGTGTCGCAAATGAAGATGCCGGTGCTCGGCTTAAGATAGGGCAGCCAGCGCAGGCCTTCCGCCCATTCCAGCGCGACCAGGATATCGACGTCGCCCTCCGGGATGGTCGGCGACCAAACGTGCTTGCCGAAGCGCACATGACTGAACACCGAGCCACCGCGCTTGGCCATGCCGTGAACTTCGCTCTGCTTGACCTCGAAGCCCTGGCTCTGCGCCAGCAGCGCCAGCACCTTGGAGACCATGATGACACCCTGCCCGCCAACGCCGACGATCAGGACGTTGAAGGCGTCTTGCGCGAGCTCGGACGTCGACGAGGACGTGGGCCAGGTGGCGCGACCGACGGTGGCGACCGGATCTCTCATTGTTTCACCGGCGCGGTGGTCTTGATGCAGTCGACCGCGCAAACCTGGGCGCAGAGCGTGCAGCCGATGCACAGGCCGGGATCGATCTGCACCTTGTGGCGGCCCTCGAAGGATTGATCGCTCCAGGTGATCGCCGGACAGCCGATGTTCATGCAAGCCTGGCAGGCATTGCACTGTTCGGTGACGACCTCGAAGGGCGGGCCCTTGATCTTGACCGGATCGAGCACGCAGGGGCGGTCGGCGATCAGCACGGCGACGCCGCGATAATTGATGGCGTCGCGCAGATTCTGATGCATGGCGGCGAGATCATAGGAGTCGACCTTGCGCACCCACTTGACGCCGACGGCGCGCACCAGCGCTTCGTAATCGACGCTCGGTGCCGGCTCGCCGCGGATGCTCTTGCCGGTGCCGGGATGCTGCTGGCCGCCGGTCATAGCGGTGATATGATTGTCGAGCAGCAGCACCGTGATGTTGGCCTGGTTGTAGACTGCATTGATGAGCTGCGGGATGCCGGCATGCAAGAAAGTAGAGTCGCCGATGGTGGCGACCACCGGCTTGGTCTCGCCGGCTTTCGCCATGCCGACTGCATTACCGATCGAGGACCCCATCGACACCGTGGTGTCCATGCCACGCAGCGGATCGAGGCAGGCGAGCGTGTAGCAACCGATATCGCCGGCGACACGCGCGCCGGAGGCGCGCACCGCCATGAAGCTCGAGCTGTGCGGACAGCCGGCGCACAGCACTGGCGGGCGCACCAGCGGCTCCGGCGTCCAGCGATTCTGTGCCGGACGCCGCGGTAGAATCTGGGCTTGCTCGAACCCGGCGCGCACGATCTCTGGCGACAATTCGCCGGCACGCGGAAAAAATTTCTTGCCTTCGGCCTTGAAGCCGAGCGCGCGGATTTCCTTTTCGATGACTGGCTCAAGTTCCTCGACCACGAAGATGCGATCGACCGACACGCAATAGCGGCGCAGCAGGTCGTCGGGCAGCGGCCAGGAAGCGCCGAGCTTCAGGACATTGGCATCGGGCAGCACTTCGCGCACATAAGGATAACAGGTGCCGGCGGTGATCACGCCGAAGCTCGTGTCGCCCTTCTCCCAGCGATTAATCGTCGCTTGCGCGAAATAGGCTTTCAGCTTCGTCTCGCGCTCGAGCACCGCGCTGTGGCGCGGGCGGGCATAAGCCGGGATCATCACGTTCTTCGCTGGCTTCTCGATGAACGGCCGCGCCGGCGGCTCGTGGCGCTCGCCGAGCGTGACCGGGCTGCGCGTGTGCGACAGCCGCGTGGTCGAGCGCACGATCACTGGCGTGTCGAACAGCTCCGACAGCTCGAAGGCGAGCTTGGTGAAATCGAGCGCTTCCTGCGCATCACTCGGCTCGAGCACCGGCACCGTGGCGAGCGCGGCATACATCCGAGTGTCCTGCTCGTTTTGCGACGAGTGAATGCCGGGATCGTCGCAGATGGCGAGAACCAGCCCGCCGTTCACGCCGATATAGGTTTGCGACATGAAGGCGTCGGCGGCGACGTTCAGGCCGACATGTTTCATGGCGGCGAGCGCACGCCGGCCGGCGAAGGAGGCGCCGATGGCCACGTCGAGGGCGACCTTCTCGTTGGTCGACCACTCGGCGTGCAGGCTCTCGGCCGGATAGCGTCCCAGATTCTCGAGGATCTCGGTGCTCGGCGTGCCAGGATAGGCCGCGGCGACCTTCACCCCGGCCTCCCAAGCACCGCGCGCGATGGCTTCATTGCCAGTCAGCGGGCGAACGTCCTTCGCCGCCACGGGCGATAACTCGACAGCCTCGACCACTGCACGCATTCGCTCCCCGCGGTATTCCGCCATATTGGGAAGTCATAATTGCTTAATCGGTGCGGAGGGGATTTGAGGTAAGTCAAGTGCTGCCCGCCCTGGCGGTCAACCGCGCCGCAGTTTAGCTGTGTTTGAGCGCCTAGCGCGTGGCAGCAAATTTGGCCGCCTTGGCCTTGAGCCGCTCCACGGTCTTCGCCTTGTCCACGACGAAACGGCTGTGTGTGCCGGCGCTAATCGCCTCAAGATTGTCCTTGGCGGCAACGTCGAAGGTTACCTTGCGCCCCTCGACCGCGCTCACCGTCACCGTAATCTCTGCCATCATGCCGGGCAGCGTCGGTGCCAGATGTCGGAGCGATACTTCGATGCCGACCGAATCCTCGCCTGCGTCACCGTGCTCGAGAATGAGGTCGCGGCAGGTATGCTCGATATCGCGCACCAGATTCGGCGTGGAATAGACGCGACCTTCCTCGCCCATGAAGCCGATGGTGCGCTCCTTGTCGATCGTGATCTTGTTGGTTCGCGACACACCCGGACGAAGGGTTTCCTTCATTGCCACTCTCCTCAACTTTGAACTACGAAAGACCTACACAGACATTCAGACGGATCGACTTGACCAAGGTCAACCCGCGTACGCTTTAGATGCCCAGATAGGCCTCTCTCACCCGATGATCGGCCTGTATTTCGGCCGCGGCTCCGCTCAACGTCACCTTGCCGATTTCCAACACGTAAGCGCGGTCGGCGATGGCCAGAGCGGCGCGCGCATTCTGCTCCACCAAGAGGATGGTGAGGCTATCGTCGCGTAGAGCGCGGATCGAGGTGAGCAACTGGTCGACCAGATTGGGCGCAAGACCCATCGACGGCTCGTCCAGCAACAAGAGCTGCGGCTGCGCCATCAAAGCGCGGCCGATCGCTAGCATCTGTTGCTGACCGCCGGACAGCGCGCCGGCCGGCATGGCCATGATCGCCTCGAGCATCGGGAACAAGGTACAGACGCGCACGATCGATGCATTGACGTCCCCGTCGCGGCGGGACCAGGCGCCGAGCTTGAGATTGTCGAGCACCGACAAGGGCGCGAACACTTGCCGGCCTTCCGGCACCTGCGAGATGCCGAGAGCGACCCGCTCATGCGCGGGCAGCGTCTCGATTGGCTTGCCGAGAAAACGGATCGTGCCGCCGGTGATCGGCTGCACGCCGGAAATGGCGTGCATGAGCGTCGTCTTGCCGGCACCATTGGCGCCGATCAGCGTTACGATCTCGCCCGGCTCAACGCGAAGCGTAACGCCATGCAGTACCTCGATACGGCCATAGGCACTGCGGACGTTCTCAATCGAGAGCATGCGCTGCCTCCCGCAAACCGTGCGCGCCCAGATAGGCTTCGATCACCTCGGCGTTGGCGCGTACTTCTTGCGGCGTGCCTTCCGCCAGCGTGCGGCCGCGCGCTAGCACATGCACACGGTCGGAGATGTTCATCACCAGCCGCATGTCGTGCTCGACCAGCACAACGGTGACGCCATCCTTCACGACGGCGCGGATAACCTGATCGAGCTCCTGAGTTTCGACTGGATTGCAGCCGGCGGCCGGCTCGTCGAGCAAGAGCAGCGTCGGCTCGCTGGCGAGCGCCCGCGCGATCTCGAGACGCTTGAGCGCGCCATAGGCGAGCGAGCCGGCCGGACGAAATGCGGCATCGGCAAGGCCGACTCGCGCGAGTGCCGCACGTGCCGCCTCGGCCGTCGCCTTGTTCTGACGTTTGACCGACGGCAAATGCAACAGATCCGCCAGGATGCCGGTGCGCTCGTGTCGGTGACGGCCGACCATGACGTTCTCTAGCGCCGTCATACGCGAAAAAATCTGCAGGTTCTGGAATGTGCGCGAGAGTCCGCGGCGCGCGAGCTGATCGGGCGCGAGGCCGGTCACTGTCGTGCCGGCAAGCCGGATGCTGCCGTCGTGCGGTGTATAAATGCCGGAGACCAGATTGAGCAGCGTCGTCTTGCCGGATCCGTTCGGTCCGATGATCGAAAACACTTGGCCCGAAGCGATGGAAATATTGACGCCGTCGATCGCCCGCACGCCGCCGAAGGTAATCGCTAGCCGCTCGGCTTCCAGCATAGTCATTTGCGCCATCCAGCGAACGACGCGGCAAGCGAGGGCACGATGCCCCGGCGCAGGAAGATCATGAACACCATGACGATTAGCCCGAGCAGCGCCTGTTCGTATTCATGGAAAATCGTCAGCCCCTGCGGCAAAACCACGAGAACAACAGCGCCGACCAGCGATCCGAAGATCGATCCCATGCCGCCGAGCACGACCATGGCCACAAGCTCGATCGACCGCAGGAAGCCGGCAACATCCGGCGTCACCAGGCCGTTGAACAACGCGAGATAGGAGCCGGCGACCGAGGCGTAGACTGCGGAGATGATGAAAATAGTGAGTTTCTTGCTAGCGACATCGATACCGAGCACGCAGGCGGCAATCTCGCTGTCGTGGATCGCTTGCAGCGCCCGGCCGGTCGGGCTTTCCATCAGATTGCGCGCGAGCAGGAAACCGACGACGAAGGTCAAGCCCGCAATCCAATACCAAGTGCCCGATCCGCGTGCGCGCCAGCCGAACAAAGCCAACGTGGGCACGTTCATGCCGTCAGGACCGCCGGTCCAGCCAGCTTCATTGGTCAGCACGATGGCGACCAATAGCCCGAAGCCGAGCGTGGCGACGGCGAGATAGTGTCCCTTCAATCGCAGAATTGGCCGCCCCACCATGAATGCGACGGCGCCCGAGATCGCCGCGCCAGCAAGCAGGCACAGCCACGACGGCAGGCCGAAATGCGCCGGGCCGATCGCGACCGCATAGGCCCCGATGCCGAGAAAGCCGGCATGACCGAGGCTGACCTGCCCGGCAAAACCCATCAGCAGATTGAGGCCCACGACCGCCAGTGCGAAAATGAAAACCAGCGCGGCGACCCGGTAATAGTACATCGACGGAAACAGCAGGGGCAGCAGGACGACGATCGCAGCGACCGCTAGTGCCGGCAACCAGCGGCTTTGCAATAGCGCGCGCACACTCACACCCGTTCAACCTTGACCCGGCCGAGCAAGCCGTGCGGCATCGCAACCAGAACGACCAGTATGATAAGGAAGGCGACCGCGTCCTTGTAGTTCGACGACAGATATCCCGCGCTCAGCGCCTCGGTCATGCCGATTAGCAAGCCGCCGATAACGGCACCGGGCGCACTGCCAATGCCGCCCAACATTGCCGCGGCGAAGCCTTTCAGCGCCAGCAACGTGCCCACGTCGTAACTGGTGAGTGTGATCGGCGTGACCAGAATGCCGGCGATGGCGCCGATCGCGGCCGAGACGGCGAACGAAAAGTCGACAATGTGCCGCGTATTGACGCCGATGAGCCGCGCCGCCAGTCGGTTGGCCGCAGTCGCAATTACCGCTTTGCCGAGCATGGTGCGATCGACCAGCAGCCTCAGCAACACTACGATGATGGCAGCACCACCGAGCACGACGAAGCTTTGCGGCAAGATGGCCGCGCCGCCAATCTGTATTGGATCGGAACCGAACAGCGGCGGCAGACTATGGAAGCGTTTGTCGAAAACGATCTGTGCCAAGCCGCGCAGAAACACCGAGGCACCAATGGTGATCATGATCGCCGCTACTGGGCTCGCCCCGCGCGCCGGATCGATGGCGAAACGGTGCAAGGCAAATCCGACTGCGGTCGTCACGATGACCGCGATCAGCGCGGCCAACGGCAAAGGAACGCCGGCCAGTGCGACGAACACCGTCGTCATGCCGCCGAGCATGACAAACTCGCCCTGAGCAAAATTGATGATGTCGGAGGCGTTGTAGATCAGCGTAAAGCCGAGCGCGACCAGCGCATAGATGGCGCCGACGGTCAATCCCGAGAAGACGAATTGCAGCAACTCGGCCATCCCGCCGAAGGCCTCGCAGGAATTGCGTAAAAACCAGCAGGCTCTGATGAACCTGCCGGTCGTTATGTCACGTGCCGGGGATCAGCGTCCAGTCGCCGTTCGTGATCTCCAGCATATGGAACGCGGAGAGATCGAGGCCCATGTGATCGGTCGGCGACATGTTCACGATGCCGCCAGTGCCGATAAAGCCTTTGGTCTTTTCGATTTCGTCACGCACCTTGGCGGCGTCGGTGCTTTTAGCTCGCTCCATCGCCTGGACCAGAATCATTAGCCCGTCATAGGCGTGACCGCCGAAGGTCGACACCGCCTGCTTGGTTCTGTCCTGATAGGTCTTCGTGTAGTTCACCACTACGGGCTTTTGCGGATCGTTGGCCGGCAATTTGTCCGCAATCAGAATCGCGGCCGCGGGGAGCCGCACGCCCTCGGCGGCAGGGCCGGCAAGTTCGATGAACTGTTTGGAAGCGACGCCGTGGCTTTGATAGAGCGGGAGCGTGATGGCGAGCTGCTTGTAGTTGCGCGTTACGATCGCCGGGCCTTGACCGAAGCCCGGATTGACCACCGCCTGCACACCCGCCTTGTTCTTGATGTTGGTGAGCTGAGGTGTCATGTCGCTGTCGCGCGGGCCGTAAGTTTCCTCGGTGACAATGGTGATGCCGGCCTTGGACGCAACCGCTACGCATTGGTCACGCATCGACTTGCCGAAGGCATCGGTGCCGGAGATCAGCGCAATGTGCGTCAGGTTGCGGCTCTTGAGGTCGGCAAAGATTTTCTCACAAGCCATCCGGTCGGTGTGCGGGGTCTTGAACACCCATTTGCGCACCGGCTCGATAATCTGGACCGCGCCGGCCAGCGAAATGAACGGGATCTGCGCTTCTTCGAATACCGGGATCATCGCAAGCGTGGAGCCGGTGGTGCTGCCGCCAACCACCGCGACCACTTTGTCCTCTTCCACCAGACGCGTTGCAAACGTGCGCGCAGTGTCGGCATTGGCGGCATCATCATAGACGATAAGCTGCAGCTTCTGACCGTTCACACCGCCCTTGGCGTTGATCTCGTCGACATAGATTTCCAGAGTCTTCTTTTCTGGATCGCCGAGGAAGGAGGCTGGTCCGGTTACCGACAGGACGGCACCAATTTTGATTTGCGCGGACACCGGGCTGGCGCTGAGCAGGGCACAAAGTGCGAAAACAGCCGATGCCGTAATGGATTGCCATGCCCTCATTGGTTTCCCCCATTTTTTGGCTCTGATTTTGAATGATAATGCATAGCAGACGGACTGATACAACCGCTTGACTAATTTCAAGGCAGGCGCCTACCCCGCAAGGGATGGTGTGTTGCCCGGCGTCTATCTTATTCCGCCAACTACAGGGCTTCCTCGATGGCAGAAACCGAAGTCCTAAGGGTCGGCATCGTCACCGTGTCCGATCGCGCTAGCACCGGGACCTACCGCGATACCAGTGGCCCGGCAATTGAAGAATTCCTGCGTGAGGTGGTGACGACGTCCTGGCGCACGCTGGCGCGGCTCGTGCCAGATGGCATCGACAGCGTACGCGACGTTCTCGTCGAATTGGCCGACCGGGAAAAATGCGACCTGATATTCACCACCGGTGGCACTGGTCCGGCGCCGCGCGATCTCACGCCGGAAGCCACCCAAGCCGCCTGCACGCGTCTGATGCCGGGCTTCGGCGAGCTGATGCGCTCGGAGAGCCTGAAACAGGTGCCGACCGCGATCCTGTCGCGGCAGACTGCCGGCATCCGCGGCAAGACGCTGATCGTCAATCTGCCCGGCCGGCCAAGCTCGATCCGCTTTACGTTGCAGGCGGTATTCCCGGCAATCCCCTATTGCCTCGACCTGATCGGCGCGGCGCGCATCGACACCGACGCCACAAAATGCAAAGCGTTCCGGCCGCCGCCATAACTTGAGTTTCGTTAAACGAGAATTACCTGATGTAATTTAGAACGCTACGGATCGAGAAAGAATCCCAATGGAAATGACACCCTATCTCGCGCCCGGGAAATTTATCGACAGCAACTCGCCGCAAGTCGTCGTTTTCGCAAAGAAGGCTGCCGAAGGCGCGCGCGACATGCGCGCAGCGGTCTTGCGGCTGTTTCACGCAGTGCGCGACGGTATCATTTATGACCCTTACGTGAGTTTCGCCGACCCGGCGAACTACCGGTCAAGCACGGTTCTCGCCGCCGGGCGCGCCTTCTGCATTGGCAAGGCGGCGCTGCTCGCCGCCGGGGCCCGCGTAATCGGCGTTCCATCCCGCGTCGGTTATGCCGACGTGCGCAACCACCTCACCTCACCGCGACTCTACGAGAGGATAAAAACTGACACATTCCGCTGGCACTCTTACACCGAGTTGTACTTGTCGGGACGCTGGGTGAAGGCGACGCCGGCCTTTGATCGCGCGCTGTGCGAGCGGGCCGGGATCAAACCGCTCGATTTCGATGGCGAGAAGGATTCATTGTTTCACCCGTTTGACAGAGCCGGCCGACGGCACATGGAATATCTGAAGGACCGCGACACGTACGCCGACGTGCCGTTCGACATTATTGTTGCTGATTTCCGCAAACACTATCCGAGCCTCATGAGCGGCAGCGGCCTCGCCGGAGACTTCCGCGCGGAAGCCGTCGCCGAGACCCAGGCGCGTCGCTGATAGCAGCGCTCACTTCACCAGCTTGCGCCCGGTAACGGCTTCCAAGTTCTTATAGAAGATCTTGTCGCTGGTCGCCTTGTCGAACCTGAGCGAGTCGAGAATCTGCAAGGTGACGCGCGGATACATCGCACCGTTTTCCGGGTCGAACGGGCAATCGGAGGCGAACAGGATCTTGTCGGTCTGGTAGAACTCGAGACCGCACTTGGTCGCCGGCACTCCACCGAACACCGCGGTATCGGCGTAGAAGTCCTGCTTGAAATAATCGAGCGGCCGCTTTTTCAGGCTCTTGCGCAGCGCCACGTAATCCTCGTCCGTGGTGCGCGAGCCGAGTACGTCCCAACCCGGGCCGATGCGGCCCTCAAGCATCGGCACGATGCCGCCGAAGTGGTGGGTGATGATTTTTAAGTTCGGGTGGTTGTCCATGATCTTGGAGAATACCAGCCGCGCCATAGCGGTCGCCGTCTCGTAAGACCAGCCGAAGGTCCACCAGATCTCGTAGAGCGATTTCTTCTCGTCGATATAGTCCGCCATCTCGGCGCCACGCGTCGGATGCAGCCAGATCGGCTTGCCCAGCTCGTTCATTTTTTTCCAGAACGGCAGATATTGTGGCCTGTCGATCGGCTTGCCGGCGACGTTGGTGTAGATCTGCACGCCCAATGCACCGAGCTGGTTTATGGAGCGTTCGGCTTCGGCGATGCCGGCGTCCGGTGCATCCAGCGAAATCTGCGCCACCCAGCCGGGGAAATGCATGCTTTCCTTGGCGCACAATTCGGCGAGGCCGTCATTGATCATGCGAATGAATTCGTCGATCTGTTGCGGGCTCGTGGCGAATTTCTCGATCGGCGGTTGCGGATAGGAAATGATCTGCTGGTAGTCCTTGTGCGTGTCGATGATCCTCTTTCGCGCATCGAGATCGTAGAGCGGCGGAATTGAGCGCACGCGTTTGCCCATGTCCTTATACTGGCCGGCGATTTGGAGCATCTTCTCGAAGAATCGTTTCGGAAAAAAGTGCGTGTAAGCGTCGATACGCATTGGCGTTTCCCCTGTTGAGCAGGAGGCTTTTTACACGCCCACTTTTTTCGTGTCGACCTCCGGACCGACGGCCGGAGCCCCGGCACAAAAAGCGACAGCAACTGATGCCATCTGCGGATCGTAGTGCGGTTGATTGTCGGTCAGCACCTTGGCGTTCGCGCTCCAGACCCCGTGTCGCCGAAGGTCAGGATCGATGTGATCACCTGCGGGTGGAAGCATTGGGCGAAGTCTAGTTCCCACCAGTTGGCCGTGCCCGACGCATGGCTGAAACGCGAGACCCAACGGATATACGGATATGATGACGACCGGTTCTGGTTCCTAGTGAGATGGCTTCCGGCCCGTGGCGTTCGCCGATGCGAGCAGACGCTCGGCAACTCATCAAGCGTCTGATCCAGGTGACGCGGTGCCAAGCGGTGGACCGATTGTTGCCTTTTCGCCGCAGCGGATATTTGAGCCGGTCGGGGTGGCATACCGAGTCGGTGGTGACGGTTCCGAACCGGCAGAGCCAGCCGTGATTGAGGGCGAATCGCGGTCGCCTTCGACCTTCAGCACACGCATCCCGCACGAGCAACAGCACGCCACAGCCGCCGTGGCAGCTACGGCGGATGCTCTTAAGCACCGGACCCGGCGCCCGCCGCGACAAAGGTGTTTGCGGAATATCATGCAAGCCAGTTGCAAGCCGGCCCACGCACTCCGCCGCCATTGCAAGGTGGACACGGTTGGGGCAAATTTAGCTTGATTTCAATCAAGGAAAGAGTCTCGGACGGGGGCTTCTAGTGCTTCGAAGAATTGGTTTGGGGCCCAACTATGGTACCGTTGTGGCCAATAACTCGATGGCGAAATGAACAAAGCCAACTAACGGGAGGAAAGAAACAAATGCTATCCAGGTATGTAACCGGCGCGATTGTCTCACTCGTCTTCGGCATCTTTGCTGCAGGCAGCGCCTTCGCGCAAGACACGGTCAAAATCGGCCTCATAGTGGGGATGACCGGTCAGCAGGCCTCGACAGGCAAACAGATCAAGGCCGCCGTCGACCTTTACATGAAGGAACACGGCGACATGGTTGCTGGCAAAAAGATTCAGGTCATCCTGCGCGACTCAGCCAGCGTGCCCGACAACACCAAGCGGCTAGCGCAGGAACTGATCGTCAACGACAAGGTCAACGTGATTGCCGGCTTCGAGATCACGCCTGCGGCGCTGGTCGTCGCGCCACTCGCCACCGAAGCGAAGGTGGTCGAGTTGGTCATGGCCGCGGGCACCTCGATCATCACCGAGAAGTCACCTTATATCGTGCGCACCAGCTTCACGCTGCCGCAGTCGTCGGTGATCGTCGCCGATTGGGCGGCGAAGAACAACATCAAGAAGGTCGTCACCATTGTCTCCGACTACGCCCCGGGCGCCGACGCGGAAAAGTCCTTCACTGAGCGCTTCAAAGCGGCCGGCGGTGAGATCGTCGAATCGATCAAGGTGCCGCTCGCCAATCCGGATTTTGCGCCGTTCTTGCAGCGCGCAGCTGACGCCAAGCCTGACGCCATCTTCATCTTCGTGCCGTCGGGCCAAGGCGGTACATTCATGAAGCAATACACCGAACGCGGCCTCGACAAAGCCGGCATAAAACTGATCGGCCCCGGCGATGTGACCGACGACGACCTGTTGCCCGGCATGGGCGACGCCGCTATCGGGACCGTCACCGCGCACCTGTATTCGGCCGATCATCCGAGCGAAATGAACAAGAAATATGTCGCTGCGTTCGAGAAGGCCAACGGCTTCCGTCCGAACTTCATGTCGGTCGGCGGCTATGATGGCATGCACTTGATCTACGCCGCGCTGCAGAAGACCGGCGGCAAGGCCGACGGCGACTCACTGATCGCAGCGATGAAAGGGATGAAGTGGGAAAGCCCGCGCGGACCGGTCTCGATCGATCCCGAGACCCGCGACATCGTTCAGAACATCTATATGCGTAAGGTCGAGAAGAAGAACGGCCAGCTTTACAATGTGGAGTTCGAGACCTTCCCGGATGTCAAGGATTTCGGCAAGCTTAAGAAATAAGGACTGAATGTATGGCGCGCGGCTGAACCCTGCCGCGCGCTCGTATCATACAGCCAGGCCCGTTCCCACCGCGACAAGCCGAATTCGCAGCGCTCATATGCTGACCATCCTTTTCGACGGAATCGCCTATGGCATGCTGCTGTTTGTGCTCGCTTCGGGGCTTGCCGTGACGCTCGGCTTGATGAATTTTGTCAACCTCGCACACGGCTCATTCGCCATGGCGGGCGGCTACGTCACCGTCATTATCGTAAACCGCCTCGGCGTACCGTTCTTTGCCGCGCTGCCGATCGCCTTTTTGGTCACCGCTGTCCTCGGTTTTCTGTTCGAGCGCGCGCTTTACTCGCATGTCTACGGGAGGAGCCATCTCGACCAGGTGCTGTTCACCGTGGGCCTCGTCTTCATGTCGGTAGCGGCTACGGATTACGTGCTCGGCTCCAGCCAGGTGTTCGTCCAAGTGCCCAGCGTGTTACAGGGCCAATTCAATGTCTACGGCATCGGCATCGGCCGCTATCGGCTAATGATCGTCGTGCTGTGCGGGCTGCTCACCATCGGGTTGCAACTAATCTTGTCTAACACGCGCTTCGGCAGTCGCCTACGCGCCGCTGTCGACGACAGTCGGGTCGCGCGCGGTCTTGGTATTGATGTCAATTGGGTCTTCTCGCTCACCTTCGCGTTCGGTTCGGGTCTCGCCGGTCTTGGCGGTGCGCTCGGCACCGAGATTCTGGGACTCGATCCCACCTTTCCGCTCAAGTTCATGATCTATTTTCTGATCGTAGTGACGGTCGGCGGCACCTCCAGCATCACCGGCCCGTTTCTCGCCTCGCTGCTGCTCGGTATCGGCGACGTTGCCGGCAAGTATTTTGTGCCCACGCTCGGTCCCTTTGTCATCTACACTATCATGATCGCCGTGCTGATCTGGCGGCCGCAAGGGTTGTTTGCCCGCGCGGGATCCCGGTGAGCTGCTTATGATTCCGTCACCTTCCGTCGTGCGGAGTGCGTCCGAGTGGCTAGCCACGCGTGCCCGCTGGCATCCGCTCGAATTCGTGTTCTGGGTCGTCGCCTTTGCTGCGTATTTTGTGCTGCCCGACCGTCACCTGATCCTCACTGAGATTGCCTGGCTTGGCCTGTTTGCGCTTTCGCTCGATCTAATCCTCGGCTACGCCGGCATCATTTCGTTGGGACACGCCGCCTTTTTTGGGGTCGGTGCCTACACCGCAGCGCTCTTGGCCAAGTATGGGATCATCGACGAGCCGGCAGCCGCGATGGTGGTCGCCGGCCTGACCGCGATGGTGCTCGGCTTTGCCACCAGCTTCCTGGTACTGCGCGGCTCCGACCTCACGCGGCTGATGGTAACGCTCGGCGTGGCGCTGGTGCTGCGCGAACTAGCAAACCGATACAGCTGGCTCACCGGCGGCGCCGACGGGCTGCAAGGCGTAACCATCAAGCCGATCTTCGGGATGTTCCGTTTCGACATGTTCGGCCACACAGGCTACATCTATTGCCTCATCGTGCTATTCGTCTTTTTTCTGATCGCGCGGCGTCTGGTGAACTCGCCGTTCGGCCTGTCGCTCTTGTCGGTCAAGGGCAATCCGTTGCGCTCATCTGCGATTGGCATCTCGGTCGATGCGCGGCTGATCGCGATTTATACCGTCGCCGCCGGTTATGCCGGCGTTGCCGGCGCGCTGCTCGCGCAAACTACCGCCTTCGCGTCGCTCGAGGTGTTCTCGTTCGATCGCTCGGCCGATCTGCTGCTGGTGCTGATCCTCGGCGGCACCGGTTATCTGTATGGTGGTCTGATCGGCGCCGTTATCTTCAAGTTCATGCAAGACTTCCTTTCGTCGCTGACGCCGCAATACTGGCCGTTCTGGATCGGCCTCGTGCTCGTGGTACTTGTGCTGGTCGGGCGCGAGCGTATGC
>Ga0207780_1000246_pt1 | contig 15096 bp, 14 predicted proteins | sample LuqExpMetageno45_FD_187803 | JGI IMG/M metagenome (GOLD analysis project Ga0207780, IMG submission 187803) | Tropical forest soil microbial communities from Luquillo Experimental Forest, Puerto Rico - Sample 45 (SPAdes) | ecosystem: Environmental > Terrestrial > Soil > Tropical forest ...
CCGTGTTCCCGATTTCGACAGCCAGCACGATGCTCATCTTGCATCCGCGCATCGGTGGAAAGGCAAGTGCTGCGGTCATCACCTATGGCCTGTTTGGCTTGGCGGGCATCGGCGCCGGCCTGACCGCCTTGAATCTTGCCATCCTACCGCTTGGCATCATCCCAGCGCTCGCGTTAGCTCTGCTCGTTCCCATCACCTGGAATATGACGGTATGGGTCATCCGCATGCGCGCCCCTGATTTTTTCAAGCTGCGAGCACCAGTTGACAGGTGGAACTGAGCAGGGACGTGGGGTGCGTTGATGTCGACAATCCTTAGACGCTTCAAAATCCGGCTACTGATTTCTTTCTCTCTCGGGACGCTAATATTTTTGCCAATTAACAAAGCGCTTGCTGATTATCCAGAGCATCCAATTAAACTAGTTGTTTGTTTCCCCCAGGCGGGGGCGCTGATATCTCCGCACGCTTAATCAACGTCCAGCTCGGTGAAGCACTTGGCGGGCCTGTGATAATTGAGAATCGCGGCGGGGCGGGCGGTAGCATAGCCACGGTGGCAGTCGCTCATGCCAAACCGGACGGATACACGCTTCTAATGTGCTCGAGCACTTTCGTCGTTAATCCGAGCTTATATGAAAATATAGCCTACGATCCGTTCAAGGATTTCATCCCGATAACGGTGCTTGCAGTATCGCCAAACGTATTCGTGGTACCAGCGCAATCCGACATCAAGAACATGACGCAATTTCTGGCGACAGCCAGATCGAATCCCGGCAAACTCAATTGGACGAGTCCCGGCGCAGGTACAACTCCGTACCTCGCTGGAGAGGTTCTAAAAATGCGCACTGGGATTAATATGGTCCATATCCCGTTCACTGGTGCGGCACCCGCAACAACTGCAGTGATTTCCGGCCAGGTCGATCTTTATTGTGCCAACAGTGGCTCGGTGGCTGCCCTGGTCAAGGCTGGAACAGTACGGGCTATAGCCGTGACATCAAAGCAAAGATGGCCCGATCTCCCCGACGTACCAACTCTTGATGAGCTTGGTATCAAAGATGCTGAATCGGATACGTTCCAAGGAATATGGGCGCCTTCGGGCACGCCGAAATATATCGTCGAACGGATAGCCAAGGAACTTCAGGCGATTCTCGCTCGCCCGGAAATCAAAGAGAAATATAAAAACGCAGGATTTATGGCTACCGGGGAACCGCCAGATGTCTTCAGCGCACGCATAGCTCATGAGGTGCCGCTGTATAAGGAAATCATCGACAAAGCCGGCCTAAAAATTAAGTAATGCGATCCAATCCAAGCTTTGGAACGAGAACTGGAGATATCATTTATTGCCTCTGCGTGTTCAGCCGTATGGGTTGGCCGGTTCGCGCAGATTCCTCAATAGCAATTGTTGTTTCTAAGTTGATCATGGCTTGTTCAGGGGTTGCGTGAATCGACGCGACACCCGTGGACAGAAAATCGAGCCATGCGCGCGTCTCGTTGCCAAGCGACCCCCAAAAATTCCCCATGGCCCAGTCGCCACCCGAATTGCTTCCGAGGAAAGCCATGTTGACGTGATGATCGGGCACATAAGGATGTGGAATGCCGCGATCAGAGTAAAGGATATGATTTAAATGATCGTCATCGATAATCATGGTGCCTTCGGCTCCGAGGAGTTCAACGCGGTCATATTGACCAAGAGTGGGGTATCGCTCTGGCAGCGCGTAGCTGATGCCAAGGTTGAACACTGCGCCGTCCGCAAAAGTAACAATCGCCCACGTGACGTCGTCGGCTTGATACCCCGCTTTCTTGAAAAGACCAGATTGCCCCCGGGCTACAACCTCAACCGGCGAATTTCCCTCCAAAAACCAGCACATCAAATCGACGTAGTAGGTTAAAACGTCAAGAACAGGAGTGGCGTGAGGATCACGTTTCAGTATGGAAAATGTCGTTGCACGCGAATTATATACGCGCGCTGTGCCGCCGATGATCCGCCCTAAACGCTCATGCCGAATTTGCTCTTTTGCGTGTAGGAAACACTCCTTGAAACGTCTGCTATAACCGACCCGCAGCATCCCCTTCGTTTCGTTCAACGTTTGCAGGACTGTTTTTGCGTCTGAAAGGGACAGAGCAATCGGTTTTTCGACCAGCACCGGCTTACCGAGCTTCAAAGCTGCACATACTGGCTTCGTATGCTCGTTCTCCGGCGTCGATACAAATACGGCATTCACATTTGGATGGGCAATGATTTCGTCGTTGTTTGACGAATAAAAATTAGCGTTGGCTTGATCGGCAAGTGTTTGAGCCTTCGCTAGATCAAGGTCTGAAACCGCGAGAAAATCCACCGCCGGATGTTTGGTGGCTAGCTTGGCTCGCAATGTCCCGATACGTCCAGATCCAACAACGGCGATACCAAGGCGTTTGTGGGTCATCGACTTCTCCTAGTGAGGAGCCTTCATAAGTGGCGCTGTTTCCTGTCGGGCGTTGGTTCAACCGTCGCTACGAAATGAACTCGGGTATCAGGCCTTGCAGGGCCTTTCCGTGGAAGACGTTTGCAATATTGGTTAGCACCGCCTCGGTTTCTTCGATCATATACTCCGGCTCTCCTCCGGAGATGTGCGGGGTCCAGAGCACGTTCTGGAGTTCAAGCAGAGGCGTATCCGCAGGCACCGGCTCGAACCGGTAGACGTCCAAAGCAGCGCCGCCCAAATGGCCACTCTTGAGGTTTTCATACAGGGCCGTTTCGTCGAGGATGCCGCCGCGTGCGGTGTTGATCAAATAAGCACCTCGTTTCATCTTGGTAAAGAAATCGCGCCCTGCAAACTTCTCGGTATCCTTTCCATATGGCAGATGCAACGACACAAAATCGGACTGCGCCAACAAGTCATCAAGCGGCGCGTAGGAAACCCCTCCGTATTTGCTTTCTTCTTCCGGGCTAAATCGATTCCGCTTAAAATAAAGAACGCGCATTCCTATGTCACGCATCCGCCGAGCCACAAATCCGGAAGTCTCGCCGAGTCCAATGAACCCGATGGTGCTGCGGGAAAGGATCTTGAAATTACGAATTCCCGCCCAGTTGAACTTGTTTTGCGGTGGACCTTTGGCGAAAGTGGGCGGCTTCGTTGAATCTCGGCGGTCGACAATGCTGCGATGGGCGTGAAGCAGATTACGAGCAAGCGTGAGTACAAGCGCCGTGATGTGGTCCGCGCCTGACTGACTGGTCAAACGAGCGAGATTGGCAACAGGTACGCCAAGCTTGCGCGCCGTTGCAAGATCGATATTGCCGCAGGAGCGGCCGAATTGTTGAACAAGCCGCGTTTTAGCCCCACACGCCTCCAACCGTTTTTTGTCAAGCCTGGAAGATTCTAGAACGACAAAATCAGCAGAGGGCAATGCGCGATCAAGCATTTCCTCATTCTGACATATGGTCGTCTCAATTTCCCGCGGCAATTCGAGTCTGTCAGCCATTGTAGTTAGCGCCCTGAGTGGCGCAGAGAACTCCTCACCAAAATAATACCGTAATGCCTTTTCGCCTTCGGGAGTCGATGTGCGTCGCAAGCCAATTTCCATAAGCCGAAACAGGGTGTCTTCTTCGGCAAAAATGACGTGAATTGGTTTTTGATCCATTGCGTTATCTAACTTTCGCAATTTATTGGCGACGGCAGTTTCAATCTATCATTTCAAGCGGCCGATGACAGCTAATGCGGAAAACGATTTCGAAACGCGGTACTCCTATGACTTGTGCTAATCGCTCAGGCGAATTGCGCGTCATATCAAACCGACTAATTTTGTTGCGGAGAGCATGTCTGACCTGCTTTTATCAATCGATCCGTCTCGACAATGGTTGTGGCAAAGGAACAAGCATGTCTCATAAAATTGCAGTTCTCGGCACTGGTGCGAACGGCAGTTGTATTGCCGCTAATCTTGTCGATGCGGGCCTCGACGTGAGCCTTATTGACCAGTGGCCATCACACGTAGAAGCGATGCGGGCGAACGGCATCAGGATCACAATGCCGGAAAGCACGTTGCACGTACCGGTGCGCGCCTATCACCTATGCGATGTCTGTACCTTAAAGGAAATGTTCGATGTCGTTCTACTAGCTATGAAGGCCTACGACACGCGATGGGCGTGCGAGTTGATCAAGCCGCATCTGGCGGCGGATGGCATTCTCATTGGCATGCAGAATGCCATGACGGCCGACAATATCGCTGACGTGATTGGCCCTGCACGAACGTTAGGCTGCGTTGTTGAATTATCATCGGAAATGTTTACGCCTGGCTTGGTGACGCGTAACACGCCACCGAAAAGAACCTGGATCGGTATTGGCAGCCTTGATCACGGGCCCAATCAGAGGCTGGCAGAAATACAAGCGCTGCTCAGCCCTGTCGGGCGAGTGGAAATAAAGCCCAACATCCTGGCGGCGAAGTGGACGAAACTCATCGTCAATGCGATGTGTCTTGGCCCATTTGCTATGGTGGGCCTAACTCTGTCCGAGGCGGTCAAAGTACCGAGCATGCGCGAGCTAATCATTGAAATCGGTGACGAAGCCGTGCGAGCCGGGCGGGACCTCGGTTATCCGATTGAACCGATCATGGGACTGACACAGGAGGATCTGGCGGGCTCCAATCGGCCCACAGAGAAGCTCTTCGACAAGCTTGCGAGCGATATCGGACCGGGCCGGGGGCTTAACACCGTATTGCAGGATCTGCTTAAAGGCCGCGCAAGCGAGGTTGATATGATCAATGGTCTCGTCGTAGAAGAGAGCCAGCGCCGCGGTTATTCGGCTCCCGCCAACGCTCGCATCGTCGAAATTGTTAGGCAGATCGAGGCTGGCGCCCTCAAGCCGACGCCGGCCAATATGAAGTTGGCGCTTGATATACCTACATAAATCTAACAGAAGCGGCCACCACGCTACGAACCCTTTTGCGGGGATTGCGATGTTCGCGGCCGTCCGCTTTACAGCTTTTTAATACCGGCCTGATCAATAATGGCTTTGAACATTTTAATTTCCTTGGTGATGCGCGCCCAGGCCGCATCTCCGCCCCTCGGCCGGGCCAAAAAACCAGCCTGGTAGAGCTTCGCTTTTGTTTCCGGTGCGGAGAGGACCTGGAGGGTTTCCTTCTCGATCCACTTGACAATCTCGGGCGGCGTTTTGGCTGGTGCCAGCAGCGCGGTATCGGTTGCGAAAATGAAATCCTCGTAGCCCGCCTCCTGCATGGTTGGAACATCCGGCAAGTCTGGCCAGCGGCTTTCTGCCGAAACCGCAAGGCATCGCAGTGTACCGGCCCTAATATGCGGTTGCGCTGGCGGCAGTGAGCTGGAACACAACTGAACGGTGCCGCCGAGTAACGCTTGCAACGCCTCACCACCACCCTTGAAGACAATTTCCTCCATCTTGGGCAGTTTCTCGCGGATTTTCAGAACTTCGGTTTGAATCCAAAGCGTCGAGCCAATCGGCGGCGTCGAGACGTTGAATTTTTCTGGATTGGCTCTGACGAGCGCGACGAACTCCTTCATCGTTTTTGCCGGCAGCTCGGATTTGACTACGAAGGTATCGGGCGATGTGGCCAATTCGCTGACCCCCACGAAGTCGTTGTATGGGTCGAAGGAGAGCTTGCGAAAGAGACCGACGTTGACTGAGTAGCCACTGGTCACCAGCACTAACGTGTAGCCATCCGCTTGCGAGTGGGCGGCATAGTCGACGCCGATATTCGCGCCGCCGCCGCTGCGGTTTTCAATGACGAATGTCTTGCCTGTCGATTGTTGCAACGCAGCCGCAATTATGCGGCCGACAATGTCAGAGGGCCCGCCGGGCGAATTGGGCACCACGATCTTGACCGGACGTTCCGGATAGGCGGAATGCGCTGATTGAACACGCATGAAAGCGGCGCTTCCGGCTGCCAACGCGGCTGCAGCTCTCATGATGCGGCGGCGCGATAATACGGTGTTTAGCACGTCGAGTTTTTTCATTTTCCTCTCCCGTGTAGCGAAAATTTTCTGCAAATGTGTCCGCTTAAGTCCTGAATAGAATCGGAAACTTTTCGATCTGGTATCATTATGGGTACGCCGGCAAGAGCCTGGCACAATTCTCAAAGTTTCTCACAGTTCAGATATTGGGCATGGGCAGCGTCCTGATCACGCTCTACTCCACTGGCCTGTTTTTTGCGTTCTTCACGATGTTGCCTAGGAAGTCGCGCCGCGAGCGCCAGTATTACAAAAATTATTTCCTGCGAGTTGGTTTCTTTGATCGTGTAGCTTTTGTGCGAAGCTTTTCCGTTCGTACATTGTCGATCTCCGTGCTTCAAGACCTGAACACGACGCTGTGGCGAAGGTTGAGGCTGTCGCAGTATGCCTAAACGCTCTAATTGAATTGCCGCTACTTGTAGCAACTCGGGCCTTCCAGTTTAGGCCATGCAAGTATGTGCAACTGTGTTGATTTAAATCAAACCAATAAACGCGATGTTCGCGGACAAAAATAATATGTCTGAGCGGTTGAAGAACAAGACTGCGATCGTGGTGGGCGCTGGTTCGGCCGGCCAGGGCTGGGGCAACGGTAGAGCCACCGCCGTCGCGTTTGCCCGTGAAGGTGCCCAAGTGCTCTGCGTCGACGTCAACCTCAGCGCAGCCGACGAGACCGTCGACCTGATTGCCCAAGAGGGGGGTACGGCAAGGTCGTTCCGTGCGGATGTCAGCAACAGTGCCGACGTTGCCGCGATGGTCAATTTCTGTCGAAGCGCCTATGGCCGCATCGATATACTCGACAACAACGTGGGCATTCTCGAAGTTGGCGGGGTCGTCGAAATTTCCGACGCCGAGTGGGACCGCGTATTGGCCGTCAACCTGAAGGGCGCGTTTCTTACCATGAAACACGTCATTCCTATCATGGTAGCGCAGGGAGGCGGTTCAATCATCAACATTTCCTCGATCGCATCGATCCGTTACACCGGCGTACCTTATGCGACCTATTACGCCTCGAAGGCGGGGCTCAATCACCTGACGCGCACCACGGCCGTCGAATATGCGCCGAAAAAGGTGCGTGTAAACGCGATTCTGCCCGGCCTGATGAAAACGCCGATGGTGGAGAATGCTGCCGGACTCACCAAGGCCTATGGCGATGGCGACGTCGAAGCTATGTGGAGTACCCTCGCGCGCCGCGTGCCCATGGGATTTAACGGCGACGCTTGGGATGTGGCTCGGGCGGCGGTTTTCCTGGCAAGCGAGGACAGCCGCTACATCACGGGAATTGAGTTAGTCGTCGATGGCGGGCTCACGTTGAAATATGCCTGAATCGCGTGCTGAAGAACGCTGATCCACGCTCAAACCTCGATAGCGTTATTTCTTTGCGTCAGCATAGGGATAGATGATGTCTCCCGACTTGTAACGTGGCGGGGCGACGATTGTTTGAACAGACATATCGCTGAATTGATCGACACTATTGCCGATGATGCTATGGTACTGGACTTGGAGCACGCGTGCTTCGGCCCATTCCCCTTCGTTTCCAAACTTAACGTCGCCGACAACGGTCGGGAATGTCGCGTTGCGGATGTAATCCGCAAGCTTATCATCGTTCAAGCTCCTAGTGGCTTCGATTGCCTGTGCAAGCACTTGCATGTAGGCATAAGCGAATGGCGGTGCGTAAAAGCCGAGCGGATCAGTACCCTCGGTCTGCGCAATCGTTTGGTATTTTTTTAGGAAACTGGACATTTCCGACGTTTGCATGATCTTCACCGGCAACCAGAAATCGTAGTTCACGAAGCCGTTGAGTAGCGGACCCAGCTGCGCCTTTAGCATCGTTGTTTGTGGGCCGACCATGCAACCGCCGATCATTTTTGGTGTGAAACCGACCTCGTTGATGGCGCGAATCATACCGACGGAATCGAGCGGATACGAACAGATTACGACGAGGTCCGGATTTGTCGCTCGTACCGCTCGAACAATCGGCGCAAAACCGGTGGTTGCCGGCGGATAGGTCTGATCATATACGATGGTCAACCCAGCAGCTTTAGCATTCTCACGCACGCCCATAGAGTTGTTATGCGAAGCCTCGGCGTTCGCGCCCACGATGGCCAGAGTTTTGGGCTTCGGGTTCTGCTCCATCGCGATATCGAAGAATCCTTTGGTCAGAGCGGATTTTGCATCCGGACCCAAGGGGATCATTGCGAAGTAACGCGGATACTTGAATTCGCTATTGACCGCGGTTCCGAACAGGCCAATGAGCAGCTTCCTCCGCTGAATGGCGATTGGCATGACAGGCGCCAACATGTTGGTGGCGTAGCCGCCCATGATTAGGTCTACTTTGTCGATATCCAAGATCTTGGTGTAGATGCCGGGAATGTTCGCGGGGTTGCTCTGATCGTCGTAGTAGACGAGGCTCACCGACCGGCCGAGCAGTCCGCCCTTGGCGTTGACGTCCTCTTCCCAGATTTTCATAGCGATTAGCGCGGATTTTCCGTTGGCCGCGAGCGGTCCGGTCAATGAAATGCCGAAACCGATTCGAATCGGATCGGCGGCGGTCGCGGACAGGCATCCTAAAGTGGTCGCTATGATTGATGCGGCAATACAAATAATTAATCGAGGCAGCAGGCGGTGAAACATTTGTTGCTCCCGGCTACCATGTGGACACCCGCCGACTTGGCGAGTCGGCAATTTGCTGCCAGTTAAAAGATTATCGTGTTTTTGCTGCTGCAGAATCAAAATTCTTATTATGTCCGGCATAACGTTATTTTATTGGTGGCGCCGAACCTCGGGACCTATCCTGACGCCCTTGCATTGCGCCTCTTTAGCTGTAGCAAACATGAACTTGTTGGAGTGAAGAACGGGCGCTTCAACCAGCAGTGCGGAGATTTACGTGAACCACAAAAAGATCTGGAAGGAAGTTGAGTTCTTCAGCGACGGCCTGAAATTAGCAGCCTATCTGTATACGCCTGCGGATTGGGCGCCTGACACAGTGGCGCGCCCGGGTATAGTCGTTCTGCACGGCTATTCGGGCATGAAAGACGTGTATGGTCTCGACGTACCGGAGCGACTGTGGCGTGAGGGTTACTTCGTCCTGGCGATCGACCATCGCGGCTTTGGAGACAGTGAAGGCAAACGCGGCCGGCCCAACCCTCTTGAGCAAGCACAGGATATTTATGATGCCGTGACCTATCTGGAGACGGTAATGGGTGTCGATCCGGATCGGATCGGTATTTATGGGACAAGCTGGGGCGGTGGCACCGCCATCTGGGCTGCGGCTTTCGATAAGCGTATCAAGGTTGTTGTATCCGCCGTGATGGTATCGGACGGTGAACGCTGGATGCGCACGGTGCGACGTCTCTACGAATGGCCCGAATTCGAAGCCAAAGTCCGTACAGCCGCGCGCCATCGCGTCGCCACCGGCACGGTTGAGCGTATCGAACTCACCGATCTCATGATCTCAGATCCACATACGAAAATGGTTTTCGCCAAGCATCACGTGAAGGACCGCCGCTACAATAATACATTCGAGCTGGAGAGTGCTGAGTGGTGCGTGCGGTGGAAGCCGCAATGGGTTGCGCACCGCATAGCGCCTCGTCCGGTGCTCGTCATTTATGCCGAAAACGACCTGCTCGTGCCGATAGAACAGCAAATTGATTGCTTCAACGCATTGGGGGAGCCGAAGAAGCTGGTCAAGCTGCCGAAGGCTCAGCACTACGAGTCGTATAAATTCTGCAATCCGCAAATCGCTGAGATCAGTCTATCGGAGACGGCGCGCTGGTTTAAGAGTTATCTTTGAGATCCGCTCTTGTTCGAAGTGATCTGATGAAATGAAATAATGGATAGGACGTGGGGAAGAGGATGAACTCACCCAGTCGCATAATCGATCTGTCAGTTCCGCTCGACAATGAAACGGTGCTCGACTATCCGTTCATGCGCCCCAGGATCAAGTACATCAGCAACAAAGAAAACGCGCCGCTCCTGTGCGGGTTGTTCCCGGGCCTGGAGCCTGAACAGCTTCCCGGCGGGGAAGGCTGGGCCATCGAGCAAATCGAACTAACCACGCACAACGGCACTCATATGGATGCACCGTGTCACTACAACTCGCACAGCGCCGACGGAAAGCGCGCGATGCGCATCGATGAGGTGCCGCTCGACTGGTTCTTCCGGCCGGGAGTAAAGCTCGACTTCCGTCATCTGCCAGACGGTCACGTGGTCAGCGCAGCCGAGGTCGAAGCTGAACTCACGCGCATCGGTTACACGCTCAAACCCCTCGATATCGTGTTGGTCAACACGCGGGCCGCGAGCTGCGTGGGCACCGACGAATACCTCACCGCCGGGTGCGGCATGGGGCGTGAAGCAACGCTTTATCTTACGTCGCGTGGCGTCCGCGTAGCCGGTATCGACGCCTGGGGCTGGGACGCACCGTTCTCGGCTACACTCACGCGCTGGGAAAAAACGCGCGATCCCTCGATTATTTGGGAGGGACACTATGCCGGCCGTGAAATTCCTTACTGTCACATGGAGAAGCTGTGCAATCTCGAGCAGCTTCCGCCGTTCGGTTACACGGTCGCCTGCTTCCCGCACAAAGTGAAGGCCGGCTCCGGTGGGTGGACGCGGGCGGTGGCATTGTTCGGTTGAAGGGTCCCGGCGCCCGTGTTGTTATTGCATGTCATCGCAGATCGGAGGCATCCATGATTACGGCTATTGTCACCATAAAACTCCCGCCGACATTGACCCGCGAGCAATGGCTCGAGAACACCAAGAAGGTCGCCGCTCGATTTCAGACGATTCCGGGCCTGATCCGTAAACAATTCCTGTACAGCGATCGGGGTGTTGGCGGCGGTGTGTATCTATGGGAATCGCGCGAAGCAGCCGAGGCGTGCTACCGCGGACCGTGGCGCGACAACATTCGCAATATGTTCGGCGTGGATCCCGAGATCGCTTGGTTCGATTCTCCGGTCATCGTTGATAACGTTAACCACGAGATCAAGATAGCGGCGTAACGTGAAGGATCCGGCGCGAGCCGATACTTGGCGATCTAAAACCCTGACCACTTGGGGACGCGTGCGCTGGGCGCGCACTCGCGCGCTCGCGTTGCCGGCGTCAGATCCGGCGCTTGCGTACGCGCTGACGGGTTCGACAGTGCCGGTGATCGTCTATGGCGCGGGGCGCTGCTACGGCGACGCCGCTCTTAACGATGGTGCGCGTACGCTGCTGTCACACGTGCGCAACCGCATCCTAGCGATCGAAACCGATCCGCCAGCGCTGGTCGCCGAGAGCGGTGTATGCTTCCGTGACTTGTCGGTGGCTCTGCACCCGCAGGGATTAACCTATCCGGTGGCCGCCGCCACCAGCGCCGTAACGCTCGGCGGCGCATTGGCCAATGACATCCACGGCAAGAACCACACCGCCATGGGCAGTTTCGGGCGTCATGTCGAATGGTTTGATCTCATGATGGCGGATGGCAGCATCGCGCGCGTCGACCGTAAGTCCGATGTCGATTTGTGGCGGGCCACTGTTGGGGGCCTGGGTCTGACCGGCATCGTGCTGCGGCTCAAGTTAGTCTTGCAGCAGTTGCCGGCGCCAGCCGCCGACGTCTGCTACCGTAGAATGGACAATCTCGATGCCTTCCTCGACGCCTTGGAGCCATGGCCGCCTGCGAACCCATTCTGGTTCGGCTGGCTCGATTCGCTCGCCGACGGCAAGGTCATGGGGCGCGGCATCCTGGAAACCGGATTGTTGGCTAATGAAGCGAGTGGCATGGCGCCGGCACCGCGGCCGTGCACCATTCCCTTCGCTCTACCAGCCCTGTGTCTACATCCGCAGTTGATCCGCCGCTACAATGGCCGCCGCTTCCGCCAACTGCCGTCGGAAGGTGTATGCCTGCGCCAACCCATCGATACTTTTTATTTTCCGCTCGATCACATAAATGGCTTCAACCGCATCTACGGCCGCAGCGGCTTCTATTCGGTACATTGTGGCATCCCCCATGGCGACCGCGAGGGGTTGCGCATACTGCTGGCCGAGATCGTGCGTGCGCGCGCTGGCTCTTTTGCCTCTGTGCTCAAGCCGATGGGTGGCCCGGGCGAAGGGTTTATCTCGTTCCCGTTCAAAGGCTACGCGCTGGCCTTTGATCTGCCGCGGCGTTCCGGCGTGGAGGAATTGCATGCGCGGATCGAGCGCATCGTCCTCGATCGTGGCGGCCGGTTGTATCCCGCCAAAGATGCCCTGATGAGCGCGGCGGGCTTTGCCCGTATGTTCCCGGAATTGGATCGCTTCCGCGGCGTGCTCCGCCGGGTCGATCCGCGCGGCCTGTTCCAGTCGGACATGAGCCGGCGGTTGACCATCCGTCCAAACTAGGCTGATAGCTCACATTCCGAGATAAAATTGGCGGATGAGATCGTTGTTGTTGAGCTCGTCGGTGGAGCGGCACCTTGGAGGAACAAAGTAAACGGCACGCCATCCATATGAAGACGTGCCGCAGTTATCGTGTCGGGTTTTGTTACCTTCTCAAGACGTCCCCAATATTCCGATTATTGGTGCAACGTCTCCCACCGTGGCTCCAGCGCGCTCTTCATTTAATTGCGTCTGCAAATGGGTAAATAACATTTCCAGATTTGTATTTCGCCGGTGACACGATCGTTTGCGCAGACACTTCCTTGAATTGTTCGAGACCATTGCCTTTCACGTTCTGGAACTGGACCTGCAATACGCGCGATTGGGCCCATTCCCCGTCCGCCGCGAACTTAACATCGCCAACAACGGTCTGGAACGTGGCCTTGTGCATGTAGTCGATAAGCTTGCTGTCATCGAGACTCTTGGTGGCTTGTACAGCCTGGCCAAGTACCTGGAGGTACGCATAGGCCCAGGGCGCGATGTAGAAGCCGAGCGGATCAACGCCTTCGCCTGCCGCGCGCGCCTGGTACTTCTTAATGAATTCCATTACGCCTGGAAATTCCATGGTTTTGAGGGGAAGCCAAAAATCGTAATTGACCCATCCGTTCAGCAGCTGACCTAACTGGGTCTTGAACACGCTTGCCTGTAATCCGACCATCGCGCCACCGATCATCTTTGGCTTGAAGCCAACTTCGTTGACGGCGCGCACGATTCCTACCGAATCAACGGGGTAGGAACAGACGACAACCAAGTCGGGATCGGTTGCCTGAACCGCACGCACGATCGATGCAAAATCGGTGTTCGACGGCGGGTAAGTCTTGTCGTAGACAATTTTCAATCCCGCGGCCTTAGCGTTCATGCGTGCGCCCTCTAGCGCATTTTGCGAGAACTCCATGTCGGCACCAACGAGGGCAATCGTCTTGGGTTTTGGATTCTGCACCATCGCCACATCAAAGAATCCTGCGGTAAACGCCGGCTTCGGATTCTGACCCGAGGGAATCATCGCGAAGTACCCCGGATATTTGAAGTCGCTGTTAACCGCAACGCCAAGAATTCCAATGAATACCTTCTTCTTGCGGATAGCGATCGGCATAGCGGGCGCCAGCATGTTCGTGGCATAACCACCAACGATTAGATCGACCTTATCGATATCCAAAATTTTCGTGTAGATACCCGGAACAGTCGAAGGATTCGATTGGTCGTCGTAATAGACGAGTTTGACTGGACGTCCGAGCAATCCACCTTTGGTGTTAATGTCCTCCTCCCAGATCTTCATGGCGAGGAGTGCGGATTTTCCATTCGCCGAGAGCGGTCCCGTCAGCGACATGCCGAAGCCGACCCGAATTGGCTCCTCCGCATTCGTCGGCGAGTGCGTCGTGACGATGGTCAGAATGCCGATGACGATGAAGGCGATTGATCTGTACAGTACGGCACGAAGCATTTTGTCCTCCCGCGGCTATGACGCATCGGCCCAAGCGGCGAATATCTGGTGAAATGCAAATCCGCACCGCCAACTTATCGCATTTCGGTTGCACAAAAATCTCAGTTATTCTTATGCTTGGCATAACGCGAATCTATTGCTTGCGTCGTGCGGGCCACCGAATCTTTGTTGGCTTATGGGGCGCGCGCGTTTTATAAACACGGCATGGTAATACGGACGACAAAACCGCTTTTGGTTTTCGGTGGCTGCTACAGTAATTTGGAAGCAACGCGTGCGGTGCTCGGTATCGCCGAACGGGTCGGCTTTGATGCATCGCACATAATCTGCACTGGAGATGTTGTCGCTTATTGCGCTGATCCCCAGGCGACAGTGGACCTCATTCGCAACTCGGGCATCCACGTCATCATGGGAAATTGCGAAGAATCCCTTGCCGCGTGGGCAGATAATTGCGGCTGTGGCTTCGAAGAAGGCAGCACCTGCGACCGCCTGTCTTCGCAATGGTACTCATTCGCAACAACACATCTAGATGAGGATTCGCGTAAGTGGATGGGTGATCTACCGCAATGTTTGGAAATCGACATGTGCGGTCGCCGTCTGGCAGTGATCCATGGCGGCGGTAAGCAAATTAATCGCTTCATCTTTGAATCCACGCCAATCTCGGTAAAACAGGAGGAGATCGAAGGACTTAAGTGCGAGGGCGTGATCGCCGGCCATTGCGGATTGCCGTTCACACAGCTCTTCGACAACCATGTTTGGCACAATACGGGCGCCTTGGGCATGCCGGCCAACGATGGAACTTGCAGGACCTGGTACAGCATTCTGCATCCGATGGATGACGGCATAATGATAGAACCGCTGCCGCTGATCTACTCAGCCGAGACGGCGTCCGATAAGATGCGCGCCTGCGGTCTCACCGGCGGTTACGACGCTGCGCTGCTGTCCGGAATTTGGCCAAGCGCCGATGTTCTGCCTGCAACGGAGCGGCGACAGCAAGGTGTGGCGCTGGATCTCGGCCCAGTCTATTGGCCCGCGCGCAAGGCTTTAGTGAGAGACAAAGTGGCGGTAAAATGATTCCCTGTATCAGCTTTCGTCATCTCCAATATTTCGTCGCAGTGTACGAGGAGGGCAGCTTCACCAAGGCGGCCGAACGTGAGCGGTGCACGCAGCCGGCGCTGAGCGCGCAGGTGCGAAACGTAGAAGAACTCGTTGGAGTCGCGCTTTTCGAGCGTTCGGTAGCCGGAGCGGTTCCAACGGCGGCAGGGAAGCGTTTTTATCATCATGCGATCGCTATCCTTCGGTCGCTCCGCACCGCTGA
>Ga0207780_1000247_pt1 | contig 15072 bp, 18 predicted proteins | sample LuqExpMetageno45_FD_187803 | JGI IMG/M metagenome (GOLD analysis project Ga0207780, IMG submission 187803) | Tropical forest soil microbial communities from Luquillo Experimental Forest, Puerto Rico - Sample 45 (SPAdes) | ecosystem: Environmental > Terrestrial > Soil > Tropical forest ...
CTCGATGGCTGGCCTGGCTCACCGAGGAGATCGGCAAGCTCGGCCTGATGGTCACGCCGAGTGTGGGGAACTTTCTGCTGATCCATTTCCCGGAGACCAATGGCCACACCGCCAAGGAGGCCGACGCCTTCCTCACCAAGCACGGGCTGATTCTGCGCCAGGTCAGCGGCTACAAGCTGCCGAACGCGCTGCGCATGAGCGTCGGCACCGAAGAGGCCAACCGCCTGATGGTGCAGGCGCTGGCGGAGTTCCTGGGGAACGAGGCTTGAGCAAACCGGCCACCCTGTTCAACCGTCTCGCCCTCATCGGCGTCGGGCTGATCGGCTCCTCGATTGCGCGCTCTGCGCGCGCGCAAGGCGCCGCCGGCTCGATTGTGGCCACGGCGCGCTCGCCGGAAACGCGCCGCCGCGTCGCCGAACTCGGGCTGGCCGATCAGGTGGTGGAGAGCAATGCCGCCGCGGTCGAAGGCGCCGACCTGGTCATCGTCAGCATTCCGGTGGGAGCCTGCGGAGCGGTGGCGGCCGAGATCAGCCCGCATCTCGCACCCGGCGCGATCGTCTCCGATGTAGGATCGGTCAAAGGCTCAATCGTGCGCGACATGGGCCCACATCTGCCGAAGTCCGTGCATTTCGTGCCCGCCCATCCCGTGGCCGGCACCGAATATTCCGGTCCGGACGCGGGCTTCGCCGAGTTGTTCGTCAACCGCTGGTGCATCCTGACGCCGCCGGAAGGTACCGACCCGCAGGCGCTCGACAAACTCGCCGCGTTCTGGCGCCTGCTCGGCGCCAATGTCGAGACCATGACGCCCGATCACCACGATCTGGTGCTGGCCGTTACCAGCCATCTGCCGCATCTGATCGCCTACACCATCGTCGGCACCGCCGACGAACTCGAGGCGGTGACGCGCTCAGAAGTGCTGAAATTCTCCGCCGGCGGCTTCCGCGATTTCACCCGCATCGCCGCGTCCGACCCGACCATGTGGCGCGACGTTTTCCTCGCCAACAAGGATGCGGTGCTGGAAATGCTCGGCCGGTTCAACGAGGACGTGGCGGCGCTGACCAAGGCGATCCGGCGCGGCGACGGTAACGCGCTGTTCGAGCACTTCACGCGCACCCGCGCAATCCGCAAGGGCATTGTCGACATCGGTCAGGATTCTCCGGCGCCGGATTTCGGCCGCCCGCATCCCGACCTGCCGCACGAACCGCTGCCGAAGCCTTACGCGGCGGAAGGCGATTAGAACAGCGCGGGCGTAACACCGATTGGCACCGGCCCGAGGAACACCGCGCCATCATTGAAGCGCAGCGGCAAGGTAACCGCACGGCGGCCTTCGAGCGTAGTCTGCTCGCCGAGCAGGTTGATCCCGGCCGCGATATTAGCGCTGGCCTGCTGGCGCGCAGCGCTGCCGAGCCCGGGCGCCAGCCGATCGAGTGCGCCGGCAAGCTTGTCCACCGTCGGCGAAGCCTGCACAATTTGCTGCGCGCCAATCGAATTGAGAAACGACTCGATGCCGGCGACGGTGACGCGCAATTGGCCTTCCAGCCGGCCGCTCGGATTGAGCGACAGGCTGCCGGCGCCGACTGCGATGGTCTCGCCCTGCTGCACCCGCGCCTGTGTGATGTCGATTTGCCCGCCGGCCGCCTGCATTTCGCGTAAACGCATCGGCCAAGGTTTGGGCGTGAAATCGTGCAAGCCGCGCAGCACGCCGGTGATTTCGGCATCGAGTGGCTGCTCGGCGGCGGGTTGCACGATCGGCGCCGAGGCATGATCGAGCCGTAGCACAATCTCAATCACCGGCCGGCTGGCGGCGGACCCCTCGGCGATGCGGCCATGGATTTCGATGTGCCTGGCTTGCAGCAAATGCTGCGCATTGTTGTCGTTCATGCGATCGAGCACTGGGCGGTCGAACACCAGCGACACCCGCTCCGGCGCGGCCGGCGTGCCACGCACGCTCGACTGCGCAAGTTTCCAGTTCAGCACAAAATCCGGCGGCTTGCCGGGATCGGCGATGGTGAGCGGTCCGTGGAATTCGCTGACCAGCAGCGTAGGCTGGTAGATTTGTGCGGCGACTAGGATGCTGGTGGATTTTATCTCGAGCGGCGAATAGTTGCTTCGAAACACCGCGGTGGCGCGATCGCAGGACACCTCAATACGAAACGGGTATCCGCCGATCGACTGCGAGCCGCAGGAATAAACGCGGCCGGACTTCGCTTCGCGCTCGCGCCAACCGTTGATAGTAGCCTCCGTCTTGCCGGCGGCGAAGTACCAAAGCAAGCTCCACCCGCCGACGAGACCGACGAACAGGATCAACAGGGTGATATAGCGCCGGTTGCGCCAGAGCTCAGATCTCAAACTTGCCATCTAGGAGTTAGACACCTGCCGAATACGGCGTTTCTACGCCGTCAACTTGGGCCCGGAATGGCGGGTTGCGTCGGGACTTACGTCTTGGTACGCGAACCCCAGTCGCCGGCCCCTGTCAACGGCGTAGACTAAATCCAGCAACGATGAACACAAAAATCGATCAAACCGGCGAGGACCTATGGGTTTTCGCCTACGGATCGCTGATGTGGCAGCCGGGATTCGCCTTTGAGGAACGCCGCCATGCGCGCCTGGTGGGCGCTCACCGCGCGCTGTGCGTTTATTCGTTCGTGCACCGCGGCACGCCCGACCGTCCCGGCCTGGTGCTCGGGCTCGACCGCGGTGGCAATTGCCGCGGCATCGCCTACCGGGTCGCTGGGGCCAAGCGCAGCGATACGGTCGACTATCTGCGCGAGCGCGAGCAGGTGACCATGGTCTATCGCGAGAGCTGGCGCCGGGTCTGGCTCGACGACGACCCGCAGCTGAGCGTGCATGCGCTATGCTACATGGTCGACCGCGGCCACCACCAATATGCCGGCCGCCTCACTATGGCCGAGCAGCTGCGACTTGCCCGCCAAGGCCATGGACGCTCCGGCGCCTGCCGCGAATATGTGCTGGCGGCGGTGAAGGAATTGGAGGCGCTCGGTTGCCGCGACGCAGAGTTGCATATGCTGGGCGAGCGCCTTAAAGGCACGCACGAGACCGCCAAGGATTGAAGCGCCTCGACGCTTCGCAGCAGTCGAATTATCATCCGCCGCACATTGGCTATGGGAGGCTCCGATACATCGCCTGCTGCACTGACCGCGATCTCTTGCGCGCGCGGCAGCTGGAAGCAGAAAAAGGGCGAGCTTGATCCCTGGCTTGCCGACTGCGGTATCTCGATCCGCGTCGAGCCGGAAAACGTCGAAAGTTATGCCTACCGCACGGATGTCTTTCAGCAGCAGGGCAATCTCGACCGGGCGCTCGAGAACTAGGACCATGCCCCGCACATCGATCCGCCCGGCAGCCGATTACAGTCGCGCGCTGATTTTCGAGAAGGAGGACGACTTCAGCAAGACATGCGGCGAATACAATACTGCGCTCGCTGTGCCGGCCATCAATCCTGTCGAGCAGTGGGCTCAGGACAATGCGCGGAAGCGCCTCAACACGCTGGACGAGGAAGGCAAGAAATAACCGCGCGGCCACCTCACAGAGTTGCATTAGCTTCGGCGAGCAGGCGCTCGGTCGATGTCTCGATCCTGTTCTGTAGGCGCTCGAAGAACTCATCCGGGCCGAGACCGGGAGGAATGGGATCGAGAACCTCCACTAACACTGTGCCGGGCCGCATGCGGGTGATCGAGCGCCGCGGCCAGAACAGGCCGGAATTAAGCGCAATAGGCACGCAGGGCACCCCTTCGGCGGCGTAAAGATAGGCCACGCCGTATTTGTAGCCCGGCTCGGCCCCGACCGGTCGCCGCGTGCCTTCGGGAAAAATAATCAACTGACGATTATCGGCGAGCTCGATACGCGCGCGCGCGGCCATAGCGGAAAGCGCCTGCGAGCCGCCGCGGCGGTCAACCGGCACCATGCGGCCCTTAATCGCAAGCCAGCCGAAGATGGGGATCCATTGTAGTTCGCGCTTGAGGATGAATACCGGATTGTCGAATAGCGGCAGCAGCGAGAAGGTTTCCCATGCCGACTGATGTTTGGCGGCGACGATAATCGGACCATGCGGGATCTTTTCGCGACCGCGGATTTCGTAGTTGATGCCGGCGACCACACGCAACAGAAACAGATTGGTGCGGCCCCACGCTTTCGCCACCGCGATGATCGCCCGATACGGCAAGAAAAACGTTGGTAACGCAATCATTAGCCAGAGCGCGGTGTTTAAATAGAACAGCGCGTTGAAGGCCAGCGAACGAACGAAGGTCAGCACGGGCGCTCCCTTACGCAGCGGTATCGGGATCGAGGTGCATTCGTGTGAGCGCAAACAGATATTTCAGATATTCGGCAACCAGAAAACGCGCCATATCGGGGCTCGACCACCATGGCTCGGTCTTCACCTTCTCTGAGAGCACCGGGAACGGAATCAGCGTAGCATCGGGGAGCTGATGCTCCAGCTCGGCCATGGCGCGCGGCATATGCCAGTTGGAGGTTACCACGATCAGCGAGTTGAAGTTGTGCTCGCGTGCCCAGCGCTTGGATTCCAGCGCATTACCGAGGGTGTTGAGCGCCGCTTTGTCGAGATCGACGCAGCAGGTGAAGAATTTGGAATAGAGCGGCGTCAAACGCGCGATCTCGCGTGCATTGGTGTCGCGATACACCCCCGTGATCAGTAGCCGCCTGCCGCGCCCCGCCGCTAGTAATTCGATCGCGTCCGGAATGCGGGAGGCGGCCCCCGTTAGCACTACGATGCCGTCGGCCTTGCGGTCGCTCGAAATGTCCTCGCCGGGAATATGCCAGACGAACCAGAAGAAGCCGCCTGCGAGCAGCACTGAACCGACCACGACGACGAACATGGTCGCATAGCCAATCCAGCGAGCGAGACCTGCTAACATTTAAAATTGGATCCGTTCACGCTGAGTCGTCGTCTTCTTAATAACACTTCCGCTTGCGGACGGTCTTATCCGAAAACTGGTACTCACTCTTCGGGATCATGCGCTAGTCGATCGCCTCCAGCGTTCGATTGACCGTCTGACGAGAGGTCAGCGCCGTGACCGCCGCGATCAGCACGACCTGTCCGAGCACGGAGAAATAACCCAAAGTGCCGATAGAAAACGACCCGAACAACGCGGCGGTCTGATCGCCGCCGGTTGTACCAGCAAGCAGGCGAGTGATCGTACCAGCCAGCGCAAACAGCAGGATGGCCGCGCCGCCGCCTATGGCGCCGCCCTGCAGGCCGAGCATAAGAAAATGCTGCTGGAAATGCCCAGCAATGAACCCGTTCTTAGCGCCGACGAAATGCAGAACCTCAATAACGGTCTTGTTGGTCGCCATCGCGCCACGGGTAGCGAAGCTGACCGACAAAACGGTAGCGGCGATCATCAAGATCAGGATGCCGATGCCGGCGGCGACCGCGGTACCGGTCATAGCGCGCATTCGGTCGATCCAGCCGCGATGATCGTCGAGCATAGCGCCCGGCACCTGGTCTGCGAGCATGCGGCGAAGTTGCGGAATATCGGGCGCGGCGCCGGGCGCGATCTTGACCACGATCAGCCGCGGCACCGGCAAGGCGTTGAGCGTGAGGCCGCTGCCGAGCCAGGGCTCCAGCAACTTGCTCGATTCCTCCTTCGAGTAGGCGCGTACATCGGCGATACCGGCGAAAGCGCGCGCAGCAGCCGCAGCTTTGTCGGCCGATGCGTCGAGATCGCGCCCCGGCGCTGGGATCACCTGAATGGTGACTTCACGCGCAACATCCGACTGCCATTCACTCGCCGCCCCCATCACCAGGATTACTGCGCCGGTGGTGATCGACGCCAGGAAGGTCATGATGGCGACGACGGCAATGAGGGCGCGACCGGAGATCGAGTTGCGCGGCACCAGCGGCGTATCGAAACGCGGCCGCAGATCATCCGGCATGCTCGGTGACGCGGTCAAAACGCTCGGGATGAAATCCGACATAATGTTAGCTTCCTTTGCACAAGATCATTTCCGAATCATGCACTAATCGTAGATATGCATCCGCCCATCATGCAGGACGAGCCTCCGTGCATCGTATTGGTCCATTAAGGCTATGTCGTGGGTAGCGATCACCACCGAAGTGCCCGACTTGTTGAGCTCGATGAACAGCCGCAGCAACCGGCGCGCCAGGTTGGGATCGACGTTGCCAGTCGGCTCGTCGGCGAGCAGCAATTGCGGCCGCGCGATCACGGCGCGCGCGATCGCCGCGCGTTGCTTCTCGCCGCCCGACAGCACCGGCGGCAGCGCCCACATCCGCTCGCCAAGATCAACCCAGCGTAGCAATTCGATCACCTCGTCGCGGTAGGTCTCCTCCGGCCGCCCCATTACGCGCAGGGGCAGTGCGACGTTCTCGTACGTGGTCATGTGGTCGAGTAAGCGGAAATCTTGGAAGACGATTCCGATGCGGCGGCGCAGCGTCGCCACGGCGTCCCGCGACAGGGTGGCCACGTCGTGCCCGAACTGAGTAATCAGACCGCGTGTCGGCTTGAGCGACAGGAACAGCAGGCGCAGGAGCGAAGTTTTGCCTGCGCCGGATGGCCCTGTCAGGAACTGAAAAGAATGCGGCTCTATGCGGAACGTGAGGTCGCGCAGGACCTCCGGCCCAAGACCGTAGCGCAAGCCGACATTCTCGAATCGGACCACGCTCGCCTCCGCTCGATCCTGGTTGGAGCACCGCGCGGCGAGCCTGGCAGGCCCCGGCCGCCCCTCCGCTCAAGGCCGCTTCTCCGGCCCCGATTAGCCAGAAACAGCGCTTTTACAGCAATATCACGGCGCCGCCAGTGCGGTAGAAGGTGCTATCCGCAGGTATTCTGCTCCATCACTGGGGACAGCTATGGTTTCCGATCCGTTAACGGACGGATGGTAGGTTTCCGGGCGTCCAAATGCCCTCAATCGCGGAAGCCGAAACCGAAATGACCGGGATCCTTAAGCCGGACGCGCCCCCTGCTCCGGCGCCCATCAGCACGCCTCAGGCCGCAGACGAATTCAGCGTCGAGCCGCCCGCTCCCATGCCGGCCACGGCAGTGCCCCACCTGGCGCAGCCTGTCGAATGCGCCACGCCCAATACTACGCTTGCGCCAATGGCCGAGCCGGTCGTCATACCCGATGCACCCTCGCTGGTACCGCCGATCGAGCAGGCGCCCTTGCCGGATATTGCCAACGCCGAGCATGACTGCGTTGACGCCGAGACCTTCGTCGCACGCCGCCAACGTTTGAAGATGCCTCGCCAGAAGAAGCGCCGCTCGTCGCGCTGGACCGCGCTCGTGCTCATCCTGTTCGCCCTCAACGTCGCACTGATAGGTGCACGCAATGAGGTCGTGCGCTCTCTGCCACAGACCGCCTCACTGTTTTCCGCTATCGGGCTGCCGGTCAATCTGCGCAACCTGAAATTCGAGACTGTCCGGATTTCCAAGGAAGAGCAGTCCGGCGTCAACATCCTGATTATCGAAGGCAATGTCGTAAGCACAGCCAGTAAGCCGGTCGAAGTACCGCGCCTTCGTTACGCCGCGCGCAACGCGAATGGCCTGGAAGTCTATACCTGGACCGCGCTGCCGAGCCGCAGCATCCTGCAGCCGGGCGAACGCGTCGAATTCAGCAGTCGGCTCCCCTCACCGCCGGTCGAAACCAGTGACGTGGTGGTTCGTTTCTTCAACGCGCAGGATGCGGCCGCCGAAGCAAAATAGCTCATGGACAAGATCCTGATCGCCGAAGACGGCAACGCCGTTCGCGACCTGGTGGTACGCGTGCTCGGCGAGGAAGGTCATGAGCTGACAGCTACCCCGATGGCGTCGCAGCGCTCGATGCACTCAATCGGCACAATGGCGATTTCGACCTGCTGCTGACCGATGTAAAAATGCCTGTGATGGACGGCATCGCGCTCGCGATGGCGGCCGGACGCGGGCATCCGGACATCACGATCATGCTGATGACCGGATATGCCGATCAGCGCGAACGCGCGCATGGGCTCCACGCGCTGGTGCACGACGTGATCGGCAAGCCATTCTCGGTCGAGCAGATCAAAGGCTCCGTGCGCGAAGCGCTGATCGAGCGCTCATCAGAAATCCTTCAGTAGCCGCTCGATGTAATCCAGCTCGAGCTGCGGCCGCGAGCTTTCCCCGAAGCGCTTGCGCAGTTCCTCCAAGATGCGGCGCGCGCGCTGCGCGTCTATCTCGCCCGGCACTTTCACTGTGACGTCGTCGCCGTAGTCGCGGCCGCGCAGCGGCCGCCCGAGCGGGTCGGTGTTTTGATTGGCACGCGCGCGACCGTTGCGACCCGGCTGGCCGAGGCCCTGGCCCATCATGCCATTCTGCTGCATCGACTGCGCCAGCCCCTGTGCACCTTTGCGCATGGCCTCCAGCGCGCGTCCCTGGCTGTCGACCGCGCTATCGGCATCGCCCTCGCCGAGTTGGCTTTCGGCGTCACCCATCGCATCGCCGGCGCTGCCGAGCTGGTCTAGCTCATTCTGGCCCTGGCCCTTTTCACCTTGGCCGTTCTGGTTCTGACCCGCATTGCCGAGACCTCGCTGGCGCAATTGCTCCAGCAGTTTATTGAGGCGATCCTTCAGACCCTGTTGATCCTGCCGCAGGTCGCCGAATTGCTGCTGGCTTTTCTGGCCGTCGCCCCGCGAGTTCTGTCCTTGCTTGAAGGTTTTGTCACGCAACTGCTGTTGCTTGCGGATCATGTCGCCGAGTTCATCGAGCGCCGACATCATGTCGTCATCGCCCTGATCGCCCTGCGCGCCTGGGCGCGCCATCTGCAGGTTCTCTAGCATTGACTGCAGTTGATCAAGCAGTTGGCGGGCGGCGTCTTTGTTGCCGGAGCGCGCCATCGCTTCAAGCCTGTCGAGCATGCTGTTGAGATCCTGCTGACTGAGCATCCGCGTATTGCGGTCGAGCGGGCTCGCCTGCTGCGGGTTGCGGCGCATCTCCTCTGCCAACGCCTGCAGGAACTTGTCCATCGCCGCGCGCAACTGCTCCATCAGCTTCTTGATCTCTTCGTCGCTGGCACCGCGTTCGAGCGCCTGACGCAGCGCGTCTTGTGCCTGGCGCAGTGCCTGCTCAGCCTGAGAAACGTTGCCGTCCTCGATCTGCAGCGCCATGTCCCACATCCGCGCCACCACTTCTCGCAGCGCCTCGTCGTCCTTGGCGTGCTCCAAGTCGTAATAGATCGAGCGCAGGCCGAGATAGATACCCAGCTCGGGCGTAAACCGCTCGGGAGCGATGGTGAGCGCATCGAGTGCGGCGAGTACAATGGGTCGCATCTCCGCATTGAGCGCCAGATTGCGGCGTTGTTCGATCAACGCGCGCGCGATCGGCTTGACGAAGATGCGTTGTGGCAGTTGCAGATCACGTGTTTCGCTGCGGCCCTCATTGCCGGCCTCATCGCGCGCGACAAGCGTCATCGAGACATCGGCGCCGGCCCAGGGATGCTCAGTAAGATCGCGTGTGGTCTGCGCAGCCCCGCTGCGGGTTCGCGCTTGCGGCAATGTGAGGGGGAAATCGGGCGCGTTGTAGAGCGGCCGCGGCGGCTTGTCGCCGACATGCTGATCTTTGAGCGCTAAGTCAGCATGCGCTTCGACCACGCCATAGTCGTCGGTCATCCTATAATCGAGCCGCAGCGCGCCGCGCGCCTGGCGCTCGGGATCCTTGATCAGTTCGATAGTCGGCGGCCGGTCGGGGACGACGATGAAATTCCAGGTGAGATTGGGGCTGACGATCCCGTGCACGGTGGCGGAGCCATCGGCCTTGATGACAAATCGATGCTCCTCACTGCCCGCCGGCAGCGTTGCGCTGACTGGGTTCTGCGCATCCTCAAGGCCGCCTCGGGGCACGATGTCGAAGCGCACGTTGCCGGTCGAGCGGATCACCAACAGACTGCTAGCCGGCACCGAGACCGGCCCTGCGGCAGCTTGCGCAGTTTCGCCCGGGCGCAGACCCGATAGCATCACCGGCGGGCGTCCAGTATAGATCGGCGGCGTCACCCAGGCATCGATGCGGAAATTCGCCGGCGCCAACACGCCTCGCCAGTCAAAGGCGGCAGTGATGCGTGTGACATGCTCGCCACTGGCAGCAAAATAGCTCGCAACCACCAGGATCAAGGTAAGCGCACGCAGCGCCATCGGATCGCGCAACGACAACCGCGGCTGCGGCCAACCCGCTTTAAGCTTGCCGGCCGACATGAGTGCGCGTTCGACATGCGCGCGCCAGAGCGCCTGCGCCACCGGATCATTTCGATTGGCGGCAATCTCGTCAGCGATCGCGGTAACCGGTCGATGCGTCTCGCCGCTGCTGCGGTCGAGCCGGCGCAAACCGTCATATTCGTTGGGCACCCGCAAGCGCAGCAGCGGTACCGCTGCTGCGGCGGTGAGGCAGCCGAACAGGATCAGCCCGATAGCACGGACGAGCGGCGGTAGCGCAATCCAGAGGCCGGCCCATGACAGCACAAGAAACAGCCCGATTGCCGTAGCTAGGGTGGCGAGCGCCGGCCACAACCGCTCCCACAGCAGGCTGCCGCGCGCGCGCTTGAGCGCCCGCGCCAACAACGCCCGCCGCGACTGTTCCTGATGCTGGTCTACACCGTCCAAACGCAACTCCGTCGCTCAGGGCTCAGGAGAATCTGTCGCCACTAGGCTAACACGCAGACGATTCCCGGGCCATGCGCCTGGCCTTATGCGCCTAGAGCCATTCCGGGAGTCGATCGAGCGCAATCAATGCGTCAACATCAAGACGCGGGCGAACAACGGCCCATTCGGCGTGTTTCACCATAATTTCCGGGACTAATGCCCGCGTATTGTAGGTGCCGGCCTGCACCGCGCCATAGGCTCCGGCCGACATCACCGCCAGCAAGCTGCCTGCCGCCGGTTCCACTAGGTCGCGGTCGTGCGCCAGGAAGTCCCCACTTTCGCAGACCGGTCCCACCACGTCGGCACGGATGCGGCGAGCCGTGGGTGAGGTCTCCGTCACCGGCCAGATCCCATGATACGCGTCGTATAATGTCGGGCGGATCAAGTCATTCATCGCCGCGTCGACCACGACAAAGGCCTTGCGCTCACCGCGCTTCACGAAAAGCACGCGCGTCACCAGGATGCCGGCATTGCCGACGATCAGCCGTCCCGGCTCGAAGATCAGCCGGCAATCAAGATCTCGCGTCGCACGCTTGACTAAATCCGCATATTGCTCGGGGTGCGGCGGTGGCTCGTTGTCGTCGTGGTAGGGAATTCCCAAGCCGCCGCCCAGATCGATATGCGAGATAGTGTGGCCGTCGGCGCGCAGCGTACGCACGAACTCAGCCAGCAGCGCGAAGGCATTACCGAACGGATCAAGGTCGGTGATCTGGCTGCCGATGTGCATGTCGACCCCGACGACCTTGAGGCTGGGCAGCCTGGCAGCATGTGCGTAGACCTCGCGCGCGCGGCTGATCGGAATGCCGAACTTATTCTCGGCTTTCCCGGTCGCGATCTTGTGATGGGTCTTGGCGTCAATATCGGGATTAACGCGCACCGAGATGTGCGCAGTGCGCCCCTTCGCGGCCGCGATCGACGACAGCAATTCAAGCTCGGGTTCGGATTCGACGTTGATGCAGAGGATGCCTTCGTCGACCGCCAGCGCCAGCTCGCGCGCGGTCTTGCCGATGCCAGAGAACATGATCTTGTTGGCTGGGATGCCGGCAGCGAGCGCACGCTTGAGTTCGCCCTCCGAGACGACGTCAGCGCCGGCGCCCAGCTTGGCAAGAGTCTTGATAACTGCCTGATTGGAATTCGCCTTCATCGCATAGCAGACGAGCCCATTCACGTCGGCAAAGGCGCCGGCGAATACGTGGTAATGGCGCGTCAACGTCGCCGTCGAATAGCAATAGAACGGCGTGCCGACCGCGGCGGCGATTGTATCGAGACTAACCGACTCAGCGTGCAGCACGCCGTGGCGATAGGCAAAGTGATGCATCGGTTAGAATCCGATCCATCCTCTCGGGATCACAATCAAGCTCAGTTGAGCAGAACGTCGAGAGGGATATGTTTTTTCGCACCCTTCGGTGCCGGTGGCTGGCCGTCGGCGGCGACGCCCGGGTTGTTGCCCGTGGTTTGGCTGCCGATCGGCGCCGCATTCGTGTTCGTGCTTGTCAAACCGGGGATATGCACCTGCGGCTCGCCTTGCAGCGAGGCGCCCGGCGGCACATCGAGCGGACCCTTGCGGCCGCACCCAGTCAAGCCGACCGACGCGGCCAAGGCGCCGATCAGGGCAAGACGGAACAACGGGCGATCGCGAAAACGGCTCAAAGATCCAGCTCCCTTCAAATTCGGGGCACCATAGCAAATCCGTCAAGTGAGGCGAAGTCAGGATTTCCCTTTTTCGAGCTTGCGCAGCCACTTTCTCGCCTGCGCGCGCACGTTCTTGGGCGCGGTGCCGCCGAAGCTCATGCGGCTCTTCACCGAACGGTCGACCGAGAGAACGGTGAATACATCATCGCTGATGCGCGGCTCGATCTCTCGCATGGCGGCGAGCGGTAACCGGTGCAATGCCGTGCCGGTCTCCGCGGCCTTGGCGACGATGCGACCGGTAATGTGATGCGCCTGGCGGAACGGAATGTTCAGCGTGCGCACCAGCCAGTCGGCAAGATCGGTGGCGGTGGCATAACCTTCGCCGGCTGCCCTCTTCATTCGGGACGTTTCGGGCTCAAGATCAACCACCATGCCGGTCAACGCGGCGATCGACAACGACAGCGCGGAAAGCGCATCCATCACGCCTTCTTTGTCCTCCTGCATGTCTTTGGCATAGGCGAGCGGTAGACCCTTCATAACAATCAGCAGCGCGTTTAGCGAGCCGATCACGCGACCAGTCTTGGCGCGCACCAGCTCAGCGGCGTCCGGATTGCGCTTTTGCGGCATGATCGAAGAGCCGGTAGTGAACTTGTCGGACAGCTTGACCAAGCCGGTGAGCGGCGAGGTCCAGATCACAATCTCTTCGGCGAGCCGTGACAGATGCATGGCCGCGATCGAAGCCGCCGCCAGCGTTTCCAGCGCAAAGTCGCGATCGGAGACCGCGTCAAGCGAATTGGCCATCGGCCGGTCGAAGCCGAGCGTGGCCGCGGTCATCTCGCGGTCGAGCGCGAACGAAGTGCCGGCAAGAGCGCCGGCGCCAAGCGGACACTCGTTGAGCCGCTTGCGCGCATCGGCGAAGCGGCCGCGATCGCGCGCCACCATCTCAACATAGGCGAGCAGGTGATGACCGAAGGTGACCGGCTGCGCAGTCTGAAGATGAGTGAGGCCCGGCATGACGGTGCCGGCGTGGGCGAAAGCCTTGGTGGCGAGCGCCCGTTGGAAACCAGCGAGCCCACCGTCGAGCGCGTCGATGGTGTCGCGCATCCACAGCCGGAAGTCGGTAGCTACCTGGTCGTTGCGCGAGCGCGCGGTATGCAGCCGACCGGCTGGCGCGCCGATCAGTTCGGCCAGTCGGCTTTCCACGTTCATGTGGATGTCTTCGAGCGCACGATTGAACGAGAACTTGCCCGCCTCAATCTCTGACAGGATGGTGTCTAGACCGTGAGCGATTTTTTTTGCATCGTCGGCCGTAATGATGCCTTGCTTGGCCAGCATGTCGGCATGGGCCTTGGACGCGGCAATGTCCTGGCGGTAGAGATGCCGGTCGAAATCAATGGAGGCGTTGATCTCCTCCATGATGGCGCCGGGGCCAGACGCAAACCGCCCGCCCCACATTTTGTTGATCATCGTATGACCTTTGGCATAACAGCGGTTTCGCCAACTATGACCGAGAATGCTCCGCCCAACTCCGCCAGACGGCGAATCGGCCTGATTTTGGTGGCTGGCCTGGCTGGTATGGCCGTCGGACTGGCCGGGGTATACGGGATTGGTACCCTAGGAAGCAATGCGGGCGGCGATAAGGCCTGCAGGGCGGCGGTTGAATTGGCAAAGAAGCTGGCGCCGTTGGCGCGCGGCGAGGTCGCAGCCGTTGCGGTCGCGAAGCGCCCGCTTAAGCTACCGGAACTTGCCTTCCTCGACGCCGGCGGCAAGCCGCTGACGCTTGAGCACTGGCGCGGGCGCACCGTGTTGCTGAACCTATGGGCCACCTGGTGCGTGCCCTGCCGCAAGGAGATGCCGGCACTCGATGGGCTGGAACGCCGCCTGGGCGGCGCCCGCTTCGAGGTAGTGGCGGTCAACATCGATACTCGCGATCCCGACAAGCCGAAGGCCTTCCTGAGAGAGATCGGCGTTAACAAGCTCGCCTATTATGCCGATTCGACCGCCAAGGTGTTTCAGGATCTGAAGGAGACCGGCCGCGCCTTCGGCATGCCGACGACGCTACTGATCGACCCGAACGGTTGCGAGATCGGCACCATGGCCGGTCCTGCGGAATGGGCAAGCGAGGACGCAATCAAGCTGATACAGGGAGCGCTGGGAGAGAGCTGACGGCTGCCTCTTCTACAATTTTACAGGGCCCGTTGATCATTACCGACGCGAGGAGACGTGAGGAAAGAACCTGGCCGTAAGCGTCCAGCAGATTGATGGAAGCTGCTGCGGCATGTTGCAATTTCGCGCCGATCCAGATACGCCCTATCACGACAAGAATTTTAGCAAGGACAAAACCGTCATCTTTTATTGCGCTTCACGTGCCCGCTCGGCGCAGAGCGGCAGGGTGCTCAAGGACATGGGCTACATGCAGGTCTGCAATCTCGGTACCTTCAAGGACTGGGCCGAAGGCGGCGGAGCAGTCGATCACTTGATAGAACCGGGTATGTAAGAGCCGGCGACGCCACTGATTGATCCCGCCCCCACGTGATATCGGCGCTGCCGACGTCAAGTGCCAATCGTGGCGCGCCCGTTACCGCGTCGGCACCGGCTTCTCGCCGCGATAGTCGTAAAAGCCGCGCTGGGTCTTGCGGCCGAGCCAGCCGGCCTCGACGTATTTCACCAGGAGCGGGCACGGCCGGTATTTTGAATCGGCCAACCCTTCGTGCAGCACCTGCATCACCGATAGGCAGGTGTCGAGCCCGATGAAATCGGCCAACTCGAGCGGACCCATCGGATGGTGCGCGCCAAGCCGCATC
>Ga0207780_1000249_pt1 | contig 15056 bp, 16 predicted proteins | sample LuqExpMetageno45_FD_187803 | JGI IMG/M metagenome (GOLD analysis project Ga0207780, IMG submission 187803) | Tropical forest soil microbial communities from Luquillo Experimental Forest, Puerto Rico - Sample 45 (SPAdes) | ecosystem: Environmental > Terrestrial > Soil > Tropical forest ...
AGTGAATTCGATATCGCGTGGCGGCACTTCTGGCGCAGGGAAGAGGCTCTTGGATTGATGGAAGGCACTTCCATCGCCAGAAGTTGAGCTGTGTAACGAATTCTTTTGCAAAGGGTTGGCAGTCGTCGCTTATCGTCCTCTTCGCCCTCATTGAGGCACCTGCCCTTGAGAGGGCGCCCATTTGTTGCCTCCATGCCGAGCGAGTCGCCTATCGAAAATCAAACCATCTGACCGGCTGAGGGCCGCTCTGACGCTTTTAGGTCACACGCATTCTCAGCCAGGATCCCTTACTCATTCGTTGGCTTGAGTTAGCCGGTCTTCGGCGTTGGCCCTGGATTTGCACCGTCTGTCACGAGCGAACGTTGCATCGTTCGGAGATGGACTATGAAGATCTGTGTGTTTGTGAGCTTTATCGTATCGTTCTTGCTCTTTCAGCCTGCGGCTGTTCGAGCACAATCGAATTTTTCGGAGGCCGACTCAAATAGCGTCGAATCGGTCCTCGGGGGGACGAGTTCAACTGCCCGACAGCATTACCGGGAACTCTCGATCTACACCAGTGGGATGCTCGCGAATCCCCAACTCATGAGTGACCTCAAGAATCAACGACTTTTCTTCACTGGCATTCGCCTCACTTCTCGGTTGTTCACAACCCGCCATCTTTTTATTGCGGGAAATGTGGATGTGAGGCCGCTTATTATTCATTCAAAAAGCGTGCCGAGTGGCCGGGAATATACTTACGGCGGTGGCAGCGGCGTCGGACTGCAATTTACTCCTCGTGCAGGCTGGCACTGGCAGCCGTTCTTTGACGTTGACGGCGGCTTCGTGGCGTTCTCACATGATGTGCCGATGCCGAACACTCGGCGCGTGAACATGACTCTCGATTTTGGACCTGGTGTAACGATCCCTCTACGAGGGAACCGCGCCATGCGAACGGGAGTCTGGCTTTATCACTTTTCCGATGGAAACACAGCGCCTCGCAACCCAGCTTTCGACGGTGTTATGGTTTACCTCTCCTATACATTCCGCAACTTCTCTCCACACTTTTCGCGCAACTGACCAACCAGAAACTCATCGCCCCCGAGCTGGGAACGCAGCGATACGTCAAACCGAAAACGTACAAACGGGCCACCTAAAACGGCAGAGCCAAGATCCGAAAGGAAAAGAGGGATGGCCAAGAAATCCAAAGCAAAGAACAAGGAACGATCAACTCTGGACAGTGACACTGAACGGCTTGGGGTTATGGACCAGTCAAAGATCGGCAAGAAAGACTATGAGGAGGAAATTTTTAAGCTTCAGGTTGAATTGGTCAAGCTGCAGGACTGGGTTAAGGCGACCAACGCCCGGATCGTCATCATATTCGAAGGAAGAGACGCCGCCGGCAAGGGCGGAATAATCAAACGCATCATGGAGCGCGTAAGCCCACGCATCTTTCGCGTCGTCGCGCTTCCCGCTCCGACGGAGAGACAGAAGATGCAGCTCCATGCTCAACGCTACATTGAACAACTGCCCGCGGGAGGAGAAATCGTCATCTTCGACCGGAGCTGGTATAACCGGGCCGGTGTTGAGTATGTGATGGGCTTTTGCAGCAAGGAAGATCACCGGCAGTTTCTTAGAGACTGCCCTGCGTTCGAGGCGTTTCTGGTCAGCCAGGGCATCATCCTCCTGAAGTACTGGCTGGAAGTCTCGGAAAAAGAGCAACACAAGCGCTTCCTGGCGCGGATAGAAGATCCGACGAAGCGCTGGAAGCTGAGTCCCATGGATTTAGAGTCGCACCGTCGTTGGTACGACTACTCACGTGCTCGAGATGCCATGCTCGCCGCAACCGATACTCAAGCTTCGCCCTGGTACATCGTTCCCTCAGATGACAAAAAGCGTGCTCGCCTCAACTGCATCGCTCACATACTTAGTAGCCTTCCGTATGAGGAGATTCCATATACACCTCCGAAGCTCGGTACGCGCCAAAAGGCGAACGGGTACGTAGAACCAAAGCAAGTTCGTCGCGTGATCGCGCAGCGCTGGTAGGTATGTGGACACATCGGTGGTTTCCGTTACCAGACTGGCTTCTGTCATACCGTCGGGATTGGCTGCGACCCGACATCGTCGCAGGCCTGACCACCGGGGCGGTGATCATTCCCAAAGCGATGGCGTATGCCATGATGGCGGGGTTACCGGTCCAGGTAGGTCTCTATACCGCCTTGCTGCCGATGTTGATCTACGCGGTGCTGGGCACATCGCGCGTGCTCAGTGTTAGCACCAGCACAACTTTGGCAATCCTGACTGCCGCGCAGTTGAGCCAGGTTGTGCCGAACGGCGAACCCGCAGCCGTGTTGCGAGCTGTGACGGTCCTGACTTTTCTCGTGGGCGCCGCACTGGCGCTGGCCTCTCTATTGCGTTTGGGATTCGTAGCGGACTTTATATCGGAGCCGGTACTCGTAGGTTTCAGAGCAGGGATCGGTTTAGTCATCATCGTAGACCAGATCCCGAAAGTCTTAGGTATCCACTTCACACGAGGGACATTCCTTCAAAACGTCCTCGCAACATTTCACAATCTTCCAAAAACGTCATTTGCAACTGTAGCCGTCGCACTCATGGTCGGGGTGTTCCTCCTAGGCATCGAGCATTTCATGCCGAAAATGCCAGCGCCGTTACTGGCAGTAGCTGCAGCGATTGCCGCGGCAAACCTATTGCATCTCCAACATCGCGGCGTCGAACTGGTGGGCCACATTCCACAAGGATTGCCTTCGGTGGTGAGGCCAGACCTTTCGCTGGTAAGCGTGCTGTGGCCCGGGGCATTAGGGATCGCCCTGATGAGTTTCACGGAGACGGTTGCAGCCGGCCGAGCCTTCGCAAGGAAAAATGATCCCACACCGCGAGCAGATCGAGACCTGCTTGCGACAGGACTCGCCAACCTCGCAGGCGCCTTCTTCGGCGCGATGCCGGGCGGCGGAGGCACAACACAAACGGCAGTGAACGCGCGTGCAGGAGCACGCACGCAATTCGCGGAAGTGGTTACCGCTGCGATGACCCTCGTAACAATCTTCTTTCTCGCTCCGCTCATTGCTACTATGCCGCAGTCTGCATTGGCAGCGATGGTGATCGTCTATTCCTTCGGACTGATCAAGCCCATCGAGTTTCGCGACATTCTCAGCATTCGCTGGACCGAATTTTCGTGGGCCATCATAGCGTTCGCAGGTGTGGTGCTCGCCGGCACACTGCAAGGAATCGTCGTTGCCATAATCGTCTCTCTGGCCACGCTGGCACACCAGGTGGCGAACCCTCCCGTCTATGTATTAAGGCGAAAGCCAGGAACGAATGTATTCCGGCCGGAATCGCCGGAACATCCCGAAGATGAGAGCTTTCCCGGGCTGTTGCTCCTCAGACCTGAGGGTCCAATTTTCTTCGCGAATGCGGCACACATCGCCCACCAAATTGAGCCGATGATCCGGAGAACGCAACCGACGGTGGTCGCGGTAGACGCCAGTGGAGTTGTCGACCTGGAGTACACAGCGCTAAAAATGTTCGCGCAGGTTGCGAAGACGCAACGCCAGCACGGTGTTCAACTTTGGCTAATTGGTATGAATCCCAGAGTTTTGGCGATCGTACAGCGATCACCCCTGGGACAGATGCTGCGACGGGAAGGAATGTTTTTTAATCTGGAGATTGCTGTTGCGCGTTTCCTTTCAGTTGTCCGTCACGACTTCTGAGTCAAAGCGTCAACAGCCCCGCAGACTATACGGTCTTGCCGGCGATCTCGGTTCGATCACGTACCCGAAAGGCAGTTCGGTTTGCGCGCATGCGGGAAAGAGCCAAGCCAATCGGCCCTCAGTTGACCGTGTTGGAGCGAACTCCGCGCCTGCACCGAACTGGAGGTGAATCGTGTCTACCCGCCGCTTCGTGGCGGACCGAGATCGCCGCTCACCGAAAGGGTTCGGAATCTTTCAAGTAGGACTCCGAACCAAAGTCATGAATGAGGCGAGCGCCATTTGCATTCCATTGGTTCAGCGCTATCGTTGTCCACAAGGCGTTGCTGTAACATAGATGACCAATGAACGGAGCGCCCAGGCCAGGCCCGGCTATGCACGTGCTTGTGTTCTTGCTGACGTGTGCCGCACTCCTATGCATCCCCTCTGCGTCCGCACTCGATCCGGACAAACATATCACGCAATACATTCATGCTTCTTGGCGAGTACAAGATGGTTCGTTGCCGGCGGGCATGTACCATATTGTCCAAACTTCGGATGGCTTCCTGTGGTTCTTGTCCCTACCGGCGGATCTCTACAGGTTCGACGGTGTGCGGTTTCTGCATTGGCGGTTGCCTGAGGGTGTTTCGATCGACAGATCAATGAACATCTTTGCCGACCACCACGGTGGACTTTGGGTATTCGGAACTCGAGAAGTTGTTCGACTGAAGGACGGGGCGATAAGTTCACACTTCGAGTTGGAGGTGGGAATGTTTCAAAGCGTCAGCGAGGCGCCGGACGGATCTTTGTGGGTGCTGCGCCGAGGCGCGGATGCGCCTCTCTGCCATCTGACGGACTCAGCTAAATGCTTTGGAAAAGCCGAAGGAGTGCAGGATTCCGATGTCCAATCTATCCTGGATGACGGTGACGGAGGTTTTTGGCTAGGAGGACGGGCCGGAAATCTTGTCCACTGGAATGCCGGCAGGTCCCAGGTGTATAGGGTCGATGCCGAGGTCCAGAGCTTGGCGCTTGGTCCGGACGGAGTTCTATGGATCGGCCTTTCTGGAAAAGGTCTTCGACAGTTGAAGGACGGGATTGTAAAGCCGTTCGCGATCCCCTCGTTAGAGAAGGAAGGTGGTTTTGATGTTGGCACTCTGATATTCGACCGCGACGGCGATCTTTGGGTCGGCACAGTCGGAAAAGGGCTCCTTCGAATCCATGGCAATGCCATAGAGCACTATGATCATACAAATGGCCTTTCTGGTGATTCGGTGTGGGCTCTTTTTGAAGATCGCGAAGGAATTCTGTGGGCCGGAACAACCAGCGGAGTGGATAGCTTTCGCGACCCTCGTGTCACCACGTTCTCTCCCTTGGAAGGATTAGGCAAGGACCTACCTGCGGGCGTGCTGGCGAGCAGGGATGGTAGTGTCTGGGTCGCAAATGCCGGATCGCTCGATCACATTGTCAATGGAACGGTCTCATCGATTCGCACCGGCAAGGGTCTTCCAGGTGAGCAAGTCACTCGATTGCTTGAGGACCATTCCGGCAACCTGTGGGTGGGAATCGACGACGGACTGTATCTGTTCAAAAACGGCCAATTCCGACGCATCCCGGAACCCAATCATCAGCCATTCGGAATGGTGATCGGACTCGTCGAAGACATTGATGGAAATGTCTGGGCAGAGTGTGCGAGCAATCCGCGAAAACTCGTGCGCATCCGCGATTTCCAAGTGCAAGAGGTGTTCTCTCCGCCGCAGATTCCACCTGCCTGGATGCTGGCCCCGAATCCAAATGGGGGAATTTGGATTGCCACCAGGAAGGGAGACTTGGTGCTCTTCCACCAGGGTGCTCTGCGGACTTTCCCGTTGAATCCAAGTGCCAAGGAGCCGGCACCTCATAAGATCGTGGGCCAGGCCGACGGCTCGGTCCTTGCTGCCTTCGAAGACGGGTTCGTGGGATTCCGTGAAGGTAAGGTACAGCGGATGACCATGAAAAATGGCCTGCCCTGCGACTTCATTATTTCTTTCATTCAGGACAAACAGAAACGCTGGTGGCTCTACACCCGCTGCGGCGTGGTTGAATTCTCAGATTCTGAACTTCAACGATGGTGGGCCAACCCGGACACTATTGTTCAGAACCGCCTCTATGACACTTTCGACGGAGCTCACCCGAACATCCCGTCTTTTAACTCGGCTGACTGCTCGCCGGATGGCCGCGTGTGGTTTACCAGTGGAGTTGTCGTGCAAATGATTGACCCGTCCAAGCTCTCACAACAGGTACTGCTCGCGACGCCTTACATCGAGTCGGTCAGTGTCGACCGCAAAGAACTCGCAGCAACCCACAATCTCAGGCTGGCTCCGCATCCCCGCGACTTACAGATTAGCTACACCTCACCTACGTTTCTGATTCCACAACGGGTGAAATTTCGATATCGGCTCGACGGCTATGATCGTGACTGGCATGACGCTGGCACGCGACGGCAGGCGTTCTACACGGATTTGCCCCCTGGGAAATACACTTTTCGCGTGGTCGCAGCTAATAGTGACGCCGTCTGGAACGAGAGCGCTGCCAAGCTGGATTTCTCCGTCGCCCCAGCGTACTACCAAACGAACTCGTTTCGTCTGGCGTGCGTAGTTGTTCTTTTTGCTGTGCTGTGGGCACTTTACCAACTCCGGGTGCGCCAACTGGCTCAGCACTTCAACATGCGCCTGGAAGAGCGTGTCGGAGAGCGGACCCGTATCGCTCGCGACCTGCATGACACACTGCTGCAGAGCTTCCACGGAGTCATGCTGCATTTTCAGACTGGCATTAATCTTTTGCCAGAACACCCCGCCGAACCGCGGACCGCGCAGGCCAGGAACACGCTAGAGAAAGCAATGCATCAAGCTAAGCATGCGATCGTCGAAGGGCGCGAGGCGATACAGGGGCTGCGCTCGTCCGTAGTCGAAACCAACGATCTTGCCATGGCCATGCGGACGCTCGGCGAGGAGCTAGGGGCCGATACCAACTCTGTCGAATTTCAAGTGCAAGTGGAAGGCACGCCGCGCGATTTGCATCCAATTCTTCGCGACGAAGTTTACCGTATAACTGGAGAAGGGATTCGCAACGCGTTTCGTCACGCGGATGCGAAGCAGATCGAGGTAGAAATCCGTTATGACGAACGGCGGTTACGCGTGCGCGTCCGTGATGACGGGAAAGGCATCGATGCAAAGTTGCTTGCCGATAACGGACGCGAAGGACACTTTGGCTTGCGCGGCATGCGGGAAAGAGCCAACCTGATTGGGGGTAAACTGACCGTGTGGAGCGAACTACACGCTGGCACGGAAGTGGAACTAAGCATTCCTTCGACACACGCGTATATCCCATCTACGAATGACCAGCCCGTGTCCGTAGCCAAGAAAGTTCTAGCGAAGTTATCCGGCCGAAGCCCAGCGAAAAAAACATGAGCGACGAAGAGAGCCCTATTCGAATTCTAGTTGTAGACGACCATCCCGTCGTCCGTGAAGGCGTCGCAACGCTTGTCGGTGGTCAATCGGACATGCGAGTTGTTGGCGAAGCTTCGAATGGACGTGAGGCGCTGCAGCAGTTCCGGGCTCACCGGCCTGACATCACTTTGATGGACATCCAGATGCCGGTCATGGGCGGCCTGGACGCCTTGATCGCCATTCGTGACGAAGCCCCAGAAGCGCGGATCGTCATGCTAACTACTTACGCAGGAGACGCCCAGGTGCAGCGGGCAATCAAAGCTGGGGCCCGCGGGTACCTGCTGAAAAGTTCCTTGCATGAGGAACTGTTGCAGACTATACGAGCCGTTCATGCAGGCAGAAAGGCCATTTCCGCCGAGGCCTCCTACGAGCTTGCCGAGCATGCCACCGACGATGCACTCACCGCGGCAGAAATACGAGTACTGCGGCTCATCGCGGCAGGGAACGCCAATAAAGAGATAGCAGAGCAGCTGTCTCTAAGCGAAGAAACGGTGAAAGGCCAAGTAAGGAATATCCTGTCCAAGTTGGGCGCAAAAGATCGTACCCAAGCCGCCATGATTGGTGTGAAACGCGGCATCATCGACCTATAAACCGAACAAATTCTCGTGGTTTGCGCTTTTGCGGGTTTCGCAGGTCGAGTTACTTAGTTCTATCGCTCGCCTCTCCGACCTTAATTATTTGACCGAAAGGGTAATCCACACCTCACTTTCGAGCGCCCATCGCACTAAAAAGGGGGCCCACACGCCTCGGCATGGTGCACGCCCCTAACCGATGTAGTGTCCACAAAACCCCGCTTCAGGGTTGCCGGTCAGGATGAGTGCGAGCACACTCCGGTGCAAAGAAACGGGGCGGTCCGGTGAGACCCGACCGAAGTTCAGCAGGCAGTGAAAGAAGTTAGCCGAGGGCGGGGTTGTTATGAATTACGAAATGATGAAAGCGTTAACGGAAGCCAAGCGCGAGGCGTTAGTGGTGCCCCACAAGCCAGAACCCAAAGAGTTTCCCAAGCCAGATTCTCGACCAGATTGGAAATACCTGGATCAGGTAACGAAAGAACGGATCGCAGCTTAATAGAGGTGATAGTCATGCAAACGCCGACGACATTTCAATGGTTTCAGATTTTGCGCAAACGCCATGGATTTACGCTGTTTCAGGCATTGCGGGGCGCACTTTGGCTGGCACGTTAAACGCCCCGCCATTCGCAAAAGAAATGGGCCAAATTTCGGGCTCAGGTTTTGTTGGTAATTGTGAGGGGGTAACGATGAGCGCAGCATCCAGTTTCATGACTTACTCGAATGAATATCACGCTGCTCCAATGACGCATGGCGGCGCATCTTCTCTCGCTGACAAGCCGTCGATGTGTGACCCACAAGAGGCTCAATCCTCGTTTCTCGATGACATTGTCGGCCGCCACGGCGGGTTGCGTGCCGTCCTCTCACAAGTGAATATCGTGGCTCCCACCAACGCCAGTGTGTTGATTTCAGGCGAGACCGGGACCGGAAAGGAAGTGATTGCTCGGGCCATTCACGAACTCAGTCCACGGCGGAACCGCAACCTCGTGAAGGTGAATTGCGCAGCGATTCCGGCGGGTCTGCTGGAGAGCGAGCTCTTCGGACACGAGAAGGGGGCGTTCACCGGCGCGCTAATGCAGAAGAAGGGGCGATTCGAACTGGCCGATGGGGGCACGCTCTTTCTGGATGAGATCGGAGATATTCCGCTGGAACTGCAGGCCAAGCTATTGCGAGTGCTGCAGGAGCAGGAATTCGAGCGCCTTGGAAGCACAAAGACCATTCGCGTGAATGTGCGGATCGTTGCCGCGACCCACCGCAATCTCGCAGAGATGATTCGGGAGGGAAAATTTCGCGAAGACCTGTTTTATCGGCTGAACGTTTTCCCGGTTACCATACCGGCACTCCGCGAACGTCGCGAAGACATACCGCTGCTGGTGAACTATTTTGTTTCAAAACTATCTCGGCAGATGGGAAGGCAGATCACGACCATAGTGCCCCGGACCATGGAGCTGTTAACGAATCATCCTTGGAGAGGGAATGTTCGGGAACTGGCGAACTTCATTGAACGCGCTGTTGTCCTTTCACCCGGCGAGGAACTAAGGATACCAACAGCAGAATTCACAGCGCCCTGCTCACCAGAAACGACCCAAGCTCCAAGGTTCGAACAGGCGGCACGCGATGTGATCCTGGATGCACTGAAGGCCGCCTCGGGAAGGGTAGCCGGCAAAGGCGGAGCCGCCGAGCGTTTGGGGCTCAAACGTACTACCCTCCAGAACAAGATGCGAAAGTTGGGTATCACTCGGAAGTGCTCGTAAGGGCAGAGCAAGTCAACAAATTCCCAACTCAAGCAAATAATACGCGCCAGACTTTAAATTTCGGCGCGGGCTCTCTTCATGTAGCTCAACGCGCCCCGGCCGTGGCTTAGAGTTGGCCGTTCTGTGCCACAGCCGAAATTGGCGCCGGCAAAGCCGATTGCTTGATAGTCTTGGCCACATTTCGAGCGAGATTATGGGTGGCTCGCAAGTTGCTTCCCATGAACCGAGCTTCGCCATGAGCAGTGCGATCGAAAACAACCTGTCCGTCTTGGGTGCAAAGCTGGCTGCGTACGGTTAACTTCGTTGCTCCAGTGACCGTGGTCACCGCTCGTTGCGTCTCACTGCCGGCCGTGAATTTCTCAATCTTGGTGGTCAGGATCAGCAGTCTGCTGACGTCGTTCGAGGTGCTCTCTCCGTCACGGAAGACCTGCTCAAATTTCTTTGTTTTGCTCAACTCGTCGAGCAAACTCTCATAAATTGCAATCTGGAACGACGCTGAGATATTTGCGTCCCCAGGATCAACCGTCTTGACCTGCACGCTCCAGTGCGGCGTTTGCGAGTTGTTACTCGCGCGGGACGTGGTCGCGGGTTGGGCAGCAATCCGAGGGGGTTCTGCAATTGCAATGGTCATGGCTGCGGCTGCGAGCGCGACAAGGCAAACTGTACTACTTGCTTTCATTCGTGACCTCCATACTGTTCTGTTTTCTCTGATCGTTGCGGCTGACGTGTGCACCCATGGCCGCCAACTGGTCTCGGAGGCACTTTCCTTGGCCGGTACTGAGCTCGAAGATGGCTCCGTGAACGCCTCCGTCGCTACCAACATATTCCATAGAGAGAATGTCGTACTTCTTGTGAGCGAAAAGGCTAACGGCACGACCTCCGCCGAACGGAACTGCAGCCTTACCCACAGTCATGGGAAGCCCGCCTACCTGCTTACTTTTGTCGCCAAGAAAAACATCCTGAACCGAAGCTATCTTCACTTGCATAGCTGGGTCGCTTCCCTTTTGAAACCGCAACACACCGTCCTGGATCGACAATGTCCCGGTCGAATTCTTCCTAGCACCTTCGAACCCCAGAAGATGAGTGGCGCGAGCACTAAAGGCTGTGGAATTGGCGGTTCCAGTGCCTTCCTTACCAAAGGACGCGACCGTGGAGCCAAGCAGTAGAATCACGGCTATCGATGCCGACCCCGCTATCTTGAAGCTCTTACCGCCCACTAAAGCAGCTGCAACATTCATTTTGTTCTCCATTGCAATGCCGCGCGGACACTTCGTCATGGCTCGTCCGAATCACGACTGCGGGGAATTTGAAGCACTTGGGATTCCACGCTCTAGATCGAGGGGAATGTTTCCAAGTTCAACTGACCGCTAAAGTTACTTGGGCGCCAGAGCTATTCGTGGCGAGACAGGATAAGTAAGTGACGCCCGGCGGGTTTGCCTGACCGTTCGTGGGCACTGCCAAGTAGCGGAACCTTGCACTATTGGCTTGGGTCACTAGCTTGAGCGTCACAGCGCAAACGTGATCGATTCCTTGAATTTCTTTCGAAATAGTTCTGTGGCCAATCACGTTCGGAGGTAGCAGGCAATCCTGCGTTGCCGGATTTGGCGTGTCACGTGACGTGCCTGTGATTGGCATCTCCAACCGATTGGCGTAAACGCACAAGCTCATTACGAGCGCTCGAAACGCGATGGACACACTGAGCCCAATCGTCCAGGGAACATCGACTCTTGCGGCATTCAAATTCGCATACTGCCAGATCGTCGGGAACTTCCGCTACCCACTCGGCTTTGAGCCACCGGCAGAATTCAACTATAGAATTTCGTAGCGCCGTCACTTCTGCTCCTTGTCCCCTCTAAGTGCACACGGATTGCCAGGAGGTTAGTGAACTAACTACATTTTTGTGCGAACGGAGGCTATTCCCTTTTAAGGAAGCCGCTCGGATAGACGCATGTGCCCTCCGGCAGTCAGCGCGCGCCCTGCTAAAAGCTTGAAATTAAGGTTAGAGCCAATCAGGGCGACTGAGTGGTCCTAACAAAAGCATGCGAGTGTTGAAGCGGGGCTCCCGATCTGGGGTTTCTTCTCGTCGAGGCTCACCGCATGACTATTGGAGGGCAGTGACTCTATGTGGGCACATGCTTTGAGACAGACCAAGTTGACGACGTTCAGAGCACGGAGGTTGCGCACCATCTGCGTTTGGCAACTGGAGTGCGCTTGGATAAGGAGCACGTTTGCAGAAGTGTCGACAACTTTCGACTCCCGACGAATGAACGTGCGCAGTTCTTCGGAGATCAGCGAAACGTCAGTAAACACCTAATCTGACGACGAGGAGATGGATATCGTGAAGAGATTAATCCTAGGCATAGCCGTACTGACGGGCATCCATTTGTGCGGTCATTCTTGGACTGTAAGTCTCGCCCAAAATAGACCTTCAGCGTCAAACGGTATGGTCGTAAGAAGTGCCGATGGTTTTGGCGATCAGCAGGCGGCGCACAAACAAATCGATTCCATGAAAAAACAGGCAATCGCTGCGAATGTGACACTCACGGACACAGAAGCAATCAAGTTTTGGCCGGTGTACGAACAATATTCGGCGGAGCTTAAGAAAATCACCGACGCAAAAAACGCGCTGATCAAAGAATATGCCGAAGAGTACGGATCCTTGACCGACGAGCAGGCCGACAGCCTCATTCGTCGATGGCTCGACTCGGATATAGCCGCTCTGGAACTCCGGAAGAAGTATTTTCCCATTTTCCGGAAAGTGTTGCCCGCAAGAGTGGCGGCGACGTTCTTCCAAGTGGAGCACCGTCTCAATGCAATGATTGACCTGCAACTCACTTCACAGCTGCCTCTGATGCAGAACCAAAACGAGTCAACGGAGACGCAGTGAACTGAGATCTGCTGTTGTGGTCGAACGAGCCCACGAAGGAACCTCCGAGGTATAAGAAAATGCATCGAGAACAGTTCGCACGCAGCACAAGCCCATCAATCGGCCTTTTCATGTTTCTGTTTCTCTGCAACGCAGGAGTCGTACAAGCTCAGGCGCCAGAAACTCCTCTCCTTCCCATGAACGTCGAGTTTCGTTACCTGCCAGAGTACATCGAACAGTCGACGTTTGATGATCCACGTTACGCCAGGATTGAGGCTTTGCTGACTGAAGACACCTGCGATGTCATTCTGCTAGATAAAACCACGAATCGAGAAGCTTTCTATTCCATTTCGAAACCTAGAGTGGATTCACTAGCTGCATGCGGTAGTGATGCCTACATTACACCCATCGGATTTACAGCTTCCCGGACAAAGGACCTTTCCTCTACCTTTTTTATTCGCTTTCAAGACCATTTCGGCAACGAGATCTCGTGGAATTTCGTGGTTGGAAGGATTGTGCCTCACGCCTCACCAGAGGTTATTTACCGCACCGATAATTCAGGGATCACTTTCCTGTACGCGCCGCGCCGGGCCCCCACGGCGGATGGCACCGTTCTTAGAATCGCAGGTCGAGAGTACCTGCCCGGATCGGCGAGATCCGACACTCTCGTCGCATTCTACGCGACGGATATGACCCTGGGTCAGATTTTGCCAGGCACGGATCTTTGGACAGTTGAACAGAGTCCAACCGATACACTGACGCCCACGTGGAGCCTTGTCGGGAATGGTGGCCGGCAACGCACACTTACACTCAACTCACGATCGGCCACCGAAGCGTCGATAGAGCAGTCCGACGTGAGCGAGCTCGACGCGCCGCAGATCACTCTTGATGTCGTCTGTGTGAACGACTCTTACGAGCTTCGCTCGGTATCGTTCGAGAGCCACCTCAATAAGCTCTGGATGTTCTTCAGTCCGTCACTCCCGCTGCCGTCGCATGACGTTGTCGATAAAAGGATCGTTACCTTTACCATTGCTGAAAACGAGCAGGCCAACATCGCCAGCGGTGAATTGGAAGTTCGAAGATCCTCTGGCGTGGAGCACATGCTGTGGCAGTTCGACACGCCGACATTCGCCCGGGCGATAACCCTGGAGACAGGCGTGAATCTGATCCCGAGTGCTCGCGTGCAAGAGAACTGCGTCGAAGACTGCTTAGATCTACTGAGGTAAATGCGAGTCAGGGTGATCATAGGCGGTGCGCGCTATTCGTCGTTGTCCAAGGAGAACAACAATGGGACCTAACCGCGTTTGCAGATTGCTCATCGCGCTTTGCCTCGGCGCGACAGTCACCTGGGCGGATTCTCTGGAGCTCAAGAATGGCAGTCTCATCAAGGGAAGGTACTTGGGTGGTACAGGCACGGAGATCAGCTTCCAGGTAGGCTCCCATGTGCAACGGTACGAGGTGACTGATATCGCCTCGCTTAAATTCGAATCCGAGACGAGAGTAAGTGAGGCAACTCCAACCCGCGATCGTGCAGATGAGACAACTGGCTCAGCTATCGTGCCAGCCGGAACTCGGCTTTCAGTGCGGACCATCGACACTATTGATTCGGCCAAGAATCACGTAGGCGACCGGTTTGAAGCTTCGCTGGACGAACCCGTGACCGTCGACGGCATGGTCGTGCTTCCAAAAGGTGCGAGTATCTATGGCCGTCTGGAAGAGGCCAAAACATCTGGAACGTTCACCGGCAGATCGGAGCTTCGTTTGGCGTTGACGGAAATTCTCGTAAATGGGCAAACCGTACCCCTCGTATCAAGAGAATATGAACTTAGCGGCAAATCCCGTGGGGCGAGCACAGCGAAGCGAACCGTAGGAGGGGCCGCGGTCGGGTCGATCATTGGCGCCATTGCCGGCGGTGGTAAGGGTGCGGCGATTGGAGCAGGAGTCGGTGGCGCTGCGGGCGCCGGGTCGGAAATCATCACCAAGGGTGAGCAGGTCAAAATACCGAGCGAGACCCTGCTTGATTTCACGCTCGAGCAGAACATGTCTATACCGGTTCACCAGAACTGAGTCCAGCTCGGTTCCGAGGCTTGTGCGTCGGTGGAACGCAAGTTTCCTAGATGTAAGCGAGTCCTTGCACTGCAATTGACGGTTAATTTGGCGAAGCCAAGTGCTTACACCGACGCAGGGGAGGTTCAGGATGAGTAGGCGACGTTGGCCCGGCTTAGGGCTGGTTCTCTTGGTCGCTGCAATCGGGGCTGGAGCAGCCTTCGTTCGGCAAGAACAAGCGGCTGCCCCGCCCAAACTGACCCAGCAATCTACTGCTCCCGTAATTGGATCGTTGACGCCCGTTGGGGTTTCGGCGCTGCGAGCCATCGCAGATGCGGCGACCAACCCGGACTTGCGATGGCCCGACTTTGCTCCCTACCGGTCCGAATTTGTCAAGGTCTATGAGAAAAGGAGCTTACTGTGGCTTCAAAACGGACGGGTGCGCCCGCAGGGCCTGGCTGTAATTGAGCTGTTGAAGAACGCCAATGCAAAAGGCCTGGAGCCGGAAGACTATGACGGGCCGCAATGGGTCGGCCGGGTGGCGAAGCTGGAACAGAATCCGTCCGAACAGGAGTTGGTGTCGTTCGATACGGCTCTGACGGTTTCGGCAATGCGTTATATTCGAGCCGTCCATGTCGGGCGCGTGAATCCCAAAG